>OLHG01000034.1_pt1 | contig 101435 bp, 147 predicted proteins | sample 1605971 | NCBI WGS metagenome assembly OLHG01 (sample SAMN03283289) | human gut metagenome | biome: human-associated habitat; material: feces | host: Homo sapiens | place: Peru | collected 2012 | reverse complement strand
TATCAAGTCAATATGCGCATGAACATTGCGACTTGTTTTAATAAAATTTTATTAGAAACTGAAAGGAAACTAAAAGGAATTTATGACCAAGAAAGAAATCGTCAAGTTTGTGGCAGATAGCACAGAAAATACGATTAAGGACACAACTGAGATCGTAGACACGTTCATTGACTATATCAAGCATAGCCTAGTCCAGCATGAGGATGTTGTGATTCATGGCTTTGGCAAGTTCACAACCAAGCTGCGTGATGCAAGAACGGCTCGTAATCCACAGACTGGTGAAACCATTGAAGTTCCTGCCAAGTATGCTCTGACATTTAAGCCGACAAGCACACTAAAGGCAGAAATCAATGAGTAAATAATCCTCCTGTTAAAATCCCTATGGTCGAAAGATTGTAGGGATTTTTCTAAAAGAAATGAGGTGGTGAAATGCGATATGTAGCAGAAACAGGCATTGTTAAATTTTACAATGGCGACAAGTTAGTTGCTGAATCACATAATTGCTTTAGTCATGAAATTAAACCAATTACAATTACACAGCATGACATTGACATAGCAATGAAAATTACTACGCATTACGATTTCAAGCAAGATGCGGAGAGTGGCAAGTGGTATTTATATGCTGACGGCGTAAGAGTATGTGAGGCATTCCCAAAATAAAAAAAATAACTCTTGACAAATCTTCACTATGGTGTTATACTTAAACCATCAACTGAAGGAGCTGAATGATATGAATGAACTGTTTGTTATGAGTTTGAGAGCAAAGCACCGTAGTGAAGGTACTATTCATGAATACACCAAGGCGATTGAGAATTGCTTGGATTATGTCAATAAGCCTGAAGCCGAAATCAAGCCGATTGACCTTGAATTGTGGCAGTCCAGCATGAGCAATCTTAGCTCTGCATCTGTTGCTCAGAGAACATCTGCGGTTCGTGAATATTTCAAATTCCTTTATAGGAACGAGTTCATTAGTCGCAATCCGGCTGAGATGCTTGAAGCGCCGCAGATTAAGAATCGTGAACAGTCGGCTCTTAATGGTGAACAGGTAAGGTCGATGATATATGCTGCGACCAATGAGCGCAATAAGGCGATTATCATGATGCTTGCTCAGACCGGCTTGCGTATCCATGAGCTTGCTAATATCACGCTTGAACAGTATGAAAGCCGTAGTAATAATGTACTGGTCATCCGTGGTAAGGGCGATAAAGATAGACTAGTTGGTCTGGCTGATGAAACGATTAAGCTGATTGATAGCTATATTACCAATGAGCGCAAGGATGGCTGTGAATATTTGTTCGTTGGTAATCGTGGCAATAAAATGGATGGTAAGAATACCAGTGCAATGCTCAAGGTATGTGCTAGAAAAGCTGGTATTGAGAATTGGGAGGAATTACATGTTAGTAATCATACGATGCGCCGTACATTTGCTACTATGATGTCTGAAGCTGATGTGCCTATTGAGGTCATTAGTAAGGCAATGGGACATTCTGGAATCCAGATCACATCTAGGTACGTTAAGAGAACTGAACAGAGAGCAGTAAATGCAATGAGCGTTGTTAATTTTTAATTGAGGAGGATGCAAAAATGATTAAAACGGGTACACAATTTATTCATAATGGGAAGCCAGCAAAAACATGGGTATATTTCTCATATGTCCATCTGTGGCTTTGCAAGTAGGACGATAACTCAAGCGTATTTTATATGTTTGAGGAAGAAATTGAGAAAGCAATAAAGGAAAATAAAGACAAGATGAATTTTGAACATAAATTCTATGAAAAGAATCTAGCACCTAAGTGGCTAGAAGGCGATTATGATCTACATATTGAGGGCAATCGCATGACGATGACGAGTAAGGATGGTAAAAAGGTTGAGGCTCGTTGTCATCCTGACGATGATTGGCGGCTACAGGTCGGCATTGATGAGCTGAAGGAAAGAATGGCTGAAGCAAAGAAGCCAAGAGAAATTAAGGTTGGAGATAAGGTTAAATTCGTATTTACTGATTTTTATAACCCAAATAAGCTCTGTGATTTCTTTGACACTGCTGAGGTTACCACTTATGACATTATGAGAACTATGTCTACTGCTTTTTCTGGTGTCCTTCCAGATAAATTGTGGAGATATGAGGTACTGTATGTAGGAGATCACCTTGATAGAACTATCAATAAGAATGTACGGGTCGCTCTTGTAAGACATGAAAAAACGGATATTGAATTCGTTGTGCGTCTTGAAAAGCTGGAGCTAGTATCGTAATGACAGATATGCACGATGAGGTTGTAGAGGCCGTTGTAGAGCATTACAATGGCGTTGATGAGGATATTGCGGCTGATTGTCTGTTATATTTAGCGTCACTAAAATGCCTGCCGCTTGCTGTTCATTCTCAAATTGCTCTTGATGATATGGGGCGATGCACAACTTGTGGTTGTAAACTGGAAACATATACTCATAAAGAATATCATGGCGAGGTAGATGAGCCGCCATATTATGAAACAGTCACAGAAACATACTGTCCAAATTGCGATATTTATACAGGAGATTATTATGTCTAATGAAGAACTGCATGATTTTCTGAAAGAGAATCTTGATGCAAAATTCAAAGAATGGTTTGATAAGGGGCTAATGGCTGGATGGAACGCCTGTATTTATTCCATTGATAAGCAAATTGCCAACATCACATCTGCTAAAGCAATTAAAGAACTAATTAAAGCAAAGGTGGCTGAAGCAGATGTCAGAGTGAAAATGAGAGAAAATGAATGATTCTATTAAACTTTTTGTCACACTTGTGTTATTCCTAATTCTTATATTTTTAGACAACAATGATAGAGGAGGTTGTTTCATATAAATAAAAAGAACGACCTAACGCCACTATGGATTGCAGGAGGCGCAGTGCTGTTTGTAAGTTATCTGTTGCCTCTGTGTAACTCAATTATTGATTTGGTGCAGTCAGCCATCAATGCTAAGATTGGTCGTATGCAGATTGACCTAGAGCTTGACCAGAGAGAGGCACAAGCTGCCGCTGAAACAATTAAACCCAGTTCACAAATGACGCAAGCTATTGGATTCCAAGTTGATTCTGAGCCTGAATATGAGGAGGAATATGAATGAGCCGTAGACCTCAAAAATTGTATGAAATTCCTTGTAACCGTTGTGATTATCAATCTGATTGTGATAAATATGTAAAAATCGATCCGCGCATGACAGCACAGAGAGATAAGATGTGGAATGATGCTGATTTGAATTGTATGGATTGTGTACTGAGAAATGTACTAAAGATGAGGAAGGAGGGCAAGTCAGCTTAATGGAATGGATTGAAAAAATTGTATGGCATGAGGTTGTGACTAGACCACCTACTGAGGAAGAAATTGAAGAATTTGCCGAATGGGGTTTAGCCGAATATGAATATCCTCTTTATATGTTTAACTGTGAATTGCCAGATAACAATAGAAAGATTCTAGTATTGGGTAAAAGCGGTGATGTATGGCAAGATATTTGTATGATAGATAGACATACTGAATATAGTGGAACATACTTAGATAATCGCGGCGATTGGGATGACGTAGTAGCATGGGCGTATATGCCTACTGGTAAAAAGGATGAGGAGTCGGCTAATGTCAGCTAAATCATCTGGTACATCCAAGCCATATCTGCATTTTATTGGCGGTAATTCTGCATCTGTAACTGGCTCATGCACGATTGTTCGATTCGATAATATCAAATTAGCTGTTGATATGGGTCTAATCCAGACCAATAATCTAGTAGCTGATTATCGCGCCAATCGTGACCAAATGAAGAAAATCAAGCCAAAGACGGTGCATGGCGTTATCATATCCCATCTACACGCTGACCATTGTCTTGGGTTGCTTGCCGCTGTTGCTATGGGTATGCAAGCATATATTTATATCCCTCAAGGCTCAATTCCTATTCTCAAGATAATGATGGATGATTGCATTAAAATCATGGCGCAGGATAGCTTAAAGATGCAGAATAAGCATGGAATCAAAGCGCCGTCATTGGCTACTGAGACTGATATTGATAAAGTAATGCAATGGATTGTTGAAGTACCGTTTGGAGTTCCTACGACCATTGTAGGCGGTGCAAAGCTGACATATTATCATGCTGGACATATCATCCATTCGGCTCAAGCTGTGTTGGAAATTAAACAGGGCTACAGCATCAAGCGAATTGGTTTTACTGGTGATTTCAATACAGAAGCCAAGAGCGTATCTGTACCACCAATCGAGTCATTGCCAAGATGTAATGTTGTGGTTGGAGAATGCACATATAGTGACCAGACTAGATGCTATAGCATGAAGAAAGACCGATGGTATGATGAACAGATTATCAATGCCGCTATATGCCAATATAATCGTATACTGATGCCAGCTTTTAGTCTACAACGTGTAGAGGATATTCTTGATGTTCTATGGCGCACCCGATCTACAGAGCACAAGATTGATGGACAGATGATTCCTGTTTATCTTGATTCGCCGCTTGCTTGTCGTATCTATAGGGCATGGTCAGAGCAACTAGATTATGAAGATAAGTTGAATCTACGGCTAATTGAATCGTGGGAAGAAAGTCAAGCTATTCAGCAATCAAATGAACGAGCCATTATAGTGGCTAGTAGCGGCATGCTGAACGCTGGACGGGCTTTGGCGCATCTCAAATATATCTTGCCTAATAGCCGCAATGCTGTGCTATTCTCTGGATATGCTAGTCCTAATACGCTTGCATATGAAATTAAGCATGGTGCAAAAGAAATCATGCTTGATGGTGAGATGATTCAGAACAATGCTCAGATATATTGTTTAAATACATTTTCATCTCATGCTAATTATAACCAACTAATGCAATATTACCAGAATATAGATTATGATAAACTATGCTTAGTACATAGTGAATTTTCAAGTAAAGTAGAGTTTGCCAATACTCTACAAGATGAGCTAATTAAACAAGGTAAATCAAGTAGAGTAATATGTACTCAGCAAAATCAGAAGGTATTCATATGAATAATGAAGAAATTAGAACCGTTAAATCTCTACAAGATGGTGGCACATATATTGTTAGATTCAAAGACGGTATAAGGAGTAAAGATGCCGAAGCGTGGATGAAGGTTTTGCGTCTTACTCTACTCGGACGAAATATTATATTGCTTCCTGAGTTCCCGCATTTATTTGAAATTGTTGGTGAATCAATAGAAAAAAATTAAATAAACCCTATTGACAACCGCTCCAATCTATGATATAATCCAAGTATCAAATGAAAGGGGCGGTTGTTATTATGACCACTAAAAAGCTATACAATACTATTAAATCATGGTGCGTTTCTTGCGATACTGCCGGGTTGTATCTAATTGCCAAGGATATGAATATCACACTGAAACAACTTGAAGCGGATATGCTCATTGAACAGTCAAAGAAATCTGGAACTAAGTCAATTATAACTGCGGCTAATCGTATCATTAAAAATGCTAAATCGCTCAAGATACCTGTTATTGAAGGTATGTTCACCAATCAAACAATAGATGGCTCGACGTTGTATTGTGTATGTGATTCTTTTGTAGCGGTTAGATTCAATGAAAAGACACTCCTGCCTGAGATTGATGAAAAATATCATGGACAGGAAATGCAATTTGAGCAGATTGTTAAACCTATGGACGGTTCTAAAGAAATCAAACTGCCTGATATTGGTGAACTCAAAGTGTTCATCAAAACGCATAAAATCAAAGAAAAGAATAATCTTGAGAAGGTAGCTGATTATCTACTTAATGAGGAATTGAATCTTTGGGTCAATCCTCAGTATCTACTTAATGCTATGGAATGTCTGCCTGATTGTAAGGCATATGCGACAAATAGTATCAGCCCGATTTATGTAACGGCTGAAAATGGTGATGGGTGTGTATGCCCGATGAAGCATGAATAAGGAGGAATAAAATATGTCCAAAATTTATTTGGTAGTTCAAGGATATTATAGTGATTGGGATATTTTAGGTTATTTCACGAATAAGGATGAGGCAGAAAAATGGTGTATCTTAAAAAAAAGATAAATACTATGCACCATATGTTTTGTATGTAAATTGTCTTGACGGAAAAGATGACGTATCGGACGTTCATCCTCCATATAGCCATAAAGTCACATTCAGGTATAACAATGGCTCGTGGAACATGCTGAATGAGCCTGATAGATATTCTGTATATTCTGGGGATGTCCAGTCAAACTACATTGATTGTGGTGGTTGGTGGGACTGGATTAAAGTAACGGTAAATCAGGACAGATTTGATCGTAAGAAGGCAGAAAAAATTGCCCAAGATTTGTTATATCAGTACCTTGAGATGCGCGAAACAGCCAAAAACGCACAGAAAGAATTTAATTGGATGCTTGCTGCACCACAAAGAGAAAGAGAAGCCGCGAAGAAGGCAGAAGCGTTAAAACAGAAAGAATTAGCGGAACTTGATAGATTAAAAAAGAAATATGAGGAGGAATAAAAAGATGGATATTTTTGGTAAGCGTAAAATCTCAGAGCTTGAGTTGGCGCTTAAAAAAGCAACGAAGAAAGAAACGAATATAAGTTGCTATCCGACGCATATAACGATACAATCAATCAACTCAACGATGATATTAAAAAATTGACCGACGAAATCAACGCAAAAGTAGAAAATTGCACGGTTGGAGCATGGTGCAAGGATTACAAATATTGCAGAATGGCTCGATTAGCGAACGATGAAGAACATAAGAATTTTGCAAAAGTAGGAGTGTATCCATTTAGTGGCTCATTATACAATTACTATTATTATTGCTCCAAACATCTGCGAGAGATTTGTCCAGAATTTGAAAAAGAGTAGATTTGAGTTGATGAAGTGATGAACTATAAACTAATGTTCTATGACTTTGAGGTGTTTAGATACGATTGGTTAGTTGTGCTAATCGACTACACCTCAAAGCGTAAATGTATCATACATAATGATGTAGACCGATTGCGGCAAGTATATGAAAAATGTAATAAGCTAGGCTATATATGGGTTGGCTATAATTCAAGAAATTATGATGCGCCGTTGCTTAAATCACTATTGTGTGGCAAAAACGCATATGAAGTGAACGATGCTCTAATTAACAAAGGATTGAAAGAGCATCAAATTTTAACCAAGGAACAAAAAGAGCAATATCCTTTGCTTAATTTTGACATTAGTGATAAATTCCATAGCCTTAAGCAATTTGAGGGTTTTATGGGTCAGCAAATCAAAGAGTCTGATATTGATTTTACTATTGACCATCCGTTGACTAGAGATGAACTTGAGCAGACAATATATTACTGTACCCATGATGTTGAGCAGACCATTGAGGTGTTCGACGCAAAGCATGAGGAATTTGATAGCCAAGCATCATTGATTGAGGCGTTCAATTTACCGCTTGAGGATTTCAATAGAACAAAGGCGCAGCTTGTCGCTAAAATTCTAGGTGCAGTCAAGCAAAAGCACGATGATGAATTTGACATTATTTATCCTGATACATTGATTCTGGATAAATATAGATATGTGCTAGAATGGTTTCAAGACCCAAAGAATCATAGAGTAGATAAATCGTTATATACCACAATAGCCGGTATTCCACATGTCATTGGTTGGGGCGGCATACATGGGTGCATCGATAATTTCCAATACAAAGGCAAGATTCTATGTGCTGACGTGGCATCTCTATACCCATCCATTATGATTGAGTATGGATTGCTCAGTCGTAATGTTAAAGACCCTGATTTGTATAGGCAGATTAGAGATACGCGCCTAAAGCTAAAGAAAGAAAAGAATCCAATGCAGAAGCCGTATAAAATTGTCCTTAACGAATTGGGGTCAATTAAAAAATTCATTGAACTTTGCCAAAGGTGTGCTTAAAAGTATTGACATTTTATTGAAAATGTGATATAATAATAAGTGCTAACGGGGAACACCCTCCACTATTTTAGGGCAATCCCGTGCTAAGATTTTTGGAAAGTCGGTGTAAATGTTTTGGGGAAACGAATTGATATTTCTGGACAGGTTTTTGGAAGATTGACAGTACAAGATTTTTCGCATATGGATAAAAAGCATAGTTACTGGAACTGTGTATGCGAATGTGGTAATAAATGTAAAGTTAGATCAGATTGTCTTAAAAATGGAACTGTTAAAAGTTGCGGTTGCTTGCAATTTGATCACGCCATTATTACTCATAATCAATCTAAAACCAAGCTATATCATGTTTGGGCATCTATGAAAAATAGAGTAAATAATCCAAATGACAAACATTATCAAAGATATGGCGGTAGAGGAATTTCAATTTGTAAAGAATGGTATAAATTTGAAAATTTCTACGAGTGGTCAAGAATATCTGGTTATCGTGAAGGATTAACCATAGATAGAATAAACAATGATGGAAATTATGAACCTGATAATTGCAGGTGGATAACCATTCAAGAGCAACAGAAAAATAAAACCCAAAGAAAATGCGCCGATTACTATAAGAATAAAGTGTAACGACTATCCCTTACGGGAGTACATCGTCTATTGGCACGACGATGGAAGCGGTGAACTTGATGATATAGTCTACTCTCATGTAAATGGTAAATCATGGGTATTAAGGAAATTCGACTTACGGGGCATCTGGTGATGAACACAATCCACTATACGATCCAAGAATGTGCCGGTGTGTCTGTGTAACAGGTCAGCTATTGTTGCTTGACTTGATTGAGAAAATTGAGCCATACTGTAAATTGATTCAGTCTAACACAGATGGTGTATATGTCTATTTTGAGGATGAAGCAAATGAACCGATTGTTGAGCAAATCATGCACGATTGGGAAAAGAGGGTGCGGCTATCTCTTGAATTTGATTATGCTTCAGCTATCTGGCAAAAGGATGTAAATAACTATATCTTAGTTGAAGAGGATGGTCCGAAAAGCAAAGGCGCGTATGTAAAGAAATTGAGCAAGGTTGATTATGACCTGCCTATTCTTAACAAAGCCCTCAATTCTTATTTCATCTCAGGTACACCCATTGAAGATACAATCAACAACTGTAATGACCTGATTGAATTTCAGAAGATTGTCAAAATAGGCGGTTCATATGTCCATTCTATGCACGGCGACACGGTTTTAAGAGAGCGCGTATTACGCGTATTTGCATCTACAAGAGAATCGGATGCTGGTGTATTCAAGGTAAAAGATGGTGGCAATCCTGAAAAGATGGCTGGAACTGCTGATAGATGCTTTATCTATAACGAGAACGTCATAGGCGTAAAAGTACCAGATTATCTTGATAAGCAATATTATATTGATGAAGCCAATAAGCGTCTTAACGATTTCTTAACAGGCAGAGGTCAATCTAAGGTTAAGAATGAAATCAAGGGTGTAGATAACGAAATCAAGAATGAGATAGAATTGATTGGTAAAGAAAAGCCATATCCATCATTCCTCGATTTACTTGATGATTTGCCCAATCTAAAATGCGGTTATTCGCAACTTGATAAATTGATTAAGTTGGGCTATCTTGATTGCTATGGTTCTGCTAAAGCATTGCTAATTGGCATTGATATATATAAAAATTTTTCAAAATGTAAGACAATTAAACTTGACAAATGGGCTAAAATGGGTTATAATGTAGATATGCTTACGCCGTATACTGGTAAGCTAACAGAGAAAACAGCTAGTCAGCTTGATAATCGCGGCATCATCTTATCAATCCTGCGCTCAATGAAAATGCCTAAGACAACTATTGCTGATAAGCTGAAATGGCAGATTGAGCTATTAGGATATGTAGATTGCAGTGACCCCAATTCAGACTCTAATGACTGGTTAGTGCTAGATGTCAAGACAACAGGATACGGTACGGTTTATTGCACACTATACAATATTTGTTATGGGGCAGAACGCACATATAGAGCTAGTAAGAAATTCTGGACGAACCATCAATTACAAAAGGGTGATGTAGCAAGGGTAGTATTGCAAGAGAAAAACAAAATGAAAAAAGACGAAAATGGCGAATGGGTGACATTATCTGAAACGTATCAGGAGATGAAAGTGTGGAAGAAGCATGAAGAAATGTAAAGGATTCTGTGCAAATGAATGTGTGACCGGGCATTGCCCGATTGCGCTTGATAGTCAATATGATTGGTATAGTGATATGGGATATGATGTGCCAAAGAATTGCAAAGAGTGTTGCTACAATACATTTAATTGTGAAGATTGTATATTTTATGAATCAGAATATTGTGTAAAATTAGAGGAGGATTAAGTAAGTAAATGAGTAAGGCAATTATGATTCTTGGAGCAAGCGGTTCTGGTAAGACAACTAGCCTAGAACATCTTGACCCAAAGCTGACATTCTATATTGATGCGGATGGTAAGGGACTAAGTTGGAAAGGATGGCGTAATCAGTACAATAAGGCAAATAAGAACTATTTTGTATGTGATGACCCCAATTCTATTTATAGTCTGATGCAGCAAATCAATGATAAGCAGAAGCAGATTAAGTATCTTGTGATTGATACATTAAATGGATGTATGGTAGCAGATGAGATGCGCCGAGCCAAGGAAAAGGCATATGACAAATGGATGGACTTAGCACAGAGCGTATATAGCATTGTTGATTTCTCTAATAAGATGCGTGACGATCTGACTGTGATTCTCATTGGTCATACTCAGACCAGTGATGACGGATTTACCTGTATGCTTACTAATGGGCGCAAGCTCAACAAGATTTGTCTTGAGAGCAAGATGACCACTGTGCTACTATCTCGAATCAATGAGAATGGCGAATATGTGTTTGAAACAAGAGCCAAGAATAGCACCGCTAAGACACCAAGAGGCGCGTTTGAAAAGGATGAAATTCCTAATGACATTATACTGGTCATTGATGCGCTGAAAGATTTCTAATTACTACAGCTAAAAAAGCTGAGTAAGATATAAATAAAATTCATTAAATTTCAGAAAGGTAAAGAATTATGAAGAAAGTTGATCTAAGTAAGGTTAAGGAAGCAGGAAGCGGTAGTTATAAGAGACTGCCAGTCGGAGGCTACGTCCTTCGCATCTTGGAGGTTGTCGATGTGCCTGAGTATAACCGGCTAGATTTCTACTATGACATCGCAGAGGGCGAATATAAGGATTATTATAATGAGCGGTATAAGTCAAACACAAACGAGAATAAAAAGTGGGGCGGCAGATTCTCTAAGTCCTATGATGAAAATAACGAACGCGCCCTTCCATTCTTTAAGCAGTTTGTAACCGCTGTTCAGAATAGTAACAAGGGATTTGTTTGGGATGAGGAGCATGAACAGCAGTTTGTAAAGAAGCTGGTTGGTGCAACATTCCGTGAGGAGGAATTTGTAGGACAGAATGGTAAGGTTGCCGTTAGTTGCAAGCCAGATATGTTCCACAGTGCAGACAAGATTCGTAGTGGTGATTTCACAATCAGAGAGATTAAGAGACTAACCACCACCAAAACAACAACCGCTCCTGCCAATGACCCAATTCCTGATTTTGGTGATGTATTCAATACAACGCCTACTGATACGCCAACTCCTGCTGAATCAGAAAATCCGTGGGATGATTCTGACGATAATCCATTCAATCTATAAAAATATTAAAGGCGGGGCTTGACAATCCCGCCTTTTTATTATATAATATCTGTGAGGTGATGATGCTTGAATAGATTTCTATGTGTAGCTCAACTGCAAGAGCTGCGAATTGACCTATATCAGACCCATATGAAAACCAGATTCAGCGTCATCACCAATAATCAATGCCTTACCATGAGCCAAACATTGAGTCGCAAATGGAATGAGGCGCAAATCAAATCATTACTCAATATGGTGCAATATATCCATCCACGAATAGACAGCTATATATATGTCAAAAACAAACATTATTATACAATGAAAAAATCTGATATGCCTACTAGGCTATTGGTATCAGGCAATATCAATGAATGGAAAAAATCATTGTATTATAATGTACAATATTGCCGTATCGTTGAAGATAATGCGCCTGATAGCATGAACATAGAAATGGATGGACAATGGATTGATTCGAGCCGGTTCTTAAATATATGCGGCGATTCGCCTAGGGTATTCAATATCAAGCGTCCTGACGGCTGTGAGGGCTGTATATGCCGATTGCGGCTTGAATATGATGTAGGATATAGCATAGAGCAAAATCGAGTCATAACGCATCCTAGCGGTCTTAGCGTGGTTGATTGTAAGAGAACAGATGCGGCTATGAGTCAAGAAGAAATTGATAAGTGGATGTTAGAATATGAGATAATTTCCTCTTGACAAATCAATCAATATATGCTATACTTAGATTATCAAAGAGATGGAGGTAATGATGATGAAATGGGAAGCGTGGTATTATGACTATATCAATGGCAATAAGAAAACGTACATTTACGTTGAAGCCGATTCTTTTGATGAGGCGATTGCTAAAGCTCGTCGTATTGACCTTAGAGTAGACGCGGCAAGAGTGGTGAGCGAATGAGAAAGCCACCTACAATTAAATGCCGTCAATGTGGTAAATCAACGCCAAAACAAAATGCAATCGAATATAAGCCTAAATTCTATTTTTGCTGTGAGCAATGTAAGCAGGATTATATCAATGCTCATACTGCCAAGCCAAAGACAGAATCAAAAGATGATAGGCGCAAATTGCTGGATTATATACACCAAATCGCCCCTGATGCCAATATGCGACTTGTAGGCATACAACTTGCGAAGCTAATGAGCGATAACCCTGATATGACATATGGAGGCATTGCTTATACTATCAGATATATCAATAAAGAGCAAGGATTGGATATATCTAAATCGCCGCTCGGACTAGTCAAGTATAAATACGATGAATGTAAAAAATATTATACTTGGCTAAATCAGGTAAGACAAAATATACAGCAATGGCAAGCTGAAGATGGGATTGAGACGATTGTGAAAAGAAATGATGAGGAGGATGTATTTGGATGAAGCATAAAATGATTGGATGCTCTGAAGAATGTCTAAAATTTGCTTGTTGTGATTTCTGTATGTATGCCCATCATGAATTTTTCTTTAATAAAGACGGAGATATTGTTTGTAGTGGGCTAGTTGGGTGTGGATTACATGATGACCAAGAGCATCAAAAAATAGCTGATGGCTGTGGATGTTGCTCTGATTTTCATTGTTTTAGAGTTGCTGACTTTAGAGTTGATAAAGATAATATGGTTGTGAAGGAGATTGATGATGATGAAATGGCATAAAGTGAGTGACGAATTGCCTCCAATTAAAAAACCTGTGTTTGTTGCGATGCCAAATTATTATGACCAATACAACGAAAATTTTGTTTATGTTATGAAATATAGTGAAAACGGATGCTGGGAATATTATGATGGCGGGACAGAATATATTGGCGCATCAGATATTGACCGTTGGGCATATATTGAATTGCCGGAGGAATAAGAAATGGAATATGATTATAATGAGGCACTAAGATGGGTGTTCTCAAATATCATGTATGAATCTGATCCAGAGGTGCTTTGTGCTATCGTAGATGCCCTTAATAAGCAGTTACCAGATAAACCCTATTATCGTAAAGAAGAAGATGCAGAGGGATGGGCCTGTCCTAATTGCGATATGGGCATAGAGCATGATTATGGTAGGATTAAGGATACATATTGCCACAGTTGTGGACAGATGATTGATTGGGATAATATTGATAAGGAGGAACCAGAAATAATGAAATGGAATAAAGTATTAAACGACGAACTGCCAAATGATTTTGAAGAAGTATTGGTTGCACATTGCACAGAAGATGGAGAATATCTATATCCGCTATGCCATATGTGCGAATATCGTTGTGATGAACATGAATGGGTAGATAGTGACACGGGTGAAGAGCGGCTTGTAGATAGCTCTGATTGCTGGATTAGAATTAAACTGCCGGAGAATGCTAGATTATGAAACAATATGTCAATGAATACGATGAAGCTCTTGATGCTTTAACAAGCGGTATGCTTGATACAGGCGATATTGAGCCGTATATGGATACCATTATTAAAGCGCTGAAGAAACAGATACCGCGAAAGGCAGAAAAAACATATTGGGCTGATTTTCATAATTGGGAGGGTCGTTGTCCTGCTTGTGGAGAGCCAATCAACTCTGATTTTAGATACTGTCATGAATGTGGGCAGTGGATATATTTTGATGAGGTGTATAGTTAATATGTGTCCATATAAAGATGGTGCTAAATGCACCGCTCCTGATACAGATTGCCCGCATTGGCAAGGCACATTCTGTGAATTAGACGTATTAAGCAAGGAGGAATAAGGTAGTATGAGAAACGAAACGCTAAATGCTAAAATTACAGATACTAAATTAGGTGAAGATCATGGCTGTCTAACGGCCTATATTTTTGTTGAAGGTGCTGGTTGGGGTGGTGGTATGGGTGGTTACTGCCTTGACCATTGGTGTAATGAAGCTGGACATTACGGTTCATCTGATGGATATGGTGCTATTATTGAGTTGATGAAAACGCTTGAGGTTGATAAATGGGAAGACCTAAAGGGTAAATATGTGCGAGTCCATATAGATGATCACAACACGATTGATAAAGTTGGACATCTAATGAAAGATAAATGATTTAGCTTCAAAGAATATATTGAAAAGGTAAAAGAAATCAAAGGTATAGTGGAGGAATAATCATTGCTCTATGACCAAAATTCTGTTAGGTTGCTATTGGGTTGTTTGCTAATCAAGCCCTCTCTTGCTATTTCTGATAAGTACCCCCTAAGCAGAGATGATTTCACGGTCGATTTTCATCTCAGATTGTGGCAGGGTTGTGTTGCTTTAGCTAAACGTGGAGCTGAATCTATATCTGCACTAGACCTCTATATACTATGTAAGAACAATAAGCAAGTAGAGGATATATTCAAGCTAAATCAGCTAGACGATTTCATTGATACAGTCAAGCAACTTGCTAATGTAGGTAATTTTGAGGTCTATTACAACAATGTACGCCGCGCAACGTTACTCCGTTCATATAAGACGGCTGGCTACAACGTAGACAAATTTGAGCAAGATGATAAAGCAAACATAGAAGATATAGTACAATATTTTGATGCACAGCAGATAGCTATAAAGAAGCAATTCTATAAAGACAAAGATATAGATGAACTAAAAGCCGGTGATGGATTTGAGGCAGTTAAAGAGGGCTTCAAGGCAGAACCGCTATTTGGCGCAACAACCTTTAGTGAATATCTAAACACAGCGGCTAGAGGCTGGATTCCGGGGCAACTATCTATTTATTCAGTCGGCTCAGGCGTAGGCAAGTCAACTCTTGGCTTAGCCAATCTTGTGCAAGTATGCTGTCCTAGAATCTATGATATAGATAAGGAGCAATATGTAGATAATCCATGCTATCAGCATAAGGCTGGTCTATATCTCCAATTTGAGATGGCTGGTGATACTGAAATTACGCCTAAGATTGTGGCTACAATTAGCGGCGTACCATGCTTTAGCATCCTAAATGGGCGGTACGAGGAAGGCGAAGAAGAACGTGTAGATGAGGCTATTAAAATTCTGCATGAATCTAAGCTATATATTGTTACAATGCCTAATTATACTGTTGACCTAATTGAATCCTATGTAAAGGATTATGTAGTCAATAAGCAAGTAGGCTTTCTATGTTATGATTATATCGTTGAATCCTCATCTGTATCAAGCGACTTAGCTAAAAAGAATGGTGTATCTACTCGTTCAGATCAGGTGCTATCTGGTATAGCAAGCAAGCTCAAGGATTTAGCTGTTGAATATAATATAGCCGTCTTGACATTTACTCAGGTAAACGCTAATGCTATGACGCAGGAGATTATGGATAGTGGCGTTGCGGCTGGTTCAAGAGCCATTCAAAACAAGGCTGATGTGGCTGGCGTAATCATGCCATTGCGCCGTAAAGAGCAAGAGATAGCTGATATGATGATGGAAAAATATCCTGATAAGGTAAAGCCAAACAGGTGCTTATCCGTCTATAAAATGCGCTTTTCACAAGTTGAACAAGGAATTAAGATATATTTTCATCTTGATTTGAATACAGGTCGAACAAAGGATTGTTTTGTAACCACAAAATTTGATAATCCCTATAATCTTCAAAGAACAAGGTTGGTGTATGCTAAATGATTGATAGAGTAAAAAAGTTACAACTATGTGCACAGGATATTGCCGTAAATGCAGCTAAACTATTGGCTGATGTGCCATATTATCAAGACTACGATATTGTGATTGGACTACACGATGATGAAGCGCCGTTTGTTAAAGTGGTACAGAGATATGTGCCAGAGGAAATTGTATTGTGGTATAAGGAGAATATAAATGAACGATAAACAACTTAAAGCATTAAACAACGTTATTGAAGCTGCCGTTCAACATGGAGGAGATTATGGTGGAGCATACTATTGCTATGCCGGTGAACTTGCAGATGCTATGGATTTTCTTGTCGCCACTATAAATGACAGTGATTATTATTGGGAATGGAAAGATAGACGAGGAGAAATTCCAATCATTGTCAAAAGGAGACATAAATGAAAATTACTAGAAGCAATTACGACGCTCTAAATGATGCTCAAAGAAAGAAATTAGCTAATGTGGGTTGTGATGTTTGTCCCTGCTGTGGGGAAACAAAAAACTTTCTTGAATATTTCAAAGAGGGAATTCTAAATAAAGGATTATCCGAGGCTTTGACTTGTAGGAATTATGCAGAGGGTTCGTTCAAATTTCGCTATATGCAAGTGGATTGTTACAGTTGCTACACCTGTGGTGCTAGATGGGAAAGTGAACCCTATGAAATATGATTGACATCACATCTCTCAAATCGCAACTAACTGAAGACCGCATTATAGAGCTAATGGATGCTATGGGTGCGCCATTGATGAAGGCTGATAGCAATAATCTGATATTCGGCTCAATTTGTCATTGGGGTTCTGATTGGGATAAGCATAAACCCAAATTATGGTATTATATGGAATCTGGCTCATTCCACTGTTGGAGCTGCGGCTTTTCAGGTGATGTCATATCTCTAGTTCAGCACGTCAAGCATCTTGACTTCAATCAAGCTGTGTCATATATCTGCTCAGTCCTGCATCTACAAGTAGGGCAAATAGAGCAAAATGAACAACTTGATAATTGGGCTGAATTGCGCCAATTTTTACCTAATGCCGAGCCAGAGCCAGATAAGCTCTTGACATATGACAAGTCCATATTATCTCTGTTTGACCATTTATATCCGCAAGAATGGCTGGATTATGGAATTTCAGCGGATATACTTGATAAATTTGGTATAGGCTGGTATGCGCGTCAGGCGTGTATATCCATACCTGTCCTATTTAATGGACAGCTAGTAGGCGTAAGAGGGAGATATACAAGAGAACAAGATGTAGCTAAGGGCAAATATAGACCAATATGTACGCTGGATGGACAGGTGCTAAAGCTGGCAACGTCACAAGTCATGTATGGATATGACCAAAATAAAGATGCTATTGAAAAATCACATCAAGTAGTGCTATTTGAGAGTGAAAAGTCAGTGCTAAAAGCGCCAAGCTACAATTTGTATAATGCTCTAGCCGTCTTTGGCTCTAATATAAGCAAACAACATATACAGCTATTGCTAGAGCTAGGTGTGAATGATGTGGTATTATGTCTGGATAGCGACTATAAGCAAGTAGGTGATGATGAATTTAAGTTCTTTGTGGTTAAGATGAAGAAATTGGCGGCTAAGCTAAAGCCATATTTTTCAGTCGGCATAGTATATAATAATCAAGGATATAATATGTATAAATGCAATATGATGGATATACCATATAAGCAAGCAATGAAATTATGGGAAAGTAGGGTAAAAATTTAATATAGTTCTTGACAATCAGCCTCCTTTATGATATAATCACTATATCAATAATAAGGAGGTTGATTTTTATTATTTATGAAATATAATGTAGAGCTGATAAGATGTAAACGTAGTAATCCAGAATATCAAGAAATTAGAGATAGACATTATATACCGAATCATGGCACATTTGGTCAGCAAATTCATTATCTTATAAAATTGGATGGCGAGACAGTTGGGATTATTTCTGGTGCATCTGCTGTATATGCTGTAAAAGCCAGAGATGATTATTTCGGCTTGACAAAAGAAAATAAGAGGGTCGCGCTTAACTCAATTATTAACAATACTGTATTTCGGTTGGAAAAGAACTTGCCTAATCTTGGTACGCAAATTTTAGCTATGTGGCGCAAACAAATCGCCGCAGATTGGGAAGCGCAGTATCATGTGCGTGTTCATGGATTTGAAACATTTGTCATTGAGAACGAAACAAGAAAAGGATGTATGTATAAAGCTGATAATTGGGAATATGTAGGACAAACAAAGGGTAGTACAAAGACACATAATGGTATGCAAAATAAATCAAAGAGGTTAGATACAGAGATTAAGTTAATATACGTTAAGAAAATCAAGGGAACGCATCTTTGCACTGAATATACACCAACATGGCGATTGAGCGCAAAAGAAAAAGCAATGTTAAATCGAGGAGGTTGATTTTATTATGAGTAAATTCAAAATAAGAGATATGGTGGTCCTTAAGAGTTCGCCAAATTTGCTGCTTGGCCGTATTGGAGGCAAGGCATTTGGTGGATATTATGTTGAGATTGGCAACGGTTATCGTATCATCATGCCGGAAAGTGTTATTATGCCATATGAAGAAATCCCTGATATGACCGATGACGAAATCTACAAGATGCTCGAGCCGAAATTGTACAAAGCAGATGTTCTAAAGTATGGATGTTACTATCATGACCATACTATGTTCAATGCAGATGAGACAGTTAAAGCTATTGCTTTGGCATATCGCTCTGGCTATCTTAGAGCTAAGAAAGGTAGGTCGTTTAAGATTGGAGGAGAAAAAGAATGATTGAATGGCATAGAGTTATAGGTGTATCTGATTTACCGCCAATAGATGAATGGGTACTTACATATAGACCGCGCAGTGGGCAACATTATATTAAGCAAAGCAGATATGTAAAGGTTGATGTCACGGTTTATGACCCATATACAGGCACGAATGAAATTGAAGAAAAGATGGATTGGCAAGACAAAAATGGCAGCATTGGGACAATATATTTTTCTAATGATTGGTGGGCTTATTTCAATCTGCCAGAAAAGGATGGTGAATAAATATGATTGAATGGAATAGGACAAGTGAGGGATTGCCACCATATAATATTCCTGTTTTGGTAGCGTGTAAATGCGGAGAAACATATCCAGAAGAAGTCATGTTTATTATGAAAAGGGTTGTAGATGAATATAATTGTGATGTATGGGAATGCTTATATGATTACGATCAATCTACAATATATGATGATGACCAGTGGGCATACATCAACTTGCCAAAAAAGGATGGTGATTTAGATTAAGATTCATCCACTACTAGATTCCCTTAATGAAGCCACATTTTTAAGGGAATATTTGGCCGCTTGCCAATTAACTGATGTTGACGCATATCTAAATCCAGATAGTATTGAATATCAATCGCCTGATATGTATAAGAATATGGATGTAGCTGTTGATATGTTTAATCATATTACTGGTAATATTGGCATTGTTGTTGATTCCGACCTCGATGGGGCTTGTTCGGCTGCTATTGCCTACATGCTATGTAAAGAATATCATCCAAGCATCGAGCCGATTATGTTTTTTCACACCGGCAAACAGCATGGTTGTAGTGACCTATTATCTGATATTATTGCCGCAAATGTAAAGACGCTTATTATCCCTGATGCTGGGTCGAATGAGGTTGATGCTTGTAGAGAACTATATGAACATGGTATCAAGGTTATTATCTTAGACCACCATATCATTGAATTTGTTGCAAAAAGGGAAAATAAATACGCCGTTGTAGTCAATCCATATAATAGTGTTATTATTCCACCAATGCCAGATGACCAACTTGAGCTAGTTGAACGCATCTATAATGGTGTTAAGGTCACATATACTTGTAATATAGATATTAGTGGTACAGGCGTTGTAGAAAAATTTGCTTGTGCGCTTGGCTCAAATCAATCTTTCAAAGACCTAGTGGCAGTTAGTCTAATATCTGATATTTGCAGCTTACGTTCACTTGAGAACCGCAAATATGTATATGACGGCTTGACGAATCCAACCAATCCATTTATTAAATACTGCTTAGAGCATTGTTGCAATCGTGGCGTTAATCCAGAGGGTGTGGCATTTGGCATTGCGCCTCTTGCTAATGCGCTGGCTCGTAGCGATGACCAGTCTACTAAGCGGTTATTCTTTGATACGCTGATTGGCAAAATTGAGCCAGAAGCCGCTATAAAGGCTATGAAAGCCGTCAAGTCCAAGCAGGATTATCAAGTCAAGAAGGTCGTAGATAAGCTGTCAGATGGGCTTGACACATCTCATAAGGTTATTATAGGCTTTGGCGAACCTGAGAATAAATCCTATTTAGGGCTTGTAGCCAATAAATTCTGTGGTAAATATAATAAGCCTACATTCCTGCTGAGAGAGCTAAATAGCACAACATGGTCTGGCTCGATGCGTAGCCCCATTGATTTACTTGAGATTATCAATGAATCAGGATTAGCTAAATGTCAAGGGCATGATGCCGCAGCTGGTATCACCGTCAAGAAATCAAACCTCAAGCGATTTGCGCGATTCTTAGATGGACTTGATTTGGACGTAGAGCCAGATATTGAAGTAGCGACTCAAATCGAGCCTAATAATATCACACGCAATCTTGCAAATGTGTGTGTAGAAAATAATATCCTATGGGCTAAAGATGTAAGCAAGCCGTTATTCCATTGTACTTTAACATCTCCGCAGATTTATGTATATCGTAATCGTTCAACTACCGTTAAGCTAGTTCAGGACGACATTGAGTTCATCAAATTCTTTGTTAGTAATGAAGAAGCAAGTCAATTTGAATCTGCTCAAGGCAAATCCATAGAAGTAGTAGTATCGCTTGGATTGAATGAATATAATGGACAGATTAAGCCTCAAGCCATTATTGAGAGATATGAAATTATTGATAAACCAAAAGAAAATGAATATGATTGGAGTGAATATTTTAATTGATTTATCTTGATTACGCCGCAACTAATCCATTCATCAAATATCCATGTAGTAAATATGGTCAATTTCTTAATCCTAATGCCAACTATGCCTATAAGGAACAGAAATTGCTTGATGATTGTGCAAATAGAGTAAAGGCAGCTATTGGCGCAAAGAGTGGTAAGGTTGTATTTGGCGGCACAAGTAGCCAGTTGATTGAGAATTTGATGAATGCTATTAGAAGCCAGACTGCTTCTTTTTATAGTGTCATTTGCTCTGCTTATGAACATGATAGCTTCTTTAAATATGAAACAGGCGTGGTTAATAATGTAGGCTTATTGGACAAGTCGTTGTCTATTCATGATGAATTTTCAAGCAGATTTGATACGCTATTTGTATTATGGCAAGCCGTTCAAAATATCACAGGTGAAATTTTTCCAACTAAGCAGATTGGAGAGCTTGTTCATAAGCATAATGGGTTTTATATCTGTGATGGAACGGCTCAAGTTGGACACACACCCATTGAACCAAACATTGATGATTGGTGCGATTTTTATTGTTTTTCTGGGCATAAGATTGCAACGGAGCTTGGTATTGGATGTGCTTGGATTTCAGATAGACTAGACAAATGGCTAGGCGATTTCAAACTGCATGGCACACCTAATCTAGCTGGTGCTATGGCTATGGCTGATGCTACTGAGGATACTTGTAAGAACGCAGAGAAACATGAGGCAAGAGCATATGAGCTATACCGATATATGCTTGATAAATTCACTGATAATGATATTCATGGAGCTGTTATCAATAATGTGTTAAAACCAGATAAGTCAGATGCAAATGAACCAGCACATAGCGTATTTGCTATCAATGCCATTATATTTGATGATATTAACGCTGATAGCTTGCAACAGTATCTAGCATCTAAGCAGATATATATTGGAATTGGCGGCTCTGCTTGTTCTAGTCTACATGATTTTAGAGTGCTCAATGCTTGCGGCTTAACCAATGATGAGGCAAGCCGTGTTGTTAGAGTGTCATTTGGTGATGAAACAACAGAACGTGATATTGATGCATTTATAAATGCTGTGGTTGAGTATAAGGAGAAATTCGTAAGATGAACCATACAAAGGAAGATTTGAAAGAGCTGCAATCTAAATCTCTTGAAGAAAAAATCCAAATTAGTACGGCTAGAATTATTGAATGGTATGAACATTGGGATGGGAAGGTGTATATCAGTAATAGTGGTGGTGTAGATAGCACCGTACTGAGCCATCTTGTGCATCGCATATATCCTGATGTGGTGGACGTATATTGCGATACTGGTTTGGAATATCCTGAACTGCGTGAGTTCATTATGAGTAAGTCAAATGTTATCGTCCTCAAGCCGTCTGTATATAACCGTAAATCTCGGCAGTATGAGCATATTACATTTCCCGAAGTTATCACACGGTATGGATACCCATTGATTAGTAAGGAGTTGTCTTATGCTGTATATTCAGCAAAAAACGGCAGTCAATACGGTATCGACAAAATGAACGGCGTTAATCCAGACGGAACGATAAATCCTTTTCGACAGGGAAATATTAAATGGAAATATCTAACAAATGGTGACATACCATTAGCAAACCAGTGTTGTTACATTATGAAAAAGCACCCGGCAAAAATTTATGAGAAACAGACTAACTACCATCCTTTTATTGGAACGATGGCTCAAGAGTCAACCACAAGAAAGACTGCTTGGTTGCGGACAGGATGTAATGCTTTTGATGGTGATAGACCTTCTTCAAAGCCACTCTCCTTTTGGTCTAAATCCGACGTACTTAAATATTTGCTAAAGTTCAATGTGCCATATTGTTCCGCCGTGTACGGGGATATTGTATGTGAGGGTGGCGTGTATACAACAACCAAACAGAAGCGAACTGGGTGCGTGTTCTGCGGTTATGGCTGTCATCTTGAGCATCCTAATAAATTTCAAATTCTTGCTCAAACCCACCCACAACTTTATGATTATTGTATGCGCGGTGGCAAATATGATGAACAAACTGGCATGTGGATTCCTGATAAGGGACTTGGTATGGCTAAGGTATTAGATTATATCAATGTCAAATGGTGGAATGATGGTGATGAAACCAAGCGAAATGAATACAGAGCAAAATATAAGGAGAAGGAAGAAATTGAGCAGAGCAGAAAGAAATCGCCGCAAACGGACTGAACATCCACTAAAATATGCGCCTATTAAATGCCCAAATTGCGGCTTAATGGTAGATGAAAAATATGTAGTTGACATTGATTCTACTTGCCCTATTTGCGGTAGAGAGCTATTTGCAGAATTAAAGAAAATGATTGAAAAATAATTAAAATAGGGTATTGACAACCTCCTGATTCTATGATATACTTGATTTATCAAAGAACAGGAGGTTGTTTTAATTATGAAAATCTGGATTCATCAAACTGACTATTACCCCACGCTTAATGACCTTAGAAAGAATTATCCCGTGCTCAATGAATATGAATTGGATGAAAAGCAGGATAAGTGCAAAAATATCAGAACGTATATTCATATCAATTCTTTGAAGCAACTTGTCAATTTGAGTCTCGACCTTCATCGGGAGCTTATTATCAGCACTGAAGGCTATGAACCAGCCATTGAAATCTATGACGCTTGGAGGGAATCATAAATGCAAGACGTATTGACCTATGAAGCATGGCTTGATGCTGTATGTCATATCTGCAATAGCTTATTAAAAGCAAATGTAAGCATAACAGGTAATAACGAATTTAAGGTGGCAGCAAGCAAGTATCGTTGGATTACATTTATCAATGTGGCACACATCTATTACGCATATAACCACGGATTTGAACCAGCTTGGGGTGCAACTGCATTGATGAAGATGATTATTGATGAGTGGGATATGTTACTAATTGAGGAGGATAAATAATGCGATATATGGGTGGCAAAAGCCGCATTTCTAAACAAATTGCAGAGGTATTAAATTCAGCTATCGGTAAAAACACATCGTTTGTAAGTCTGTTCTGTGGTTCATGCGCTATTGAATCAAAAGTGCAAGCAGATGTTAAAATTCTCAATGACAAACATCCATATCTTATTGCTATGTGGCAAGCATTACAAAATGGTTGGATGCCGCCTGATGTTGTAACTAAAGAAGAAGATTATCGTGTTAAAGCTAATATGGACGAAAATCCTGCATTGACTGGATTTGTTGGCTTTGGTTGCTCATTTGGCGGCAAATGGTGGGGCGGTCTGGCAAGCAATAAGAGAGGTGATAATTATTGTGCAAGAGCAGAACGCAGTTTGCTTAAAGATTTACCCGGAGTACAATCTGCTACATTTACTTGCCTTGACTACCATGACGTAGAAATTCCAGATGGCGCAGTTGTATATTGTGATCCGCCTTATGCTAATACGACAGGATATACAGTTGGGCAATTTGACACGAATGAATTTTGGGATTATATGTGTCAGCTATCTAAGAGATGTAATGTATATATCAGCGAGGAATCTTCGCCAGATGATTTTGAATGTATTTGGTCGCAAGAATTAACGAGAACACTTGACTACAATAAATCCAATCAACCAAAGAAAGTAGAAAAATTGTTCAAATATAAGGGATAATATGCAAACAGTAAAATTAACTCCCATGCGCATGATATTCAACAACCCTGAATCCAATTTCTCAATTATATCATGCAGCACTAAGGATGAAACAATAGAAACCCATCCTAAATATGGCACAATCAGCCTAAAAGGAACTGGTATAGCAGACCTAAAGATGGGGCAATCCATTGATTGTATCATAGAGCCATGTGTGGACGATAAATACAAATACAGCTATAAATTCATTGGCTTTGCTGGATTTGTGGCTAAAGATGGCAAATTCAACTTGACCGAAAAAGCCGAATTGCAGACGCTACGCAGCTTAATGACCAATGGGCAAGCTGAATCATGTCATGCCGCATATCCTCATTTTGTCAGTATGGTACTAAATGGTGAAGCCGACAAGCTGGACTATAAAAAAATTCGTGGTGTAGGTAAGGTGCTATTACCAAGATATATTGATAAAATCAAGACAATCAATAAGCGCGTTGAATTTATGGGCGAAACATATGCTTGGGGTATTGAGCATGATGAGGATATAAACAAAATCGCCGCAACATATAAAAATGTATATGGATTTAGCAAGGATATAAATACCAATCCATATTCTGTTATGATTAACTTGCTTGAGTGGTCATTTGATAGAGCTGATAAGGCGATAATTAAGAAAACAAGAAAATGGCTTGATAGCTATGAACGATGCGAGGCGGCTACTATTTATGCCTTAAAGCATAATGAGCTGAACGGCAATACAAGGATGCAAGCTAAGGCATTATTCGATATAGTCAAACGCCGCGCGCCTCAGTGTATTCGTAGCCTCCTCGATGTTGTGACTAAATCAGCGCAAGTACATTATGACGCTCCTAGCCAAAATACAGCTCTACAAACCACATATAATGCTGAACAGCATATCGCTGATGTTATCAAGAAAAAAATAGCCAATCCACATTATTATCCTATGGATTGGCAGAAGTTTACAAACGTAGACGGCTTAGAGCTGACAGATGAACAGGCACAGATTCTTGAGATGGCTTGTAAGCAGGATGTGATGATGCTGACGGGAAGCGCCGGAACGGGCAAGAGCCAAACAACCAAGGCAATCATTGAGATGCTAGAAGCCAATAATTATACTTATACCCTATTATCCCCAACTGGAATCGCGGCAAAGAGGCTAAGAGAAGCAACAGGACGTGAAGCAAGTACAATTCATATGTTCTTAACTTGTGATGGCAATCTGGGCGATTATGTGTTAATTGACGAGATGGGTATGGTTAGCGTCCATTTGCTATCAATGCTATTTGATAAGGTAACAGACCGTACCAAGATAATCTTCATAGCTGACCCATCTCAGCTTGCATCTATTGCTTGCGGCAATATTGTTGAGGATATGCTTGATAGCGGCATCGTGCCTGTATGCAACTTAACTAAGGTGTTCAGATATAACACATCTGGCATTATTACCATAGCTACTGATGTACGAAATGGAGTAAATGACCATCTGACAGATACTTTCACAGATTATAAGTTCATTAAAACTGATACATTAGTAATCAATCAAATTGAGCAAGAATATGCGCGGCTCTTAGCGGATGGATATAGTAAGGATGATGTACTGATTCTATCTCCATTCAATAAGGGCGATGTTGGCTCATTGGCTATCAATGCGGCGATTCAAGCCAAATTCAATCCAAATGAATTAAGCAAGGTTGGGCATACAGTCAATGATACGCCTATCTATTTCAAAGTGGGTGATAAGGTAATCAATAAAAAGAATGAATATGCTATGCCGCTTGTTGATGATGATACGGCTTTTGTAGCTAATGGCGATATTGGTACAGTAATGGAAATTGTGCCTGATGAAAAAGAGCCATATATGATTGTGCGGTATGATTGCGGCGATTGCATAGTGGATAAAGCGCATATCAAGAATATGCTATTAGCATATGCAATTTCTACGCATTCATCACAGGGTTGTCAAGCTAAAGCCGTAATTGTAGTTGCAGATAAATCCCATGCAAGATTATTAACACGAAACTTATTATATACGGCAGTTTCAAGAGCGCAAAAAAACCTTGTTTTAATCGCAGATATTGATTGTGTTAAAGATGGCATAAAAATACAAGAAGAAAAGGAGAGAAATACTTGGCTGAAAAACTTGATGTCATAGGCAATAAATATTCACACTGGACAGTCATAGACGAAACAGAGCCAAAAGAATATTTTTCTAAAACAAGGAATAAGAAATGCTACCAACGCAGAGTTATTTGTCAATGCGATTGCGAAAATAAAACAATTAGGACTCTTACGCTTGCATTATTAAGAAGTGGAAGTTGCAAATCATGCGGATGCGCCAGAAGCGAATATATTTCTAAAGCAAGAAAGAAACCTTTTAATCATTATGAAATAGAAGGAGATTATGTAAAAATTTATCTCGATGATATGTCCGATTACACTATTGTTGATGCGGATAATCTTGATAGATTAAAATTTGCACATATTGGAAAAGAAAAAGATTCTGGATATTGGTATTTGTCGGATGGCAAACGAATGCGTATGCGATTACATAGGTTTTTATTTGGGGCGTATTACGATCATAGAAATCTAAATAAAGGCGATAATCGCAGAGAAAATATGAGGAAATGCACTCCGCGACAAAACAATATAAATATTGCTCCAAATAAAAGAAATAAAATCGGCTTAAAGGGAGTATCTAAAACAGACGAAAAGTATTCTGCATTTTGTAGGATAAAAGGGAAAAATGTTTATCTTGGTAGATGGGAAACGCCAGAGGAAGCTGCACACGCCTACGATATTGCTGCATATCACGAGCATGGGGAATTTGCCTACTTAAATTATCCAGAAGATATTGATTGCGAAAATAAAAATATTGAAAATCAAGTAAATTATCAAATTACTAAATATAACAACAGATGGTCTAAAGGAGATGATGATTAAATGAACCCGTTTACTTATTCTGCTGATAAAATTAACAAGATGATTAACGATAATGGTTACAAGCCTGTTACTATGACAGGTGTGCACGATAATCTACTTGATCTAAAGCCAATTATCGAAAAGCTCTATGATGACAGGATTTTCTATCTTGACTATTGGCAGAGTGAATGTGCATGGCATGGCTGGGATTGGTCAAAGGATGATGGAACAATGGCTAATATGGCTAAGATTACTACTGGTATTACCAATAAATTCTTAGAAATTTATGCTATGATTTTAGGTGGTCTTGGTGAAAGATGTGAAGATGAGGATGTTGATTAAATGAACTATGAATTTCATGTAGGGGATTATGTTGAAACGTTGGATGGATGGATTGGATATGTAGACTACTGGAAAATCTATTGGAGAGAGGTTTGTCACGAACACGCTTTGATTTTGAAAGGGATTGTCAAGAAAGACGGGAAAGAAGTAACAATGACTTTCGATTTTGTGTGTTCTAACATTCCTCGCCATTTTAGCAGAATTGGTAAATATACATTCGGGTATTTCACTAAGCAAGAAAAGAAGAAGATTGAAAAATTGACTAAGCCGCAATGGGGTGTTCAGGTTGAGGACTTAATTAGTAAAATCAATGAGCTTGTTGATACTGTAAATAAATTTAGGAGTGATTATGATGAGCACATTGAAGCTCATAGACAAACTGATAGATAAGGAGAATGTGAGATGAATACCGCTTGGGGCTTTATTGAAAAAGACTATGAGTCAAGAGCTACAATTAAGAAGCCAACCAGAATATGCTCAGTATGCGGCACAAATGAGCTTGGATATACTGGTTCATATTATAGTAAAGCTGAATTTTGGCTCTGTCCAGAATGTCTAAAGAAATTAAAGAAATTGCTTGACAAGGAGAATGAAGAATGACCAAATGGCTATGTGATTTATGTGGTAAAGAGATTATAAGCATTAAAGACAGATATTCTGTTAGCATTGACAATGATTGCGTAAAAGCTGAATATTTTAAAGTTGTTGAGGACGTATGCTCAGATTGTGCCAATTCTATTTATCACTATGTCGAAGGCTTAAAAAAGCCTCTTGACAAATCAACTGAATCGTGATAATATATATGACAAGGAGGTAATTATATATGCTGGCAACGGATATTATTAGATATATAATGGAGTATGCCGCTATGCTAGATGGATGTGATATGGATAGTCGAGTTCGCATCCACATTGGAAATCAGCTATATGATATTGACCATATTAATACAGTAATTGATATGGATACCAATAAGTCAAATATTGTTATTCATGTTAAGGAGAATTAAAAGGAGGATGATTTATTGTTTGTAAATGAGGTATATGAATCTATCTGGAAAGATAGATACCAAAAGGACGGTGAGTCATATGATAACCAGCTATGGCGTGTAGCTGATTTTGTAGCATCCGCCGAAGGAAATTGGAACGCGCCTAAATGGGCAGATAGATTCTTCAGTATTATGAAAGAAGGCTATTTCTTCCCTGCTGGACGCACCATGAGCAATGCCGGTATTGGCGAAAAGCTAACTCTCAATAACTGCTTTGTAGCACCTATTATTGGTAATAGCATGGAGCAGATTTTTAATGCGGTTAAGCTAGGCGCTATGACACATAAAGCTGGTGGCGGAATTGGTTATGCTTTTAGCAATCTAGCGCCTAATGGTTATAGAACCCGTAATGATGCTATTGCATCTGGTCCAGTTAGTTTCATGGATGTATTTAATGCTCAGACGGCTACTGTGCAGCAAGGTTCAAGGCGCGGTGCAAACATGGGTATGCTCAGTGTATATCATCCTGACATTCTTGAATTTATTCATGCTAAATCAGCTACAGAAGGACGGCTAAATCATTTCAACCTATCTGTTGTTGTAGATGATGCTTTTATGAATCTTGTCATTGAGAATGGTCAAGTTAAACTACATTGGCCTATCTATGACGAGAAGGGCAATAAACTGCCGCCAGATAAGTGGGATAAGCAATTTACCAAGCTAGTGCCAGCTCGTGATATTTGGAACGAAATCATGCAGATGGCATATGATAATGGTGAACCGGGCGTATTCTATGAGGATAATGCCAATAATCGCAATCCTGCATGGTATGTAGAAAGAATTGTTTGTAGTAATCCGTTAGCCATATAAACGTGCGGATGTAAAATCTCCTCTGATTGACTTGGACGCTGAATACACAGCTACAGGGGGCAAGGGTAATGCCAGCCTGAACGACTAAGCGAGGAGACCCCAAGGGGATGCGATAGTCTAGCGCACGATGCGAACTGTATTTGATACGCATTGTGTGAGGCGCTGAATATCTAGCAGGAACAATCAATGCAACAGACCCATCGCAATATGGCGGTGCTTGTAATCTTGGCTCATTGTTCCTACACAATTTTGTAAAGAATCCATTTACCAAGCAAGCACATCTTGATACTGATGCTCTAAGAAATACAATCTCTATTGCAGTCCGTATGCTTGATGATATTATTGATGTAAATAAATTCCCTGACAAGATTTACGAAAATTATCAGAAGAGTATGCGCACCATTGGTATTGGCATTACTGGTTTAGCAGATATGCTGGCTATGCTTGGCATGAAGTATGATAGTCAGGAAGCAAGAGATTATGTTGAATCTCTAATGCAGATGATTACTAATGCAGAATATTATGCGTCAGTTCAGCTTGCTAAAGAAAAGGGCTGTTTCCCTCTATGTGAGCCAGATAAACACGCAGATAACACATATGTCAAATCTGTGCTAGAACATGATGTCATTGCCGAGATGGCTGAATATGGTATTCGTAACGCCAAGATTCAAGCGGTTGCACCGTGCGGCACGATCTCTATGGTATTTGGTAACAACTGCTCTAGTGGCATTGAGCCAATCTTCTCTCTTAGCTATGACCGCAAGGTAAAAATTGGGGGTCAGGACGATAAGGACGTAAAAATCGTCAAGATGATGGATTATGCTTATTATCTCTATCATAAGCTAAAGGATAAGGGTGAGCAACTTGATTTTGACGAGCATGATATTTTCCCAACTGCGCTTAATATGTCTGTCGATGACCATGTAGCTATGCTTGCTATTATCAGCAAATATACCGACATGAGCGTTAGCAAGACAATCAATGTGCCTACTGAAGCATCGTTTGATGAAGTCAAGGACATCTATATGCAGTGCTGGAAGCTAGGCATTAAGGGATGTACAATCTTTAGACCTAATGCAATCCGTCAGGGAATCTTGCTTACTGACAATAAGAAAGATAATGAAACCAAGCCTGAATCCACATCCCCCATTCTACCTCGCGGCTCAATCATTGAACCAAGCAATGACCTGATTGGCAAAAAGCGCAAAATCCAGACAGGATGCGGCTCACTTCATGTTCTAGCATTCTTTGACCCCATTGACGGCAATCTACAAGAGGTATATTTCAATAAAGGCTCGACTGGTGGATGCGTAGACAAAGATACTGAATATTTTAATGGTATCGAGTGGAAAAAAATTAGCGAATATAATATGGATGAGTATGAACAAGTGTTGCAGTACAATGAAGATGGAACGGCTTCTTTAACCTATCCAATTTCTTACGTTGTTAATGACAATGTTGAGAATATGAAATATTTCCACAATACAACTGGATTGGATATGGTTCTTTCAGAAGATCATAGAATGTATTTGTATAAAAATTATGCAAAATATATGTCTGGAATTAGAAGCAAATTAACCCATGAAATTATTACTGTAAAAGATTTCATGGCTGGTTCTAAAAATCGTCATATTCCAACCACCTTCTCTATGAATACAAATGGTATTCCGCTTAGTAATGAGATAATTAGACTACTTGTTGCAATTTATGCGGATGGTACATTTGATGGAAATAAAATTGTTATTAACGTAAAAAAAGATAGAAAGAAAATTCGTATTCGTCAACTACTAACAAATTGTGATATTGGATGGACTGAAAAAAACATCAACAATACCGAATATACCGTGTTTTATATTCATCCAATTCCAAGTGTTAAACAATGGTTTATTGACAAGCAATTTACACCAAAATGGTATGCTTGTAATGATGAGCAATTAAAATGTATTGTGGATGAGTGTGTATATTGGGATGGCTCTGTTGGCGAAGGAAACCGACTTGGTTCTTATTATACGTCAAAAAAGCACGAAGCTGATTTTATCCAGTTTGCATTGACAAGGCTTGGTTTTAGAGCTACAATTTCATTGAACAACGGAACACAAAATATTCAAGATAGTTATAGAGTGCGTTGGACAACCCAAAACGTACATGGCTTATCAACTGCAACTATTGAAGATTATAAACCAATCGACGGCAAATCTTATTGTTTTACAGTTCCAAGCGGTTTGCTTGTGTTGCGTCGTAATGGTAAAATCTTTATTACTGGAAATTGTGCAAATTTCATGACAGGTCTAAGCCGCATGGTCAGTCTACTATGCCGCGCTGGTGTGGATATTATGACCATCAAAGACCAGCTTGATTCAACTGGTGTATGCCCATCTTATGCTACTCGCAAGGCAACTCACCATGATACCAGTAAGGGGTCTTGTTGTCCTATGGCTATTGGTAATGCTCTAGTAGATATGTATAATGAGATGCAGAGTGAACTAGATGATAAAGAGGATGATGTGGTTAATGTGACTAAGAATCTAAGAGAGGCTACTAATAAAGCAACAGACAGCATTAAAAAGTTGAGCAATGCACTAGCCACAATTTCAACAGAGGTATGCCCTGAATGCGGTGAACCCGTTATGTTTGAGGGCGGTTGCAAAATTTGTAAGTCATGTGGCTGGACAAAATGTGAATAAGGGAAGGTAAACTAAAATGACAGAAAATCGTATCAATTTTTATCTAGGTAAGCCAGGCAATGAGGACTGGATTTGCTCATGTGATGAATTTGACTTTATGTCAGAACCGTGCAAAGGCGACCTAGTGTGGCTACCACTAGATGGCAAAGATGAAGATAGAGAGATGTATGTGATTATGCAGAAATATATCTCAGGTGATGAGATTAGCTATTTCTGCAAGCCATATAATTGGGAGGATTAAAAATATGACATTTAAGCTAAGATATTTTGTTGACGGCTCAGTGGAGTGCCGTCCTGAGCATACATTTGAATACACCCATGCCGCCCGTATGATTATTCCGCGTGTTGGCGAATATGTGTGGCTACCGACCAATGAACATGACGACACTGATATGCCAGAGATGTGCTGTGAGGTAGTGCGTGTTACATACGATATGATTGAAGATGGGTCAAATCTGACACTTGTCGATGTTGAAGTAGTGGATGTGACCGATGAAATCATGGAGGAGGAGGACTACTAATTGCCTAATGTATCTAATGTTCGTGTATATGGACTAGATGAGGCGATTAGGGCGGCTAAGTATCCAAAGGCGGTTGAGCTTGACGGCTTGACCGCCGACCTCACAGATGGCATTAAGGCTTGCTCTACTTGCCCTACTGGTACTGGACATGACCAATTCTTGACTGGTATTATTGTCCAGTTTGACCTAACAATTAGCGAGAAAGCATGGGTCGAATTTGAGCGCTACCACTGGTTAGATTTTGTATCTTCATGCTCTACAATGCACAAACTTCAAAATATGAACCCAAGAATGCAGTGTAATCGCTATGTAGACCCTAGAGCTATTGATATTCTAAATGAAAAGATTGCTGAATATAATCGACTTGTTAAACTAAAGAAAATGGGCATTTCTGTCTTTGATGATATGATTAAAGAGGCGCGGCTTGAAATGCTATATAATATTCCCAGCGGTTTTGAGCTTACAGCTGCAATGACCACTAATTATAGACAACTCAAGACAATTTATCAACAGCGCCGCAATCATGCCCTACCTGACTGGGCTTGTCTATGTGATGCAATTGAAAAATTACCAATGTTCATGGAATTGACACAGAGAGGATATGATGCCAATGCTTGAATTAAAAATTAAGCGACTATCAAATACCGCCAAACTACCACAAAAAAGTCATCCCACAGATGCTTGCTTCGATATTTATGCCGATGTTCAATCTATGTATTTTGATACAGTGGTCATTGAGCCTCATAGTACAGTAAAAATCCCAGCCGGATTTGCCACTAATATCCCTCATGGCTATTGGGCGGCTGTATTTGCCCGCTCTGGGCTTGCTACTAAACAGGGGCTAAGACCAGCTAACTGTGTAGCCGTGATTGATGAGCAGTATACAGGCGAATGGCTAGTGCCTCTATATAATGATAGCGATACGCCACGAATTGTCCGTCAAGGTGATAGAATCGCCCAATTTACTCTACTAAATTATTATGATATAGAAATCATTGAAGTAGATGAGCTAGATTCTACTGAGCGCGGCTCAAACGGCTTTGGCTCTACTGGTACTTGATTATGATTATCCCTACTCTACATATCACGGATAATGACTCATGGATTGAACTTATTGACCTGACCAACCCACATGATGAGCCTATTATCGAAACGTCTATGACAACAACAGAAGATACAGTTGCTATGTGGTATGATTTATTGACTATTTGTGTAGATAATTATGGTATGGGATATGACATAGGATATATGACAGCCTATGATGAAATGGATGAAGAGGATGATTAGTAATGTGGAAATTTAGAAGAATCGGTGATTGGTATGAGCTAGATGATGAATGGGGCGATACTATCTATATGACCCAAGATGGCACGACTGGTAATCTATTGGAGCTTATTGCCAATAAACACAATAAGGATGCTAGGAATGCTGATGCCGCATATGAATCTGGATATGAGCAAGGGCTAAGAGATAGGCAGTGAAAAAAAATAGGGAACATGGTAGATATAATTATCTATTTCATGTTCCCTATAAATTTATATTAGTCGCCAGTAGCTTCTTTCATTACAATAGTAAACGTCTGGTCGCCTGTATTCTTGACTTGTTTGGCTTCAGTAGTATATCCTTCTCTAGTAGCTGTAACAGTATATGTGTCGCCAATGCCCTTTAGTAAGAATTGCTTGGCATTGCCACTAACTGGGTCAATCACTTCACCATCAACATCAGTCACGGTGATAATAGCATCCTTTGGTGTTACATCAACAGTAAGTAGGAAGCCCTCTTGTAGCGTAACAGCGCCCTTTACTACCTTGAAAAAACGTCCATCAAGACCAACGCCGCAATTCCCACGACCCACAATAGGCGCACCAATTTCTTCGCCTTCCGAACCATGTAGAGTGATATAACCAGCGCCGCCAACTTTAACCACGGTAAATAATGCGCCATCCCAGAGTTGACCGCAAGTAGATACTGCTTTACTTCTATCAACAGTTGTTGCATTTGCATCACAAATCACCCCGTTAATAATCTTGAGTCCATCGCCTAAGCGAATGCCACCACAAAAATTAGCCATATTCAATCATTCCTTTCATCTATATGTTCCTTCTCCAATAGAGGTAATATATACCGTCATATCGGATGTGGCGCTATTTGTCAACGTCACGCCACTACCACTACTAATTCTTTCACATTTCCAATTATTCAAATTAACTAGACCATTTATTGTTTCGCCTGAAGGATAAACAGATACAAATACTAGACCACCGTGCATATCATCTGATACAGTAAGTAAATATGCGCCGTTTGACAAAGGAACATTTACACTAGAATTTGCGCCTACCGTAACGCTAGATTTTCTTATAACATCACTTATAGATGAATCTAAGTAGCCCTTATTCACAATGTCAACATTCTGTGTGGGCGTACCCATCATTGAGCCAATTCCGTTGATTGTTAATGAACCGCCAATCATTAAGTCGCCAGATATGTTACCACCTGTCTGAGCCACCTTTGTGTCTACATACTGCTTATTAGTCAAGTGATTGTTCTCTGTGGGTGCAGTCTGGTCAATCAGGTGTCCTTTGGCTGTATATCGAGCAATACACAGAGCCGTTCCACCATCTGATACTAGGCATACATCAGGCTTAGTGCCATTTTGCACATACGCCTTAATTTGACCTTGATTGGCTGTTACTAATGGAACTCTTGTAGCCACTTGGTCATCAACATATTTCTTGTTGGATATACATTCGTCTGAAGCTGGCGCATCTGCTAATAGTGGCTGTGTTAAATGCCCTAAGTTGACAGCGTGCTCAGATGCAGTTGGTGCGCCAACTGATACAGGCACATACTCAGATTGCTTGTCTGGCTTAACGAATGCCGCACCACCACTTATCGCTCCTGTCAAACGAGCGCCGGTTGTTCCAGCCTTTTCAGCAACAGAGCCAAGATACAAATTAGCTTGCCCGTCAATATGAATTTTCTGCACATTGATAATACTATGTGCCGCCATATCAATATTGCCAGTCATTGTGCCACCCTTTGTATCTAACAGGGTGGTTTGTTCTTTTGCCCAACCAGCATCATCTATATTATATCTTAATACGCTTACTGTATTGCCCTCAGTTCTAACAAATGAAGCATCAGCCGCAGATGCCGACATGAGCATATATGTATCACCATCAAGAGTAGCCGTAACAGTACGATTATTTATAACCGCTTGTGTAATTTCACGAATTTCAGTAGGTGTAGTAATACCAGCAGTGGCGTCTTGTGTGAACTTTACTTCAAGATTGCGCTTATCCACATATTCTTTATTTGCGGCATGATTATCTTCTGTTGGAGCGCCAGCCAAAGTCAATGCGCCTTGCATATTGCCGCCAGCTAATGGCAGATATTCAGATAAATCAGCCTCCATATCATAGTCGCTCCATGTATCTGTTGCGCCTATATGACTATATTGAATGCCTCGTGTCACAATGCGCTGACCGCCAGTTTGTATCTCAACATGACCAAATAAGAATGTCGCATCGCCATTATTTGCTAGTTGCACGTTCATCAATGGCATTTCTGCACTATCATGCCTAATGACTATATTCTGTAATTCATCATAAGCCGTCTTAATTTCGACCCATGTCTTATCCGCAGTATATGTACCATTGTCAACGTGTTCAGTAAGCCCAATCACAAAATTCTTAGATGCTATTGGTTGCCATTTTGTCACAGAACCATCATTACTAAGAAAATGCCCTACTGTCTCACTGGTCATAGGCGGCAAACCAGTATCAATAGGTGCGGCATCACTTGGTTGCTCTATCCATTCATGGCTTGTTTCATTATATCTAAAAAATTTAGCCGTATCTATTTCATAATATTCGTCGCCATTGTTTGCTGATATTGTTGATTTGTCATCTTTCTCTAATCCACAATATTGGGCATATCTATACTTGTCGTAATAAGCCGGTCTGGTTAATGTAATCATTGGCGCTGTTCCTTTCCCTCAATCCATAAGTTGTTTTCCTTGTCATAACGGTATACGCGTCCAGTATCTAGTTCAATGTAGCTTGCGCCGTTTTCTACATCAGTTGGTTTAGTATCAATAGAGCGTCCTATAAATTCTGGCGCTCTTGGATTATCATATCCTGCTGGGCGATATAGGGTTATCATACATTATCCTTTCTATTCTATATCTGTATTTTCATTCTTTTTGGCAAATACGCGCTTAAAAGCTAGTAAGAGCAATTCTCCGCCAAATGCCGATGCAACATAAATCAGCACGTCGCTAATATCCGTTGCGCCATATCTAATGACGGCATATGTTTTGACGGCTACTGCCCATACTGCCACTAAGGTAATAGCTCGGACGCAGTATATTACTAACGTCCGAGCCATCTGCCCTTTTTGCCATTTTCGCTTATAATTTAATTTACTCATTTCTTGTCAACATTAACTTTGTTGGTCAACTTGACTAGCTCATCAATCATATTGCTTAGAGCTTGAGTATCTAATGGATAATTTACATATTCTGCGCTTGTCTGAACCATAGCCATAACCCATTCTTTACGGGTCGCGCCATCAGTAAATTTCTGCTCTGCTTGAGCAATTAACTTCATAACTAGTCCAAGTAGCCCAGCCCAATTCTTTTCTTGGGTGGCTTTCTTTACATATTCTACTAGCTTAACTACTAGTGGAATACAAGCCGCTAGTCCACTAAGAACTGCTACAATAATGTTAATAATTTGTGTTGTAGACATATTATATTACCTTCCTCTCCACTATTAGTTCCAACTGACTACATAAGAAGCATTCACTTGATCTATCCTACAATTTGCCATGATATAACCTTCAGAATCTAACAACGTTGTAAAGTCGTTAGAAATATCATAAACATGATCGCTGCCGCTTTCCAAGTAAGCGTTTATCGATGCAGCTCCATTAGAACCATCACGATAGAAAAACACACCTGTTCCACGAATAGCGCCACCCATAAAATTAGAACCCATAGATTGAAATGAAATAGTGATTTCCACGGATTTCCCATTGATTCTTTGTATTCCTTCAAAACTAAAAAAGCATATAAAATAGTTGCCCGTAATCAATCCACTCAAATCTAAAGTGGCTTTATTCTCATCTTCAACATACTGGTATCTTTCAGGTGTAATAGCATTCAATCTCACGTCCACGCCACTCGGCGGCAAAATGACCTTACCGCCCACCACAACAGGCTTTCCGTTTACTCCAAGTATATTCATTGCTTCACCGCCTCGAAATATTGTCCAACTAGCTCATGCGGCAGATAGTCCAGCACGACCGTCCCTGTGCTCTCCTGTCCGGGCACTCCGCAGAGGTACAGCGCGCCGTCCTCCGGGTCGGCGTAATACTGCCCATAGGTGTACTCCATGCCGCGCTCTGCGGGGATCGGCTCAATGCCGCTCACATCCGGCTTGTCCGTTTCCGTGTAGGTATATGGCGCGTCCGCAATATCAATCGCCTCGGAGTATTCCGCGCCGGTTTCCACCTGCCGGATGAGATAACCTGCGTCCGAATACGTCCTATACAGCTCCACGCCGTCACTGCGCGTTTTGTAGTGTTCTCTGATTATCATTTAATTTGCACTCCCTCCACCTTGCGCGATACCCACGATGTAGTCTGCATACGTCGCCCAGTTCGTGGCGGCTTTCCATTCGTCCACCAACGACGCCGGAACTTGGATTTTACAATTTGCATTGATACCCGTGAACGCGTTGGTGTTCGCCAATGTCGGCACGGCGGTACATCCCGTAAAGTCGTAGAGCATAATGCCATAACAGTTCGTGAATGCACCTGCCGCAATGTTGGTAATTGCCCCTGTGAATCTCAGTCTGCTGAGGGAATAGCATCCACTGAAGCAACTCGCCGGAACGCTTGTGATTTTTAGAGCAGGCAGATCATTGCACAAGTTCCGGCAGTTTTGGAAAGCATTGTTCCCCATGCTTGTGACGTTGCCGATCCCATACACCGCAGACAAAGCATAGCAGTTCTGGAACGCAAGGTTTCCGATACTTTTCAGCGCTTTGCGGAATATGAGCTTATGAGCGGCGTAAGCACCTCTCAAAAAGTTATTCGCTGGATATGTGCTGTCCGATGCCGCAACGACGGCAAGGCTTGTGCACGAAGTAAGCACCGATCCGCCCAGTGTAGTAAGGTTTTTTGGCAGCGCGATCGCTTTCAGCGCTTCACACTGTGCAACACAGGCGCTATTCATGGATGTAATTCCGGCAGGCATTGAGATGCACGTTACCGCCCGCATATTCTGGAGCGAGAATGCGCGAAGTCCTGAAAATCCACGCCCTAGCTCCACTTTTTTCACATTTGCTTGCAGTGCAAGATTATTGTTGCTGATGCTTCCGAATACGTTCTGCTCGGCAACAGAATGCCCAAAATTGATTTCACAGCCCTCTGCTGGCAGGAGACTGAGTGTGTACTTGCCGGGCGTTGCATAGGTGTGCGAGGTCTGTACATTTCCCGTGCCGGAGATGGTTTCCGTCTGTCCATCGCCCCATGAGATCGTCACGCCTCCTGATACCGATTGTGCGATCATCAGCGGCATCGTCAGCACGCCGCCCTCCGGGATGTCCAGATAAAATCGCGTCGCGCCGTCGTCCGTGATGTAATTCGCGCCGACATTGATCGGTGTCCCCTGCGCCTTAATGTTTTCCAGCGTCCAGTTCCAGCCCTGACAAATCAGCCCCGTGCGTGTCGGCAGGTCTGGCAGCGCCGTCTTGCCCGCCAGCTCGGCGAGCGTCCACGCGTAGAGTAATGTGCCGTCGTAATCGTAAAAGTTGATGTCCGCCTCCGCAGGCGGTTCAGATGGCGTGCCGCCAGTCGGAATATCCTCAATCGCCGTTACAAAGCCGTCCGGGTAGATAAGCTGTTCGGTTGTACCGCCCTTCGCGCGGATTGCATCTGCGACCTTTGTCAGGTCAGTGCTGTTTGTCAGATATTCAATGATGGAGGAAGGTTCAGGTGCTGCCATCAGAATGCACCTCCATTCGCATTATCGACCGTAGCCGCCGCCCACGCGCCATTGACTACTCGCAGGAATTTCCCGTTGTCAGCGGTCGTAACGGTAGGCAATAATCCAGCATCGCCCTCTTTTATCAGCTTTTTGCTTCCATCATCTTTATTCGTGCCGCTTGTGCTGCCCACATATACATCACCAGCAAACCAAGCATTACCTGACCAATCAAGAGTGTGGGCGTTGGAACTTGCAGAAGATGTGCCGTTACCCACAATATGGGCGTAATTACCACGCTCTGTAGCAACAGTAGTAGAAGCGTCAGGAATATTGTATTCACCTTGAACATGTTGAGAGAGATGATTAGCTATTGTTCCTGTTCCTTCGGAATGAGAAGTTTTACCTTGAGCTTTTGTACTATCTCCTTCTGCATGGCTAAATTCAGCGGAAGCTATTGTGCGATTCCCTTCTGAGTGGCTGCTGCTATCCAAGGCTTGTGTCCAAGATCCTTCTGCGTGACTCTGTGCACCAGAAGCCTTTGTTCTATATGCTTCGGCATGACTATATTCTCCAGAAGCATTTGTTTTAAATCCTTCAGCATGACTATAGTTTCCAGACGAACGTGTATCATATCCTTCCGCTAATGCATATCCTCCTATAGTATATGTCGAGCTTTCCTCTGTTGCACTTATAGTTCTTATGCTACCTTCAGCACTACCATTCCTCAAATTCGTGCAAGTAGCATAATCCGTATTGGCAACAGCCGCTGATACACCACCAGCACCATCGCCCTTGAGAATGCCGGAGGCGGTGATTTTGTCCTGTTTGCCGTCCAATGCCTCTTGTGTCGCTGTGCTGATCGGCTTATTGGCATCGCTCGTGTTATCAACATTTCCAAGCCCAACAGCGGTGGCGTTTAATTCGATGGTCTCGCCATTGACCGTTTGCGCCGCAGAAAAATTGCCGTTGCCATCTCCTTGGACGATTCCGTTGACAGTTATTTTATCTTGTTTTGCATCAACATCTTTTTTACGAGGTACAGATACATCTTGATTATACGATGATAGATTCTTCAAGCCAATACCCCCCCCGCAGATTGTTTTGTGGCATTAGCTTGTAGGTATGTTAATAGGTCGCCTGTTGGCGAGGTTGAAAATGTAACGGTTCGATATGCTTCATTCGTCCAATGACTCATATTTTCTGTACCAGTTACAACCGTTACACTATCATATGACATACTGCTTGTTATATCAGCATAAAAATATATCGTGTTAAAATTTTTACCATTTGAAATAAAACCAATACTATAGTTTGTATCTCGTTGCGGGATAGCTTTATTCCATACCCATGTCTCCTTCATAAAATTCCTCCTTTCTAAAAATATATCCCCACAATATCCCAATCATGGGGATATTTAATTAGATTCCTTATATTATCCGATAATAACTACGCGATATGTACCAGCAGTCAATGTGCCAACAGACGCAGTGTCGTTAATACCAATAGTCACATCGCCATTTGCGGCAACGCCAACATCTGTTAGCACCATGCCGCCAGTTGCCACCTCATATACCTGTACTGTGATAGGGCTAGAAACGCCATGAGTAGCGGCAGCAATAGTCCAAGAGAATGCACCACCAGCCGCCGTAATAGCACCATTAGTTGCCGTATATTTCTTGAGGTTGGTTGGCATATCCTGCCATACAGGTGCGTCTGTGCCATTAGATACTAGCTGTTGCCCCTTAGTACCAGCCGTAGTAGGTGCATAGAAGCTAGGAGTTTTAGTCGCTGTGCCATTCAGGGTGATGGTGTTGGCAGTAGCGCCAGTATCAATACCATCTAGCTTGGTCTTGTCAGTCGCGCTCATTGCACCTGCCTCAGTAGTAGAAGCCACACCCATCTTAATGCCATCTGTATCAACAGACAGACCATTAGCCGCAACGACCTTTGCTGAGACAACATTAGCTTCACTAATCTCGATGCCATTGCCAGCTGTATAAGCGTCAACTAGGCTCTGAACGTCTAGGTAAATATGGCTTTCTTCACCTGTGCCGACCTTAGTATTGATGACAAAATCAATATATTTAGAGCCTTCAGGTAGACCAGATGGGTCGCCCTCACCTGTAGATGTTTTGATTTCAGCCGATTTGACTAGATAATCCTTTGGAATATCAATATTTACACCAGCCTGAACGCCATCTTTCTGAAGCTGGTATGTGGCAATATAGCCCTCTGTTGCTGTGCCTAGCTTGACAATGGTATAATCAGGAATATTTACTTCTGGGATCGTGACCATTAAACCAGCCGCTCCTAGAGTAGCCGCATTTCCCTGTGTTGGGTCTAGCTTGATACCAACAGTAGGAGCTGTCTTAGTGCCGCCAATATCAATGCCGCCATTTTCAGTAGCAGTGACAGAAGCCACCTTTGCATCTGCGCTTGCTTGTGCCGCAGTAGCCGCATTCTGTGCTGCCTCTACCTCTGCTGTAGTAGCCGCTCCAATAGCCTCTGGGGTGATTTCTACGTTATTTACTTCGGTCACATGACCAGCTTTATCAACCGTAATTTTGGCAACAGTATTTGATGCGCCATATACACCAGCCGTTGCGCCAGATAGGCTATGCCCAATATTAACCGTTTTGCCAGAGCCATTGACATCAATCCACTTATTCCCAGTCTTGATTGTGAACGTATCAACTTTAGCATCAGAGCTTAGCGTTGTATCCTCAAGCTGACCAGCAACTGCCGTATCAGCCTTACTCTGAGCCGGAATAGAAATTTTAGACCATGCGTTCTGGTTCTCTTCACCACCACCAGCTACGGCATTCTTAACGGCTGTATCAAGAGCGTTAAGCGCGTCCTCTAGACTCATATTTGTGCTGACATAGCCACCCTCAACAGGTGTATAATCAGCAAGAGTTAAGCCGGTTACATTAGTAGTGGTAACATTGCCAGCATCATCAAGTCCTGTAATAACAGCGCCAGTGGTTGATTCTTGCTGATATACAACACCAACCCTATTCCACTTTGCACCATCATATTGCATGAGCGCCTTACTTGCGCTATTGTAATAAATTTGCCCTAATTTGCCAGTAGCAGGGTCACTAGCTAACACCTGAATCACGGCATTTTGTAACTCATTTTGCACAAGGTCTAAATTTGCTAGAATTTTCTTTGTAGCCATAATTTATACTTCCTCCTTATTTAATTCAAATACGCCTTACCAGAAAAAGGCGCGTTGAATTTACATATACAATTATTCAAATCAACATATTCCACTGCGCCCAAGACAACATTGTTCCCTGAATCTACCACGGTTACAGACGGATGCTTATTTAATCCGTGATGAATAACCCATGTATCCGATGCTGTTACTTGGGCGAACGTAAAAGTTTTATCGCCACTCCCACCTGTTATAGGAATATCACTAAGCTCGTATTGCCGCTTCTCAGTATTCCATATCATCCAGTAGCCTGAACCATTGGGGTCTGGATAAGGAGGATGCTGATTCGCCTCTGTAATATTTTGTTCAATTTGTAAAAATTCGCTTGGAACAGGCGTATATATTTTCCACGGGTTGATTGATTTCTTTACCCATACTTCAAATAAATCACTGTGATACACCCGTCCGTCCTCATTGATTCCGCGCAACTGCATGATATATCTGCCATTATGCGGCAACATACCCATTGTTAGCGTAACCGAGCACACATCACCCTCTCTATTTAGCTGAATGATATTATAATGCTCGTCGCCGCAACAACAATTCTCATTTGCGTAATCAATGTCTAGTTTATATGTCCATGACGGGTCAGTGTCCACAGTGACAATAATATCATCAACGCCATTATTGCCCTCAAATGCTAATGTGCGATTATCGAGCTTGACTTTTGTGCCCGTTAATGTTATATTCACCTCTACCGACCTCCTTTATCAATTATGGTATCTTAGTTCCGCTAAATGTTATACAATATGAGTCATTAAAATATAATTGTGTGCCGTTATATTGTGGTAATATAATAGAAATTGTTGAACTATTGATAGAAATACTACCACCAGAAAAATCCGAACTGTTAATAAATTCTCCACTGCCAGAAACTCCCTTCCAGAATTGGTCTCCGACAATTTGTAGACTTTTAATATAGTTATATTGTAAATTTGTTCCTTGTGACATTATCATACAGATAAGAATTTCATCAATTCCCGGATTCGATATAGATAAAGAGGTTGTGTTTGTCAGAGTTAAATATTTATACCAACCCGTATTCTGCGGTGCTGCTCCAACAGTAACAGTACCATGCCCATAATATCCACTAGGAACATTAAATGTTTGCTGTGTTGATGTGGGTGTTACGTTTAATGGATATAGTGGCGCTAATACATTGACTCCCGATAATCCATAATATCCAGTATCTGGTTGAATCGGCTGGCTAGTAGGCAATGTCACAGATTTTGTTTGTAATAGATTAGGCTCGACAGTAATACTACTAAATCCGATATTAGGCGATGTTGGTGTGATTGTCTGTTGCGCTGTTGATGATTTTACGGTTTTTTCCTCTAGCGGCGTAGGCGCAATAGTCACCTTGCTCAAGCCATCATATTGACTATCTGGGGTAATAATCTGTTGTGCAGTAGATGGGGTGGCGGTCTTTTCTTGTAGATTACCGCCACCACCTTGATTTGCATTGATAATCATAGATTCACCTCTTAGCCTTTATTAGCCAGCTTGTCCATGATGTCTTTATTATATTTATAAGAATCAAGCCATTTAATAGTGCTGTCTGTAAAGCCGAATCGCGCCTTTACTTTGGCTTTATTCGCCTCATGCTTATCATCTGTATCTGGCTCTGGCTGAACATAGGTAATATATGGTAATTTTCCATGTTTAGTCCATTTGCGGCTATTATATCCTGCTTTATTACCAATGTTGCCAACAGCCGTGATTTGCACACCATTCTTCCAAATAGGCGTGCATTCTACTGCTAGACCATTGCCAATATATAGACCCCAGTGTCCGGGCATCCATAGCCCTTCGCCAATTTCCAGCTTATCCCAGCCAGTGGTTGATACATTCTTACATTTGCCAATCATGCCATCTGCGCTAACATCTGGTACGCCATTACTAGCATATCTTGCGCCGCCTGTATATGACCTAGCATTACCATTCCAGCCCCATAAAATTCCTTTACATTTTCTTTCAACTAGGTTCACTACGCCTAGCAGTTTATTGTTTGAGTTTGTTTACAATATGGACACTTTTTCCCATCATGCGTTCGACTATGAACACTAGCCTTCCAAGAATGACCGTTTGAACAAATCCACCACGCTTCCAATCCAGACATCCTTGCAACATTGTCTGGCGTTCTTTCATTATTGTTATAATCCCATTCTTTTGCGATTTCTGGATAAAACTCAGCAAGACTATTATTAACCGCTTTGTTTTTTGATAATGTTTCATTGCCATTGGTGAACACACATTTTGAACAATGTCCCATATTATCTTTTCTAGCATTTGGAGATGATTGAAATTCGTTTCCGCAAGCATGGCATTTCCACCAAATACGTCGATTAGAACCGAACGTTATTTCCGTTGGCTTTAATTCGCCATTTCTATCATAATTCCAATCCAACGCCAAATCTGGTCTTATTGTTGCCAAATCATTATAGCCCTCAAGCACAATTTTATTTATACATATGGGGCATTCTTTTTGATTTGAATAGTTTGGCGCTCTTTTATACAAATGTCCTTTATCACATCTTAACCATACTTTATGATTGGAATGAGCCAATATATCATATGGCGTTAAAGGATAATTTTTGTCGTAATCCCATTTTGCACTAAATTCTGGATTTATTACACCAATAGATTTACTTCTTTCAATACTGGAAAATTCACATTTAGACTTATTAATAAGCGACTCCCAGTCATCAAAAGCAACATTATTATGTCCAAGCCTCATTAGTACATCTATAATAGAATACTTAAGAGCATTGTATTGTTTGCTTGGCTTGTAATAAATATTATTTGACTCGTCGTCCATTGGTTCGCATCCGTTTTCTCTTATACGATAGATCAAGATATTATGCTGGGCGCATAGCCACGTCTTGTCATTATCTGTTCGTTTTCTGGATTTATTATGCCAAGAATTTCCATCATATTCAATGCCAACACTAATAGATGGGATAAAGATGTCCAATTCTTTACGTCCAAGCCAATCGGTTTTATATCCATGTATCGCATCTGAAAAATACTGCTTGATAGCCAAATAACATATCGTTTCGGGGACGCTTGAATGAGATTTTCTAGCACACTTTGGACAACCATGCCCCCTCACCCTATCTGAAGGTCTTTGCTCAAAATGAAAACCACACCTAGAGCATATCCATTTCACTTTTATTCCACTACTTGACCCAATCTCGTTCATAGCCATTTCATTTGCTTCATCCCATTCGTAAACCAAATTACTATTATTCGATTCACACCATTTAAGCAATGACATCTTGTAATGTTGTCTGTTTTTGTCCACATACCCACCTCCTTGCTTTTATAGTATTATAAGTGAACTCAAACAATTTTCCTCATACTTTCATATGAGATGAGACTATATCATCACCCTATATAATAGGGTCTTATCCGCTTCCAACGCCAATCGTTTGCGTTGTACTCCCTCTAACAGGATAGTCGTTGAACGTTCTCCTATTCGGAGCTTCGCTGCTGATTGCCCAATCTATATCATTTTCAAACCATCACGCTTGCCCATATTTCATAGCTACGTTGTGGTTGATATGTCTCTAAGGGGTTTCCAGCAATTCAAATAAACACACAATAACATTACTATTATTGCGCACTAAAGTCAGTGAGATTTACACAGTCAAATGCAAAATATCCCTTGCCGACCAGCTTTCTTAGTTCTCTCTGCTTTGCCGCTGTATACCAACTAGGATATTGCGCCGCCTTTTCTCTGATAATCGCCTCGGTCACTGGATGACCAAAACAGCCCCACATATATACTGTCTTATATTTCTTAGCTACATCTTCGTGCTTTTTTGCCAATTCAATATTTGTCATGTATTTTCCCTCCTTATCCTTTTATGTACCATAAATACCAATGAAATAAAACATCCCAGATTTATATAGCGCTCTATCATTACTATTATATATAGGCAGATTAAAGCCCATCCTATTATTGCCAATCGTTGTATATGACATATCAGCAATGCTTGCAGTCCTTGTTCTCATATATCCATCATCTACATACATTCGTCCATTGGATTGATATGCCGTTAATGAAAATAGATTATAGACATCACCCTCTGCGTCCATATCGTTGATAGCATACACTATAATACAAGTAGGATTTGCTATAAATTCATTTATTGGTACATTAGCATCCCAATAAGAATAATCGCCAGCTCCACGATATATCCTTTCATAGCTTTTTAAGGTCGTGCCGCCTTTGATAGTCACTTTGCTAATACCATAATATCCAGATTCCGGCTTAATGGTCTGCGGTGATGTTGAAGGATATATCGTCCTCTCTTGTAGCGCCGCAGATTTTACAAGCAAGCTGCCAATACCATAATCGCCGACATTCTTTGTGTATGTTACATCGGATTCTTGTGGATTGGCAAATAGAATAGATTTTGGAGCAGCTTTAACAACCACCTTATCATATCCTGATGACGGCGCTGTTGGCGTAAATTCCTGTGTCTGTTGACTAGGGGATACAGTAAGCGTATCCGTCTTTACTCCATTTACTGTCACACTGCCAATCGTATCTGCGCCGCCACTTGGCGTAGTTAGCACGATTTCAGTCGTTCCCGGCGTAACATATTCGTCGCTCTTTGTTATTCCTTTGATAGTGACCTTGCTAAAACCCATATAACCTGCATCTGGGGTTATATGTTCACCATATTCCATTGTTTTCTCTTGTAACCCAAGCAGTTCCTTGGGGCTTTTGTTAATAATCATATTTACGCCCCCGTTATAAACACTTGATATTCGCCAGAGAACCGAAGATCAAATTGACTTATATTTATGTTGATAGTTGAACTAGTCACAGTTACCAATTCATTGAAATTGACCACTTGTTGAAGCATACTATCTCCACCATAACCCCAAATAATTGTTGCCACACCACCTAGACTAGAACTGCCCGTTATCATATTTACTCCGTTCTGATACTCTGTATATCCCATGCTATTAGTGGTCAAAATAGATATTGTATATATCGTTGAAAATCCCACAGTATTTGGAATATTATCTGGTCTATTGCGCGTAACGGTCAACATCTTCAATGTGGTACTAGCTGGAACATTGATTTGCTTAAAGCCATAATATCCGCTAGATGGCGTAAAAACTTGGTCGTTTTGCGTAATGCTTGGAACATTCTTTGTTTCAAGTGGCAAGCCCTTAACGGTAACACTATTCAACGCATAATATCCACTATCTGGTGTAACAGGTTGAGATGTCGCAGATGGCGTAACTGGTGGTTTTGACTGTAATAGATTTGGAGTAACGGTCACTTTGTTATATAAGAAAGCATCATTGTTGCTTGGCTGAAATGTCTGCTCTGATTCAGTGCCAGCAACAGTTAATTCGGCTTGTGATATTGGATGAACAGTAAAATTTCTGAAACCATACCTTATATATCCCGGAGGTGTGTGTCCGCTCGGATAATATGTCGCTGTATCTTTTTGTGGATATGCTTCACCCTCATAATATAGAGGCCCCCATGTACTTACGCTTCTTATACCTATATCACTTGTAAATGTTCTATCTTCTGGCGTGATGTCAATAATATTGATATACTCTAATTCTGGATAAGATGGGCGAACATTCATTAACATGACATCGCCTCCTTATTAAAGAATGAAAATATTAACTCCAATATTGGCGGATGTTGCCGCCCTCTTTCTTGTAAATGTCAATGTACCATCACCCTGAGCCGTGCATAGAATGCCAGAATTGGTATACTTGTCAGCATCAGCAGGTGTAGAGGATACGATAACTGCACTATCAGCCATAACCTGCGGGATATTGATTGTTTGCTGATTGTTCGACCATCCCGTACCTAATAACGTGCCAGTCACTGTATATACAGATTTTGGCAATATCACGTCATAATCCGTGCCATTATATTCTGTCATTGTAATTTGTTTTGTTGTCGCCATATATTCACCCTCTTATTTCTCTGTCGAAATGAAAATATACATCCCCTGCTTTCATATTGGCTGGCGGCTCAGTAGCAACTTGAATCCTGTCTTGCTTGAATGTGCTACTTTGGTGCTCTTGTAGCGTCTTGAGATTGGGTTTACTATAATCGCCATCTTGCCCTGTCATGTAATTAAATACATTAGCAATGAGCGCCTTATCATCAAGCCCATCAATCAAACTAGCAGCCTCAGTATATTTTCCTTCGTCAATATATTGTTTATATTGTGCCCAAATTGCCGCATCACTTCTATGTATATCTTGATATTTCATCAGACACTTGTCTCCTTATTGACCTTAAACCAGAAATCACCGACATCCTGTTTAGCTGGCTGTGTGGCAGATACAACATATGCTGGGCTAAATCTCGTTGTATAATATCCTTCTAGCGCCACAATGGTATCGTTCATTGTATTGAGTAATTCTGCGGTCACTAGCTTATTCTGATAATTGCTGATTTGCGCCAATACATCTCTAGCAGAATTGATTCTGCCTTGCTTCATTAACTCTTGATATTGCTTAACCAGCGCGGCATCACTGGCGCTCATATCTTGCATTGTTGGAAAAGTTTGAATTTCCGAGGGGAAAACCGTACTCACTTATATTCCCTCCTTATTAAATATCTGGATATAACGGATAATAGGTAATAGCCGTGATTGTCTGCATACCATCGACCTGCCCATAATCCGTTGATATGTTTTTCACTATATATTTTTTTGCTTCTGATGCGCCAACAGCCTTATGCCCGATAATATCATTGACATCAAGCCATGGTACAGGCGTAATGCTTAATGCAATAGAATCCTGTAATCGGGTCTTTTGCCACAAAGAATAATCTGCCTGTTGCTGGGCTAATGAATCTGTGATAATATTATCATATTCGCCTCCAGACAGTACCTCTCTAATCATGCCGACTGAACCACTAATATAAAATGGGCTATCTGGATTATCGTCTTTTGCTATGGCGCTGATTTGTTGCTTGCCAATATAATAGTATGGCGATGTTGACGCATCTGTATAATTCCATTGGATAATGTAATAGCCACCTGATACAAGACTATATGTCGATTCACCATATTGGTCAATTAGCGGCATTGCAGATGTCAGATTGTTTAATTTAACATTGATTGCGCCGTTAATATCTTGTGGCGCTGTAAATCCAATCAATATACCATTTGGAACACTAGCCGCTGCTGTAGACAAGCTGGACACGGTTAGATTCAATACGCCGCCTGAATATGTGGTCGTAGCCGAATAATAATCGGGGTCATATGTTTGCCCATATACCTCAATATAGTTCTTAACTGTCTCAAAATCTGTATCTACGGCTTCATTGAGCAGCACATTTTTTAACATTGTGTCATCAATTTTAACAGGAACATTCTGTCCAGTTGGAATTGGTTGATAAATAAACACGCCGTCAACATCAAAGAATATCTCATAATTGGGCATAATGTCGCGCAATTCGCTCAAAATATCATATACTGTGCCGCCTGCCGATATTTCTATATTATATGGAGTAAGCACGATTGCGCCGTTCTTGCTTCTACATTCTGATACAATATAATTATTGAATCCAGCCAATTTAATCGTGTCAATGATAACATTGCGCACATTTTGTCCTGCTGGGATACTATATGTCAAGCCCTCTAGCTGCCCATTGCGCAAACCCGTCAATTTGCTCATCAAATCAAGCCCAGCAAAAGAGAGCACCTTTGTTTCAGCGTCATATTGCCAGCTTGGAGCATTGATTAAATATATGCCCTGATTATACCACTGTACTTCACCAGTATGAATGTTCTCATAGCCAATATATGGTTGGATATATTTGTCTAACCATATACGTCCACCAGCGGCTACATTATATGAATCATCTACTACTACAAGCTCAATGCTACAGCTACGGCGCAAATCTGACTCTGAATCAATAGATACATTCATAGCCAACATATTACCGCTGATTTCAGCAACACGAGCATAGTTAAAATCTAGTATATATAGCCGAATTATTTTCTTGATGCTCTGTTGCCGGATAATATCTAAATCAGAGGTTACAACATTATATGCCATATTATACCTCCGTTGGAATTAATCCGTTTTTATACAGGTCGCTCTTGTTATTTACATCACCCGTTTCAATCCATGTGGCTGTAATGTCGGCAATGCCCATTCCCCAATTGTTCTTGTAATCAATAGACACATTATCAATAATATAAATGAGCCATGCGTTGCCATTAAAATCCTTGATGATTTTTGGCTTCTTATTGGTCATGAATGCCGCCAGCGTCTTTTTAATTTCAACCATTTCTTGGCGATTGAGCCTACCATTGGATGTATAATCAACTGGTAGAATTGTGCCAGTCAATGAACCAGTCTGATAATTGATTAGACCATTACTAATAACAACTGGATATTGCCTGCCATATGGCTCAAACGTGCCGATTTTCTGGACATAATCATTAGTGCCATATTCAACACCCGCCTCAAATTTATGGATGGTCTCTTGGTCACAAATGAATACACCATCAAATTCTGACAGCTTGCTTTCAGCAATAATATAATTGCCCTCACCCTGATTCGTAACGGGAACAAAAGCATAATCATATGTGGTGAAATTCAGCCCAAGATTATCTGTAGTGGTAAATTTGAGCTGGTCTGAACTGGTGATTGTAAATTCCTTAATTGTCATCCAATCAAATTCACCATGAATGCGCCGCTTGATTCTTACAGCAATAATATCCTCTACGCCTTCAGACGAGCCGCCAGATACATCCCCATCAAAATCAATATTGATGATGGTATTAAAATCCCATGCTGTTGGTGGATTTTCGTCAGGATATGGATTGGCTATATTCGATGTGATATTAAGATGCCCATAAACAGCATTGCTCGCTCTAGTAAATTGCACCGTATTAGCATGAGTAGGATATGGATTTAGGCAATCTTCATCACGACAAAAATTATATCCTAGAATACCAATCATACCACTGCCCCCCTATTAGTTATACTAATATCGTATAGGTTGTTCTCACATATCAGCTTGATAAATAGCTGTTCATCATGTGACGGTGCGGCGATTTCTGCGCTCTTAATTTCATATTTCCATAAATCGCCGCTTGGTGTTACATATAGTTCCATCCATGATTTTTCATCATTAGTCATATACCATAATTGCACCATATCGCCGTCATTATTCTTTAGCTCTATTAGCATACTGTTTGGATTGGGGTTTCTAATCCACGCACCAAGAGCATAATTGTCCGTAACGATATATCCAGTATCCCATACGACATATGAGTCACTATCTGTAACATCCAACTCTTTCTTTGGAACTACCTGTGTTGAATATGGGTCATCTACATATTTTGGCGGCTCTGGGAATACTGTACCATCAATGCCGACAACATTAGATGTTATGGTCATATAGCCGCCTTCGCAGTTATTAGTGACTATAAAATCTGAGTAGACAGATGGCGATTCATATGATACAGTAAATGTAGAACGCCCCGTAGTGATAGATGTATTACCAGATGTAACGCCCACACATTCAATCTGATATGTTGTATTATTAGAAAATCCTGTGAATAGATATGAGCCGCTAAACGGCACATCTGTACTATTTGTGTAAATCACGCCACTGTCTGAAATTCTAATACCAGCCTGATTATATAGATAGAATCTATATTGAACAAGCGGCTCTTTCTGAAGCTGATCATATGTCACATTAAATGACGCGCTAGAATTGCCTACTGTAACAACGGCTGGGTCGAACTCAAAGACAGGCGTTGTATAGCAATAGAACTGGATGATGTTGGACGGGTCGGATGTATCACCCGCCGCGTTCTTAGTCTGAATATATGCCTGATAATATGTGCCATTGGTCAATCTACCCGCTGGCAATGTTACTATATAATCAAATGACGTGGTTTCAATCGTAGAAACTGTGGTTGCCGCCGCATCATTTGTTTTAATGGTCAATATACTGCCCGTTACTTGGTCGCCGCCAATAACATTGAATGTAAATGTCTGCGGATACCCCGCATCAAATGCGGCAACCTGATTTAATGTTGGTATAGTTAATGCCAATATATTGCGCCTCCTTAATTGATAATAAAAGCATCACTGGTATTGCCCTGTGGTACAAATACACGATATGCTTTTCCCGGTGTCGGCGCATTCCCGTAATATTGCACATTGATGCTAACACCGCCCATTGTAACTGTACATTTTTTTGTGGTCGTGTTCACAGAGGTAACGATACAGGTATATATTTGCGCCGTTTTTTCTAGCTTTTTATCTATCAGCAAATTTATAGCATCTAGTAAATCTTTTGCAGATGTCATATATCATTGCCTCCTTGTTTTAATATATAAGAGGGGCGGGATGCCCAACCCCTCTTATTCAATTTATCGCTTATAGGCATATTGATGCGCCAAGTTGACAAAATTCTTAGTGAATGTTGCGGCATCACTGCCATCACGCACATTGGGGAATGCCAAAGTAACGCCTTGCATGATAATATCGCCGCCATTTCTGGCAACAGCGGCATTTGCAAATTTCTCTGGATTCTTGCCTATGTTCATCAGGTTTCTGGTTATATCGGCTGGGATGACCCCATCGCCGCGACTTAACACGCCTAGCTCTGGGCCATTTTCACCGAGCATATGTAAGCCCGGTGTGGCAGATGTTGTTCCGCTCCTATAGCCAAATTCGCCAGCGGTCAAATAGCCATTTTTAACTAGCCAATTAGCCGCTGCTCTCGCATTATTTAAGTCGGAACGCCCCTCAGTACCGCTCACTCGTCTACTCTTCCAATGTCCAGCGTATCCGCCAGTAATATGATAAATGCCATCTGCCGTAGCAATATAATCGCCTACCTTGGCATCATCGGGAGCTTTGCCGCCCACTTGCTTTAGAACACGCGGCTTATCTACATCATATGCGCCCTCATCTTCTTGTGCGGAGTCATAATCTTTCTGCGCTTGATTAACACGCCTTTGAGCGTCCTCGATAGCATCAGCCAGTGCATTTAGAGATTCTACTTGCTTGCGAGTTCTGGCTTCTTGAGCCGCCACCATTTCATCTTGTAGGTCGCTGATTTGCTTTTCAATAGCGGCAGTTGCTTTCTGATTGGCAATTCTGGCTTCGTCCATTGCCGCCTCTTGAGCCGCAATTTCAGCCTCTTTAGCCGCCATCCGCTCTTGTTCAGCCAATAGCCGCGCCATAATATCAGCGTATTCTTTGGTAGCTTGGTCAACCGTTCTATTGCGCTGTTGCCAGTTCTGTTGCTCAATAGCCTTACCATATCGCTGAATATAAGCTAGTCTATTTTGCTTGAACTCATAGTCAGAAACAATACTAGACCATTTTTTACTATATTCTTCCCAGAGCTTTTTCTGCTCTTCTAATGCCGCGCGTTCAGCCTCGACACCAGATGCTAACAGCTCTTGTTTGCGTTTATTTTCAATCTCCTGTTTCTCAAGAGATTGTTTTTGCTGACGGTCAAATTTATCAAGCTCTGCCTGTGCTTTAGAAATTGCGGCAATATCATCAACTAGGATATAACCCTGTTGCGCCGAATATACCCGCTTTTTCTTATTTTTAGCAGATGCTAGATTTTGTAGCAGCTTCTCGCGCTCAATTTGCTTGTCCAGCTCTTTATTGGTCGCTTTTAGCTTGTCTAGCTCGTCATCATATTTTTTATTGATTTCGGCTTCACGGGCATCTAGCTCATCTAGCCGCGCGTCAATTTCATCAATCTGCCTAGAGGCATATTCAGTAGCATAGGCGGTCGCCGCTTCAAGTTGTTCTTTCTCTTTGTCAATAGCGTCAATGACTGCTTGAATAGCGTCCTTTTCTGCTTTGAGTCTATCAAGTACAGCATCAGCATCTTCTTCCCATGCCTCATATGCCTCTTGGATAGCCTCTTTCTTATCGTTGAGAATATCAATCTCAGCCTGATATTCAGCCTTGACCTCATCTTGGATTCGCTGAATTTCATCTTCTAGTGCCGATTTTTCATCGTTGAGCGCATCAAGCTCATCTTGTAAGGCATCTAGTCTATACTTAGCCGCTTTCGTTGCCGCTTCTGCCGCAATTTGAGCCGGGGATTTTTGAGATGTTGTAGAAGATGAGCCACCTCCGCCACCTGTAGATGGAACAAATGAAGATATAGCATTTGCTTGATTTTGTAGCTCTTTTAAGCGTTCTTCATATTTTTTTTGGCTCAAATTTAACAAATAATTCGATGACCATTCACTATATGCTGCCGCGTCTTGTTTCCAGTTCTTGCCCGTTTGCTTGTTAAACAATCGGCGCATCACAGATTCCTGATTTTCAGCAGACCATGTACTAGAAGTAACGCCCGGAATGCTAGCAATCAAAGACTGTAATCTATTACTACTAACGTAAGCTGCTTCTCCAACCTTACCAATTTGAAGTATTAAATTAGAATAATCAGACTGCGTTTGTGCTTGTTGAGCCTCTAGGATTTTCTGTGCATAACTCGCCATAGCACTATCAGCGGTAAGAGCTTGTTGAGCCGCTTTGGTCAAATTGCCATTCATATCAAATAGCGAATTGACAAATGCTTTTTCATCATCGGTTACTTGCTTGATGGATTTTTGATAGGCATTGAGAGAATCGGACAAGTCTTCTGCTGAATCGTCGGTTTCGTCTAAATTTTCTTTTAATTCCCATGTCCCATCGTCAAGTTGTTTACACGCAGATTTAGCAGCCCACATACCGTTAGAAAGTTGTACCATGTCGCGTGCAGCTTGAGCCTGAATCAGAGATAATTGACCAGTTGCATATAATAGATTTGCAGATTCACTAGCTGTTATACCAAAAGCATTTGCTAACCAACTAATCTTTTCTGTTGTGCTAGCCGTCTCCAAGTCAAATGCAGACATTCTAGCCAATAGTTGAATATAGCTGTTTGTTTGTTCATCGGTTGCCACACCAAGGATAACAATATTTCGATACAGGTCTAAGTATCGTTGCGCCAAATCTTTCTCTTTAGTTGAAAGTTCTCCAGATTTATTGGCAAGATTATCCATTGCGGCAAAAGATTGCGTAGCCGTTTCAGTGGTAGCGGACAACTTGATTCCCAAATTACCTAACAAATCAGTCATAATCTGAATTTGTTCTTCAGTTGATTTGCCTTCAAGTTGAGCTAAATCTTCTGCCTCGATGTATCTATAGCGCTCATCTGTAGCATTTGCAAGTGCTAAAACGATGTTAGATAATGCCTCGTATTCGCTGTCATACACAGCCGTTATAACACCAGCTTGCTCCATAGACAACTGTACTTGGGAATTGCCAGGTGCAAAATAGTCGCCAAAATAATCTTCGGTCTTATATTTATTTTCGTTTAGGTTGCCTGCAAGTGTATAACCAGTTGGCAACTTAGATTCATACGCCGTTTGCGCTTCTAACTTGGCTTTTTGCTCTAACAGCTTTAAGTATGTCTCTGTACTTTGAATATTTAATTCAATTTCAGCACGTTCTTGTTGCCAAGCAAGACCTCTATCTTTTTCAGCCACATCATTAAGTTCTTTAAGAGAATTTTTATAACTTTGTAAATTTTCCTCAGTAGACTTAATTTCGTTTTGTGTCTCAGATAATTTTTGATTTGCTATCTCAAAAGCATGATTTGCCTCATATTGAGCTTTTTCAACCGACTTAATAACCTCAACTAAGCCAGCAATAGCGGCTACCACGCCAGCTATAATAAGCAGTGTCTTAGGCGTAGTAAGGAATCCAAGAACGCCATTAGCCGCACCAGCCGCCTGTAGCTGTTTACCAACAAGCACCAATTTTGCGCCCATTGTGCCAAGAATACCAACCAGACTTGTAATAGCCGTTGTTGTGCCTATGATTCTCGTGGTGGCTGCACCAAAATCTGTGTTAATAAATTGTAATGCCGCTTCAGTAGCATCATAAAATCCTGCTACTACTTCTTTGGATAATACGCGATTTGCAAAATCCTCAAATTCTGCTTTGATGGATTGTTCGCGGGCTTCGCTTTATGTTCACTAAGATGTGCTAAATCTTAGTCGTAGACATCTACCGCTCATATTTTCATATGAGAACTGACCATATCATACTTGCTTATGCAAGTCAAGCCATTTCGGAGACTAGCACTTTCTCCTACTCCCATATTAAGGGATGGTCGATGAGCCTTCGTCCGTTCTGGACGCTTGGTTGCGTCTGGTTGCCCAATCCTTATCAATTTTACCATACCTCGGTCACTAACCTCGCCATCTTAATATTCCTATTAAAACTTGGTTGATAAGGCTCTAAGGGTGTTCCCGCAATTAGACTTGTTTATAGAACCCCATTTTGTTAAGGCTCTCTAGGTACTTCGCGTTTTCCTGTGCCGCAGAGCCAGCGGAATTAAGGGCTGTTTCAGTCGCCGCTGTTGCGTGCTCAAAATTCTGGAGTACGGCGGCAAGGACTTTGTATTGATTGGTTCCAGCAAGAGTGTCACCCAATGCTACTCTTTGAGCATCGGTCATTTGATCCCATTTTGGCTTTAATTCTGCAAGAACATCATATGTGCTCTTTAGATTGCCATTGGCATCTTGAACTGCTATTCCATATTCTGCAAGGGCATCTTGATTTTTTGCAATGCGGGAGGCAATCGTTGATAACCCGCGTGCAACCTGCAATGATCTCCCTTGCATAATTTCTGTGCCTGCTGTTACTAATCCTAGTACCTCAGAAAATTCATTCCCATATGTTGCAAGCCCACTAGACGCAACTTCCATGGCACTTGCTAAATCATTAGTGCCTACACTAAAATTGTTTGCCTTGATATTTGACTCAATTTGCTAAGTTGAGCCGAGATTACTCTATAATTTTTATTCCTCTCTTTACATATTTCTCTGGCATTGGATTTTTCCCAGCAAACCAAGCCCATAAAGTCGCCTTATTTTCTTTTATATATTTCGCTAAGTCTGCTTGTGTATTAAATTGAATGCCATCTATTTCACATTTTATTTTATTCTTACTTCTTTTAGTTTGCCTTTTAAATTCATGCACATCTTCATCTTCATATCTAAGTCCTGCATTTATGATTCTGTCTGGTGTAGCATTTTTACCATTTAGATAATTACATATCCTTGGTGCATCTACTCCAAAATAATTAGCACAATCTTCTAACGTATCAAACATAATTCCATCTGCAACAACTTTTTTAGCACGGTTTTTATTGTCTGCTAATTTAACAACATCGAATCCCAAATCTTTATAATGTAGTCGTTTATTATACCAATATTCTGGCATTCCTACTGTACCATTTAACCAAGCTGCGATATTGCCTTTTGGATGATTATTCTTATTCTTAAAGTCAGTTAAACTCTCATACTCAACCCCATCACAAACAATCGGGCGAGAATTTGGACAATCCTTTCCAACTTTACCCAATTTTAGTTGGCGCATAATTTCTTTTCTTTCTTCTGACACCTTATGCCCAGTAGTGCCTTCGCCTCCATCAGTTAAGTTGTATCCATATTGATTGCCGTATTTATGAATGTTTGTTTTATATTTCTCTATAAGTTCAACTTCCTTTTTGCAAGCCTCTTCTTGTGTCAATCCATCAAATAGTATTATGTGCTCTATATTATCCCATCCATATTTATTTATTGCATTACGCATTGGTAAGCTATCACGATACCCACTACCTCTCTCCCATCTGTCATTTGGGCGCTTGCTGGTTATACCAATGTATCTTTTCCCATTTGGAAACATATGCACATATACACAAAACTTCTTTTCTTTCAAATATTATACCTATTATAGAGTTCTCGCCTATGATTTCTCATAGGAATGGACTATATCATCACCTCATATAATATGAGGGCAGGGCACTTCCACAGTTAGCACTACTGTGTACTCTACTCACTTCAAGTGGTATATTCCCACTTTTATTTATTATGCTTTCGATAGTCTCTGAACCTTATTGAGCATTTCATCTCAATCTTGGCTGCTGATTACCATGCTCTATATGAGTTTAGGTTTCCAGCAATTCACCCTGTTTATAGAGGTCTACAAAATTAAACCTCGTTGTAAGCATCAATTACAGTAGTAGCAAATGCCGCATCTTCACCAAATGCACGAATCTGAGAAGTAATAGAAGCTGCTGCATCTTCTGCTGATACCGCTGTGTCGGCTACGTTCTGATACTGCGCCGCAACCTTGGCTAATGTCGCCGCATCTTCATCATTGAAACCTGATTTTCTGAACTGCGATGCAGCAGAAATCATTTCTGACAGTGATTACAAATTATCTAAAATCAAATACACAAAGAATGGTAAATACAATCATAATAGCAAACCAGATATATACAAAAATCACAATCTGCCCCACCTTTCATCATCATAACCCCATTCATTGATTCGCCGCTCTTCTTCTTCCGGCGTTTCATAGCGAATGTTATATTTATTCTGATTCGACTGACTCTGATTATCGCCTTTCCCGCTGTTTGAAAGCTCCTTAATCAGCGCGACAATCCCAGAGATAACAAGCATCGGGCCAATGATAATAAAGGTCATAACAGACAAGAACATAATAGATACCTCGTTTCTTTATTTATTGTATCTATACAATAGCACATCTTAGATAATTTGTCAAGAGGTTTTCAATCCCTTCCCGAATAATTCTTCACCCTATATATTTGGAGGGCCGCCCTGTATATTCTGTTGACACACCGCTCATCACGGCTTCGCGCCCAATCTGCCCTTTTATCATACATTATTTATGACAGATTCTTTAGGTCTTTCGCCCATGGAATCATCCTTATCGTCTTTCTGCTTTCGCACTAATTGTTCATTACTAATGAATCATTCACACTCAGGCATATCTCATCCTCATGTTGTAGTGATAAGGCTCTTGAGGCTTTCAAGGGTTTAGGGGCTGTTCCTTATGCACATTTACCATCTGTACATACTGGCTCAGACCGATTTGGTTTACCAGTTCGTCCTACCGTCTTACCGGCTTTTGATAATTTGTCTTGATAAGCGTCTAATGCTTTACCAGACAGGTCAGAGACCTTCTTAACGTTTTGTGTTTAATGTAAATGTAATGATAATATATTTCTTATATTTTTATATTCCCAATACGGGATTCTTACTAATTTTATGTTGTGTTGTTTGCAATACGCATCTTTGATTCTATCATGTTTCTTAGCAAGCTCAAAATTCACTCTTGCTTGCTCTTTAGAAATACCACCGAATGTGCATGGCTTATAATGTTGTCCACCATCATATTCTATGCAAATATTATAATCTGGAAGATAAAAGTCAAATGGAAGTGGCAATTCATCTTTACAATCCTGAAACTTAAATTGTGGTTTATACAATACATCGAGTTCATCAAGAATGCGTGCAACCTCTTTTTCTCCTTTAGACGATTTGCAATTTGGACATCCTTTGCCATTCAATATATTATTTGGTTTAGCCTCCCAAACATTTCCACATTTCTTACACCTAAAAGACATTTTCGTTGCAGTATTATAATATTCTCCAACAACCTCAATAGAATCATCTATTTTAGCAATCCTATTTATTAACTCATTTTGATTCAATGGTGCTCTTTTCCCGCATTTAGGACAACCGTTTGACATATGTAGCATATTATCTGGCAATACATCCCAACGATAGCCACAGACAACACATTCATGTTCTATCTTTGTTTTAAGATTTATATATTTCCCAATTACTTTAATTGTTGGCTTTTTTATTGCTAACTCTGCCTCATATTCTTCTTGTGTCTTTTTTACTCTATTTGCACAATATGGGCATCCTTTTCCCTTTGTAAAATTAGCAAATGTAGTTTCTAAAATACCTTTGTTTCTGTGTTTTGGGCAAACATATTGCAATTTCGTAACATTATTCACATATTCTGTAGATAATAATTCGTATCCACGCTCATCAAACTCAGATTTTACTAAATTATAATCTATTTTTCTTCTATACACATATTCACCTCCTTATGAATATTTGTCTTATCATTACATTAAAAGGACGCTACTCCTACATTCGCTTACGCGCTTATAATTTCTTATAAGACCAGACTATATCTTTATCCTATTAGGATACCCACCACTTCCACTACCAATCGCTTGTAGTGTACTCCCTTACGGGATAGTCGTTGAACTTTACCCTATTCGGGTCTTAGCTGCTGATTGCCCAATCTATCAACTTTTCAAGCATTTACGTTTGAGCGTATTTCATCTCTCCGCTTTAGCATGACAGCTCTAAGGGGTTTCCAGCAATTCAATGGGTTATTTTTCAATCGTTTTACAACGAAAGCGAGCTAAAGATTAACTCTGTCTGTGCCGCATCCAGCGTCTTGACTTGTTCCACCATTTTGCCAGTAACATCAACAACAGAATCTAGCACCTGTCTAAATTGCTGATATGTAAAAACTAGGTCTCTGGTAGAATCATCTAATTTTTTTACTTTACCATCTGCGTCAGATAAACTTTTAGAACCTTTAACATTTAAGTCAAGATTTAATTTATTATCTTTCCTAAACTCGTTTAATTGTTTTTGCGCATTTTTTAGCTCAAGCTCAACATCAGCAATGATGGAGTAATTACTGTTTGTTTTTGCCATTCATCACACTCCCCTTTGTTTTATCTGTGAGTAAGCAATCAAAATGGACTCTGCTATATCATCGTCGTTTTTTTTGCTACTTGGAGCAACCCATGTTAAATTTAATCCAAATTCCTCATTCACCATCTCTATGGCTTTTTTCTTCAGAACATCTCTTTGTAGACCAGCTCTAGTTCCATCAAAAAGATTAAGGTCGCTACGCCATTTACTTGGCAACAAGAAGCATGGCTTGATTTTACATGCCGCACATAATGCCAATACAACACCTTGAACCGCTCCTAGCTTTTCAATGGTCAAAGAGCCTTTTTTCATTGGCACATCTTCCATATATATAATATTTGGTCTATGGATTTTGAATATCTCTGAAAGCGCCATAGTTAAATCCATAACTCTGCCGCGCCAATCTTCACCATGCGGCTTAATCGCACCATATGTAATCAATTTGTCATCTTTGAAAATGCTCCATCCAGTGCAAGAGGTGCTTGCATCAATACCACATATAATCATACTAACTCTCCGTCACTTTAATAGGCTCATTGTGCATTTTTACAGTAAGACCAGCTTTCTCAAAGCCCTCTTTGAACCATTGCTTTATTTTGCGCCTACCTATGCGCTTGTTGAGTTCAATCCATGCGTTTCTAGCTTTGCGCCAATATCCATCGCCAAACGCATCACCCGCGCCTTTGCATCCGTTCATATGATATATAATGTCAGCTAGATAATATCTTGCATCCTTACCTTGATATTCACCAGATACGCCAATATGTTGAGCATAGTCAGAAGCGCCATAATTCGTACTACCAACATTCATTTCGTTTGGCTTGTAATAAAATTTAGCATAGCCATCTTTGTTTGTCGGATTATGTGATTCTTGGGTATATTCCCACGCATTCAAAAATCCCATAGTTCTATTATATTCTTCTGGTATACCAGCTTCATATACTACAACACGCACAATTTCCCTGTTTTCATTCCATATCTTTTGGATGACATAATTACACGCCTTTTGAATGGCTGGCCTTAGCGCCTTTCTTAGCTCTTCCTCATTTTTTGCTTGGGGCATCTTTAAGCACCTCATCCAGCTTCTTGCTAAATTCCGGCATTTCCTTAGAAATCTGCATTAGAATGCGCATCGGGCTTTCCTCATATTTGATTGCTTCTGTAATTTGCTCAAGATTCTTAATACAACTCTTGACGGCATCAATGATACCAGATTTTAGCCATGTATCGTGATTGTAATTATCAATATTTGCCTTGCCAATATCAGTGGCAAAATATAGCACATACATATCAATCGTTTCTTCACGCTCTGCCCAAGAATCCAGCGCCTTGACCTTGTTGGCAATCGTCTGAATCTCAGCATATGTCAAATATGGGCTAACATTGATGTCGTAATCATTTAGATATAGTTTGTTTTCTTTCTTAATTTCCTTCATTTCCTTTACCTTCCTTTTTAATCCTATATTCACCGTTTCTTTTAATCAGCTTGACAAATTTCGGCACATATGATAATGTGTTCTTTAGCTTGATTGTTCTGTCGCCTAGATCCACATATAGCCAGTCACCCTTAATCATGCGCACATTATAATATCCGCTTGGAATCTCAGCTTTGCTTGCTTGTGGGCAATCTTGCGGCATATATTTATTTGGCTTCCATTGCCCATCTTTAGAGCATAAAAACATCCATGGGCATATTTCATTTGTCACGGTACATATGTTTTCTTTAGCATATTTACACATATATCCTCCAAGTTAAAAAATAGGGAGGACTATTGCCCTCCCTATTAAATGAATTAAGCAGTAACCTCTACCTCAATGATTGCAGGAGCAACCTTATCATAGCCGGTTAGCTGTGCAGAAATGTAAGCCGTGCCTGCCGCAACACCCTTGATAACACCCTTGTTATCCACAGTGGCAGTACCATCCGCAGAGCTAGTGAAAGTGAAATAAGAGTTGTCATACACCTTAGAAGCCACGCCAGCACCAAAGACGGCGCGAATGACAGCGGTTTCAGTCTCATTAGCGGCTAGTGAAACATCAACGTTCTCAGCGGCTAGAGCAATTACATTGTCCTGCCACTTAGCATCATAGACCTGCTCGGTCATCGTGCCATATGCCGCCTCAGAAGTACAGCCGCCACCAAGGTTGTAACGGAATGCAGTACCACTTAGCTGAGTAGGCGCAGAGCTGGTCGCATTTAGCGTCAAATCCTGTGAGGGGTCAAGACCAAGACGAGGAATATCTGTGATTAGACGACCAACAACAGAACGAGAGCTAGAGCCAGCATCAGCATTATACTCGTCATTAAGAATAACAACGTGCAGCTCTTCTGGATTGAAGTCAGCGGGAATCGTAATCATACGGGCATTCTCGTCCATATATGGATACTTAACGCAGTAGAACTCATTGACCTGAGAATTAGGAATCCCAAGATAATACTTATTTGCAGTTGTAGTAATCTGACCAATAGACCAAGCAACATCAGCGGGCTTCTTGTACCAGCCAATCATTGTGCCATTGAATGCGGCGGGCTTCTGGGTCAGCTCAATGCTACCAGCGGTAACGACCTTCTCACCGTCACCAGTGGATTCATAGATACCAGTACCGCCCTGTTCAATAGTCGTGCCAAGAGTCCATGCTAGATACTCTAGCTTAAAAGTAGCGTTAGTAAGAGTGACATTCATTGTAGAGTCGCTAAACCAACGACCGAGTAGCGGATTAGACTTGCCGCCACGAACTTCGTTAGGAGTTGCACTGAAAGAGAATGTGTTTTCTGTCAGGGTATCCGCAACCGCAACAAATTCGTCGCCCTTAAAAATAAGCGCAGTGCCAACATTGGCAAGGAATCTTTCGCTCATTAAATTTTTCCTCCTTAATTTTGTTTGCTTAATAATTTAGCTATTTCGCTATTAGGATTCATTTGAGATATATTACCTTCACCGCCAAAGCTCTTTTTATAATCTTTCATAGATACCATGTATCCATCAAATTTGTCGTGCTTTTTGCGGAAAATCCAGTGTTCCAAATCTTTTGCTTTGCCATTATTCAAGGCAATGGGTCGAATCGTGATAAAGTCCACTTCTGCCGCGCATTCCTTGAATAGCAATTGATGTGAACGCATAGTCATTTTCATCTGCTCTGATTTAGATAAGCCACAATGAGCCGTGACAATAGCGAACTGCCGCTCAATAGATGGCATCTCTATATCGCCGCCCTTTATCTGATCTACCTTTGCCATCATTGCTTTAATCTCTGGATCGATATATTCATCATCATATCCTAAAATATTCTGATACATGATAATGCGCCGAATATCGTCAAATTGTCTGCGGTTAATTTCTATATCTTCTTTCTTCGCATATAGAGAATGCCGCCCCTTGTCATCTGTCTTTATCCAAAAATCCTCAATACCCAAGCAAAGATGCAGGATGTTATACAGTTTATCACATAATGTGCCGGATTCGTCTGCTGGTAGCAATATATCAATTAAAAAGTCCAAATAGGACATCTGGATTATTTCAACAGATGAGGACGAGTTCTTGTCTATTTGCAAGATGTTAGCGCTTGCCAAAAAAATCTCCTCATCTGGTACATATATAGGCTTTATTAAAACATTTTTTTCATTATTCAGCTTGTAGGGAACTGGCTTATCAAAATAGAAATAGGCTTTTTCTAATAGCTTAAAATCAAGCGCCACAGCCGTCCTTCCTTCCTGTGTCCCCTACCTTTACGCTCATATATAGTTGTACGCCTGTAAATGTTTTATTATTGCCAATTGTTGATCTCGCCGCATTATATCGGCTCATATCATCTAAAAATACTATCTGCCCAACACCACCTACTTCTGCGCCGTTGAGTAGCGATAATACACAATGAATGAATAAATCGCCACGATTAACAGGAATGCCGTTATATTCAACTAGGCTCATTTGACCGCCATATAGACAATCAAACGCATAGACTACTGTACTAGTATATAGTTCAGAAGCATGAATATAATACTGATATATCTTAACGATCTGCTTAGATTCAGCCATAGCATCCTCAATCAGATTGGTTAAAAATACACTATATGTGTCCTGCTTATTCTGTGCCCATACTAGCTTCATCTTCTGTTGAAATGTAAGCGGCTCATGGCTCAACGCCTTATAGTCCTTATATGCCAGCATCTTCCAAAAGACCTCAGCAATAGGGTCGGTCGATTTTGCTAGGTATACCATAATATTATATGGTATTGTCGGTAAACGACTTAATGAATTATACATCTAACCGCCCTCCTTTAGCCCATTGGAAATGGCGTGTTTTCATCCATTGGATAATCAACAGAGCTATTATCCGCAAGCTGATTCTCAATATCATCACCAGCATGAGCCTCATCAAGATATAGGTCAAGATAAAGCAGCGTTGGCTTTTTTATACCAACAGAATTGATTGCATTCTGATATGATAACAGCTTAAATGGTCTGCCGCCTAGAATATATCTGGTATTTAGCTTGAATAGTCTATATACATCCTCATTGCCCTGTACCATAACAACGGCATGGTTATTTGGCGTAATAATAGGTGTACTTACCTGTGGGGATGGCGATTGCATATCATATTCAACAACGCATGGTGCACTAAAGGTTGTGTCATTGACCTCATCTTTAATCCGCATAACATTGTTGCAACGGCGCACACCGACACCACGAGGCAAGCCATCAAATTCACCAGAATCATGGGCAATCCAAAAATCGTTATGGAATTGATAATATAGTCCTCTAATTGATAGATGGTTAATATCTCTGAATATTAGCTGTAGGAAATCAGCAGTATCCTTGTAACCTGTACTCGTAGTTGCCACAGTAGGCGCAACCCATGCTTGAACACAACTATATTCATTATATCCTATTCCATTTTGTTCTAGTAATTCACCGCCATTTTCAGGAGTTTTAGCAGACGTGTTATCCCATTGCGCACAAATGTATTCTTGCGTCAAATCGCGGTAATAATCATTAGGGTTTGATTGATATTGGAACACCTCATATGCCATATCAATCACCCATCCTTTCAATCCTGTTCGTCATGCGCAATACACATGAACGAATAATAGGATGAGTAAGCTCAAGCCCCATTTTGCTTAATCCTGCCAATGTATCAGCGATTTCTCCATCAACCGCCCTAAATCGCACAGATAGCCGCTCACAATATGCTGTATAGTCGGCTTCTTCGATTGTCGGCTCAAGACTGGTCAAATCTTCAAACAACAACAGGACTTTATATAAAGCATGAATTTTATCTTGCTTGTCTGTTCTACTCATATATCCACCCCTCTTTAATAATTATAGGAGGATAGATATAAGAGCTGATATTTATCGTGAATGAGCCTATCTACATCTTCTTCTAGCTTATCAATGACGTTCTGTTTTTCTTTGAAATTCTGCGAGGATACACCATCCATCTGGAAAGATGATGGAACTTTAAGTTTTTGCGCAATCTGTGTTGCTACGTCCGTCTCGCCGCGCCACCAGTATATAACCCAATATTCGGCAAGAATCTGAATCTCTAAATCTGTTAAATCTGCGTCAAATTGTCTAAGCTCTAAATCGTATGTTAGGGGTTGCTCACATTCTATAAACTTTGCGGCTGAACTAATGACCCAACCATCAATCTTGTCGTAAAACAGCTCAATGTTTGCATCATATAGCTTGCGCAATTTATAGTCATCAATTACACTTAATGCTCTTTGTCCAATAACATCAAATGATGTTGCCATAATTTATCACTCCTTGTCATCAAGGGGTTCAATATCTAAGAAATCTACTCCTGTCAGCTTGCCAAGACGAACTAGAATATTAGCGTCAACAGGCTTACCGTTAAGCTGTCTATCAGAAACCATGTCAATAATGATGCGCTTTTGAGAATCAGTCGCATTTTCAAATACATCACAGACATAATTCGCGTCCTGATTAAGTAGCGTTTTCATCTGCTCATCATTGAGCATACCATCATATACGCCGCCCATGTTACAAGATTCTAGGAACTCATTATCTGGAATATATACATAGCCACTAGCAATAGTATTGGGCATATTTGCCACAATAACACGAGCCTCAGATTCCTGTACGCTCTTAGTGCCAAACTGATTATCAATATGATACATACGAGTTCCCTTGAGGTTCAAACCACCAGCGGTCATATTGATAAATACAATCTGCTTGTTAGGATTAGCTGAGCTAACAGGTGCTACAGTATTGCTCTGTGCTTGCATAAGAACCTGCATCTGCGCCATCATTTCTTCCATGCGCTTCTGCTGTTCTGCAAGCTGCGCCTTGAGCTGTTCCTTCTCTGTATCAACAACAGGCACGGCTTCTTTCTTTGTGGTTGTCTTTGATGTAGTTGTAGTAGATTTATTAGTAGTGTTTGCCATTCCTTTTATTTTCCTTTCTTATTTCCGTTATAAATAGAGAGGGGCTATTAACCCCTCTCAAATATATAAATTACTCGGTAATATTGTAGTAACCGATGAACGCGCCACCAGAGAACTGGAAGTCATATGCCTTGCGGAGAGTACCATTAGAGGTAAGGTCAGCATTATCATAGAACTGATTGCCGTTGGTCATAGCGGTAACAACAGCGCCTTCGATGACCTTGTTGACAGCGGGGCTGACAACGTAAAGAGCAGTATCGGATAGAGCCATGCCGAAATCAGCAGTGCCAGTAGGAGCCTGAGGTAGTTCATAAACATCAAAACCGTAGAAATTCTTGACGAAGGAAACAACGCCTTCCTTACCATCAATGTTCACACGATAACCCATAGCACTATCAGGTAGAACATTCATAAGAGCGGCAGCAGTACCAAGAATGATGGGCTTTGCCATGCCGTTATAAGCCTGAACTCGCTGTGCAAGCTGAACTAGCTTCTTAGCATCAAATGCGCCAGACTCCTTGAACTGAGAAGGCTGAGAAGCGCCAGCTAGACCGGCATTGAGAGCCTTGTTGATTTCGTTATTCATGCCGATTTCGGCAGAAATAACGACACGGTGCATAGCTTCAGCAATATCATCCTTACGAGCATAAACACGAGCCATATCAACATACTCGGTAATGATATGCTCAACAGGGCTTAGAACGAGGTCGCCACGGAACTTTCTCTGACGATGAGTTACACGCTCACCCTTTGCACCAAGGCTATTAGTGAATAGAGTCTTGGCAGGAACTTCAACATGAATAGCATCAGCGTAACCAGTTAGACGCATATTGACGAATGGAGCAAATGCAGCCTGAACATATGCAGGAAGAATAAGGTTGAGCATTGCATTCTCAACAGCAAGCTCTGCCCAACGAACAACTGGGTTAGCAAACCATGCGTCGCGGTTAGCCTCAGTTAGAGGGCAGTTGGACATCTTTTCAATTTCTGCAAAGTAAGCATGATATACCTTCTCAGACTTCTCGGAAAGAGCAACATTAGTATCGTATGCGCCTAGCTTCTCGTTCCACTGAGTAGCAGCCTTATGATTATGATAATCTTCGTATGCAGTATAGAAATCAGCATTGCCCTTGGCAAAGGTGATTAGTTCATTAGAAATCATAGTATTATCTCCTTTATATATTATTCAATATCGCAAGATTAAATCTTCATTAGAATCCAAGTCTTGACGATTTCAGAACCAACATCCATATTATGAGTGGAAAGAACCTTGAATGCAGCACCAGTAGCAGTCGCCTGACCGGTTAGCTTACCAGTAGCATCAACCTTAGCATAAGCAGAATCAGCGGGGTCAGCAGTAAAACCATCGACAGTAATCTCAATGGAGTCGCCCTTGACTAGACGCTTTACAGAGATAGGCTTGCCAGCCTTGTTAGTAAAGTAGCGGGGGTCAGCATAAATCTGAGCTTCAAGACCATAACCAACTTCAGGGGTAATAGCAATAAACTCACCGTCGCCACCAGCGGTAACAGCAAACTCAAAGCCGCCATCATTAGTCTTGAGCTTCATATCACCAAGAGTAAGAATAGTGCCGTTATCAATATCAGCATTGGCGATACCGCAGAAATTGTAAGCATCAACGTTCATATATGCACAGTGCATACCGTTCACAATAGTATGTGCCATAATTATATAATCTCCTTTATAATAAATTAAATTCTATCCCAAACAGAGTTGGATTTCTTGTTGTTGTCGATAGGAGCCGCAAAGCGGAACAGCCCATCATTTGTTTTCTTTACATTCTTCTTTACAGCAGAGAAAGATACAGCCTTGACCTTATTTGTCCAGCCATCAATCTCAGCCATCTTGCAAGCCATGCCTTCTTCGCGCATTTCCTTATACTGCTCATCAGACATATATTCCTTGCATTCAGCCATAATAGATTCAACGGTTGCAGCCTTACGCTGTTCCTCAACTTCTGCCTTAAACTTGCGCAGTTCTTCTAGTTCTGCGTCCTTTTCCATGATGATATTATCGCGGGATTCAATGTCCTTTTCGAGTTCAGCCATCTTTGCCTTCATTTCGTCTGCGGACATCTCTTGCTCTTCCTCATGCTCCTCATCGTCATGCTCATCACAATCAGCTAGACGATATTCGGCAACATTATCAGGTTCAGCAAATCTCTTGATATTATCAGTCTCAGTAAATTCCTGCTTGACCTCAACAACCTCATCTGCAAGAGTAAGACCGTCCTCAGTCAGACTAAAATCGAGCCGATACATGGTCTTTGCACGATCCGTAACAATGGCAAACTTCTGGTTATCTTCTTCATAGATACCCTGAATACCATATTCCCAATTCTGGCGCTCTTCAATAGCAGCCCAAAGCATACCCCAAAGATCGCCAATATTAACCGCGCTAAATTCAATTTCAGCCATTTTCTTGTCCTCCTTTCTTTCAGAATCGTCATCAAGGTCTAACTTCTTATAGATAGCCTTAATTTTATTTACAACCTCAGTCTCATCATTCTGCTTTGCATATGCTAGTGCAGCGCTCAGAGCGTTTCGGTTATAGATGAATTTGTCACCTTCAAGCATCATAACTGGGTACTTGAGGTGTTCAGATGGCGCATCTTTCCAACCATCTTCTACAAGTAGATATACAGATTTAACAAGTGTGTCACGATTCTTAGCCTCCATGATTTTATCTCTCATAGCCGCCTTATCATAATCGCCCCAATCAGCCGTAGACATGGCTTCTTTAGACTTGTCAATCTTATACGTTTTCTTTTCAGCCATTGATTGTTTCCTTTCTTCGACAAATTGCTTTAGATTAGATAGAGAATCAGATTTATGTAGATTACTGTAATAGCTCTCCGCATCTTCCTCTGAGAATCTAACGATTGTAATATTTGCGTCAGGCACAGATGGGCGCACTGTTCTTCCGAGGGTTGTTATCGTTTTGATATCAAATCCATCACATTCATGTTCGTCAACCATTGAGAATGTAGCCTCAATACTTACAGAGCGTTGTGCATCATCTTCTGAGAAAACATTACAATATTCTTTAGCATATCGTTTACTAATAATACAATCAACATAAGCATCAAGATAACCATCATCAGCTTCGACAAACTCAACGTCCTGTTCTTTCGGCACAATCCCTACGATTGATTGCCCATTGGTATGTGTAGTGCAATCATTAAATTTAACCTCAGCAGTGACCCATTTACCTAGTACAGACGGCGCATATTCTCTGAGTACATTTTCTGGAATGACAATATCATGCGAGTTTGGACGTGTTGATAAAAATGCCGTCCGACCTACCATATAATCATCATTATCGTATTCGCTCATATCAATATGCTTGATACTTGATGCTTCAAATTTAATTGTTTTTTCCAATCATCTTCCTCCTTTCTTCAAGGATATAACGAGATATTCATCCCGTCTACAGTGGCCCAAAGAGCACTATGCCCAAGCCGCCCATTTATGGTTAATTGACATTTTGTGAATCAACACCAGTATAGTCAACAGACCACGTTTTCATTTCTTCAATAAGCCCCTTAGTATAATGGTTCTTTTGCAGCTTATTGACATAAATATCCTCAATCTGCAACATGTGCATCTTTTCATAATATGGCAGTGTCTTGTTTTCCATATATCTGTAGAACATATTTTTGATTTCACCACGACACGCCTCAGTTGTATATGCTACAGTTGCATCTAGCTTACTCTCAATTCTCTTGAGCGTCGCTTTGAGGGTATTTTGCTTTAATTTATCATCTTGTTCACTCTGATATTTCTTTAGAGCATTCGCAATATAGAGTTTAATAGGTTTGCAACATAGGGTAATAACCGCTGCTAGCGAAAGGATTGCTCCTAAAATTGCGGCAATATTCTTGACTGTTTCCAATCATAGCCTCCTCCTTTCTCGGCGTATTATCCTTCCATTCCATTCTTATTTAACCATTTTAGCAATTTTGCATTGCGCTTATAATAATGCGCGTCCTCGTCTAGGTATTTAGCGGAAAATCCAGCCTTATCAAGTTCCCAAGCAAGCGCGCTATCAGCAATGAAATAATCTTCTGGATTCTTTGGGATTCCAAGGATAATCATTGATAATCCTCCAAGCCAACAATTCCCCAACTGTCAATATGCCGATCATATTCATCATATTCTGTTGGCATTTGTTTAGCTTTATCATCCAATAGAATAATCTGCGCTACGACTTTGTTCATATCTTCCATCAAATCTTGTAGCATAGCATTTGCGTTAAAATCTTTTTCTTCTTTAGCAATATAATACGTCTGCTTAATAACTTGATATAGGTCAAGCGTTTCTCTAAGCATAGTACCCATCATTTGCTCAAGATTATCATATGTGCGCTTATCGCCGCGCGTCTCAGGATAATATGTGGTAATATTCCACTGATGCTTAAAGTCGCTCACAGTATCAGCCATAAGCGGCCATAGATGCGCTAATTTATGATGGATAATATTTGCGGCATTTGGCATAGCAAATTTTACTTCCATCCACGACACGCACCTATCGAACGTGCGGTTCAACTGGAAATACTGCCCAACTAGAATATCTAGGGCTTCACTTGTTCTTTCTGATAACATCATAATATCATTCCTCTAATGTTTCTCGGCTTGCTTCGCCTGATTCAGTTAAAGACGAGCCTGATTTGCGCGGTCTACCACCCTCATTATCTTTGTAAGACGATGTATTAGCATTAAGCATCATAGTTGAATACTTATCAATCCATCCAGTATATTTACTCTCAGCAAGCATCCTATCAAATGTAACAGGATTCATGCCAACAGCACTAGCCCATGCAGACGAATTGAGCACAAGCCCCTTATCAGCCATCTTCATCATCTTATCAAATCGGGCATCTCGCTCAAATTGATAGTTAGAGCCAACGAACTCAAACTTGAACTTATATTTGCTCGTCATTTGATTTACATAGAAATCAAGGAAATTATTAAACTGAGCATACATTGGCTTCATAGTCTGATAAACCTCGTTAAGCGCCGCCTCTAGTTCTGCATTGCTCATCTTATCAGATGAATAGATAACACGGCTAATGCCAGTACCAATGCCAGCCGTTGTAGTTAGTTCATTTGTATAGCTATTTGGGTTCTTGTCCTCAAATTGGAAGAACTTAATATTCTCAAGCGGCATAGCTGCCAATTTGACAGTATTCTTTAATCCATTAGCAGCCTTTTGCATAAATGCTCCAAGCGTTTTCGGGTCAATAGCGAACTGATTCGCCTTCGTACCCGACTTGGCTGAATCAAATAATCTAATCTCACCAGCTAGAATACCAGCAGCAGAGATAAGGTCTTTATTATACTGTAATTCGCCAACCTCATCACTGCGTAGAACATTTGCTACATATGGTGCTAAGAAGGGATTGCTGGCAAAGTTGTCTGTAGAAAATTTCCAAGCATAAGCACCATTAAGTGGTGATACATCTGCCCATAGAGCATATGAGCCAGTTCGTTGGTCTAGTGGTGCAGATGGTCTATAATTTAGCTCCGCATTTTCAATCGCATCGAGATACGTCTTTTTAAGACTTGGGTCAAACCCCTCAATATCTACGCCCGGCTGTACGAAATACATTACGTTAAAAGACCACAGCAGTCCTTTTTCAAAGTATCCTGTAAGCATACAATAATCCTGCGGCATAATTTGTAGAGCATACTTCATCTTACCGCGATTGCCGCTCTTAGTTTTTCTAAACCAAGTAAAATATGAGTCGCGCTTTAGAACGTTTAGCAGAACATTGTAGAACTCTTTCTTATAATCAAAGTTAGTAAGAAAATTATCTACTGTCTGTCGATCTTTCTTATATTCCTCTGATTCATAGTCGCCTTTTGTATATGCGTTTTTGCACGTTATCTGAAGGTCGAAAGATAGCGCATTTGCATAAGAATATAAAGTGCGCTTGAAAATCATATCAAACGCTGATGCAAATTCTACAAACCCCTGTAAATCAGCGCCGCTATTCTTATAATCATTGAGTGCCTTTTTTACCGCTTCCGCATTAGGTAAGCGCGGATTATTGTTTAGATTAGTCAATAGCTGATTGCTCAGAAATGGTGAATAGAAATTATCAACCGCCATCAGACCTGCACTAAAATCAATAATGTCCTGAAGGTCATTTTTAGACAGCTTCACATCTTTATTATTTTTTGGCATCTTCAACCTCCTTTCTTTGTTTTATTGTTTATATATTAGAGCAGTTAGATTATGGACTTCATTAACGTATGCCAAAGTTCATTGAGCTACTTGTCCTCCCTATCTGCTCGTTTTATATTTTTGAGTGTTTTTATTTTCGGCTTTTGACTAAACCTAAGTTGGAACTTGGATTTCACACAACCCTAATAGTACCTCAACGGCAACACACCAACATAGCCGCCGCTTCATAGGCAAATATCAATATACTAATTGAATGGAGTCTATATCAAACTCATCTTCTTGCAACTGTTGCTGCCATGCGTTCTCAATCAAATCAATAATATAGTTTCCATACATAATGGTTACAATTCTATCCTTTGTGCCTGTGCGCGGTTCTTCTAGTTTGATTTTATCCTGCTTAATGACCGTCTTTAGATTAACCGCCTCTATAACCATCATATCAGTTTGACCATACGGCTCAAGCTGATTAGCTAATTCTTCAGCAGTATATTGATAATATTCACCGCTATCTGTTAGCTCATTCTGATAATCTTGCATGGAAATAAGGAATTTCATATTATTGGTTTCAAGCTGTTTACGCAATGATAGCCAACCTTGGCTATTTATTTCAGGAGTAGCTATAACCGGGATTAAGCACGGAACAGCATTTTTATCAACAACGCGACTATGATAATCAGTCAACTTTGCATCAGATACAACATGATATTTTTCAGCAGGACTCAACCCACAACCATTCCACCTTGCACCAAGATTAGGCATCGGCAATGGCTCGGTTAAGTGGTTATATATAACCTCGCCACCACTTCTTCCATCAAATGCGGCATAATCTGCGTCATATACCCATTTAAGGTATCTAAATCTATCAGATGCACCGATTGTATCAGATGCGTTATGTCCTTCTATATAATCAATGTGCCGTTCAAATCTATTCTTTTTACTATTCCAATGCGCCGACATAAGCGTGATAATAGTATTATCATTCTTTGTGCAACCAGTGGTGTTCGCAAAAGCAATATCCATGATTACCAACCGTATCTCATCCTCTTTCTTTTCTGGGAAGTCAGGTTGTTCACCAGCAAAGAACTGTAACGCAGTAGGTGGACGGAAGCACCGCTCAATAATTTGACTCTCTTTGAATTGCTTAATTGTAAAAAACGCATCTTCATTCTCGCCTATTGCCTCATTTAACATTTCCATTCTGAAATCTTGGTCGTTCATAGTGCGCTTCTTTTGGCGATAATCACCCCATGTTTTTAATCCGTTCTCTATGTTATCAAAGAAGTCAGACGCAAATACATTATACCTAGACTTTTTATCCATATAATATCCTGTTACACAATCTTTCCAAGTACGATACCACCACTGGTACTTATATTTAGAAGATGTGAGATAGATGCTCTTTGGTTCTTCAAGCCATCTTTTATTGTTTGCGTATTTTGGATTATTGAGATAAAGAGGTTGTCTTGGGAACGCCATACCTTCAAAAATCTGGTCGATTGCAGATTTTTTCATAACTGCCGCTTCATCATAAATTGTAAAATTAGAACGACTACGACGGCTAGATTCAACAGGCGCTAATACACGAAGAACAGAGTTGTTAAGTGTGTTTTCAATTCTATATCCATCACCCGGTTTAGTAATAACTAGCCATTGTTTTTCGTAACAGTATCTCAAATAAGGTGAGAGTTTGTTTATCAATTCTCTTTGAATTTTATCTTCAACAATAGCATTTGCTTGGTCTACTGTGGATGCAGTGACAACGATCCAACAGTTTGGATAGAGCATGAGCTTACACATTGCTGCACAAGCTGTAACAAACGATTTTGCGCCACCACGACCCGCTCTCCAAAAAAATGTGTCACTAACTCCAATCTCGTGTATTGCGTCACGCTGATACGGCTTTAATGATATATCAAGGTGAAATTCTGTATAGATGTCCCAATTATACCGATATAATGTGTTCCAATCTATTATTCGTTCTTCTATTTCAGTGTCAATATTCTCATTGCCAGATACAGTTCCACGCAGCTTGTCAGCCATGTACGCCCTACGAATGCCACCCATTTGAGAGCGCCCCATCAAGCTTCCTCCTTGCTCACATCAGGATATTCGCGGGTGTTGCAAATTGCATTTCGCAAGCTACGCATCATCATAGCTTTTTCTTTTTCATAGCCAACTTTATCAAGAAATTCTTTTAATTCCTCACATTCAGCCGGTCTAGTTGATTCTATAATTGCAACTCGTTTCTCAAATGCTCGTTCAGCGTCCGACTTCTGATTGCTCTTAAAATCATCAAGTTTAAGTAGAGACATAAGCGTTTTAATCTGCGACTGTGTATCTTTATTTACACCATTTTTATATTGTTCAAGTTCTAGCTTACACAAATCACGATAGCGCATTTCCATGGCGGTGTCCATTTCAAATACACCAGATGTATAACTATCAAACATATCATCTAGCCACTGACAGTCCTCATCTTCATAGTCGCCGCCCCATTGTTTGCGCCATCTTGCTTTAAGCGCAACTTCATCAGTTTCACCTTTAGCCACATCGCCCAAATCCTTGAAATTAGACAACTCCATATCACTATCCCATACACCTGTTAATTTATCAGGCGATGTAGACAAATATGTGTGATACAATATAAATAGACTAGGCTTTTTGCCTTTAGCCGCCTTTTCTAGCGTATCAAGGCAAGCAGTATATTCAGCCCGTCTCATAGGAATGCCGGTCTGCATACAGGTTGACCATAATGCCGCGCCTTGGTCTTTAGTGGATTCAAGAGCTTGCTTATATAGCTCAGTTACACATGATTTGCATGGTTTAATATATTCGCCCGTTTTGATTGGACTTTTATAGAATTGGCTATCTTGCTTTTCCTTGCCACAATATGGGCAAAACATATTCTCATTCCTTTCCGTTCCGTTTATTTTCCTATAAATATGACGAAGCAGCCAAGATTGCTCTTAGCTGCTTCGTATTTGTCAAGGTTCAATATTCAGTTAAACAACAGTTCCCATTGAGTTGGGCTTATTGTAGATATGTGGCTATCGCCACTGTCACCTCCTTTCGTCAATTATGCTTCGGATAAACCAGTGGATAATTCAAGAGAAAGTGACCTCCTTTCGGATATTCATAGCCGCCAATGAGTAGTAGCGACAGGCAGTTTTAGTATATACCTAGATACAACTATTAAAACCCCATTTATTAAGCGCCATCGGGCATCTAGCGCCACTCACTGTTATGTTTTTTGCGCCTCATCTTATTTCACCCACGCATGGCGCTATGTTGGGAATTACATGGTTCGTCATCAGCTCCTATGAATGCCTGTTGTCCCATCTTTACCGCATAGTCGGTCAGCGCTTTCTTGTTGCCTTGTGGTGCGCTGAGAACCCAATGTAAACGTCCACATATAACTCAAAGACAACCGAGCCATATGCTTCATACGCTCATATAACACACCTGTTGTTATATGCCTATCGTCAAGGATAGGATTTTGTCGGTTATAAATCTCCAACACGCCCACTTACAGATTCGCCGTTGCTCACTTAAACGGGATACTTTAGAGATTGCGTGGTCGAGATGAAAACTGAGCCGATACAGTTTACGATACTATGTTGACGTAGCCCGCCACAACCAACGTCATGCTCGTATTAGGCTCTGCTGAATTGCAGATTACGGCTTAGATTATATTCAACTCTGCTAGGCGGGTTAATCGCCCCGCAAGCATGATTAACACAAATCACCTAGCAAAGAATGAATCGAATTAAGGTTGGTAGCGCCATTTGCAACTGACGCTACCGATAAGATAAATTCTGTCATATGACAGCGAAAAGCGTTCAGGCTTTTCCTCTATTATGAAACTTGTAGGACGCATCCCCAAGCCAAGGCTAACTCCGCAGATATTAGCCGCAATTCCATGGTTGTATTATATCACACAATCTATTGATTGTCAATATTAAAGATAAAATGTTTTGCGCCACTCTGCGCCATCTTCTGAATATGTAGTAAACATACAAGATGGTCTTGATGCTTTACGAATAGACTTGGCAAATCCATCAACGCCGCATACCGAACCAACACGCCAACATAGTTTATCACCCAGTTCAGTAATGCCAGCATTTTTCATTTCTTGTCTGTGTAGATGCCCAACATAGCATTCGTCAATGTCAATATTATATAAATTTTCAAAATATCGCATTGTCTCAGCTATATCACCGCCATCTCCATGATGAAGCATGATTGCATTATTCTTAATGTATTTAATAGCACAATCCGTATAATCATCAACTGTAATGCCATCTACCGACTTTAGCCGCTCTTGTAGATACCATACAATGATTTTACCTAAATTTTCTTCCTCAAACTGAGGCTTAGATGTCAATGGACGGCACACATCATGGTTGCCACCAACCATCACCACATTAACAGGAATTTCAAGCCGATCATGTAACTCAACAAACCAATCAGCTAGATATTCAGACAACTTGATAACCGTATCAAGGACCGGCTCTCTCAGCTTAGTTAAGCTAGATGTGCGTAAAATATTCTCTACGCAATCACCAAGTATGGCAACAGTAATATCATCAAGCCAGATGCAGTTGTCATCATTGCACATCTTATTGAGCAACCCATCAAGCCGCGCCCTCATAATGTCAAAATCGTATTTATTTACAATTTCATTATATGCACCCTTGATTTCATAGGTTGAGCCAGCATGAAGGTCAGAAATACAAAGAAGCCCACTTACATTCATTTGTGGCAGCTTATTAAAATCTCGAATGGTAAACGGCTCAAGGTTCTTAATTGACTCAGCAATCTTCTCTTGAATCAAGTCTGCTCTTGCATCAAGACGCTGATTCTGAACATACTGGATATTCTCACTCTGTAATTTCTTACGTTCTTTCTCTAGCTCAATCTTAGCTTCTCTAAGCTGTGATAGAATATTGTTGTCTTTTTCGTCTGATTCACAATCGTCCGCGCTATTAAGCATATTGCGAACAAATACAGCACAACGCCGTAAATATTCCTCTGACCAAACACCCCTATAATCTTCACCAAGACAACGCGCCGTCCATTCCTGCAAGTCAATCAACTTGCTATCTAGCAGCTCAGTTGCTTGTCGTATCTTCTGTAGATTCATTCAATTTCTGTTCCTTTTCCTTCTTTTTCCGTTCATAATCTTCTTTTTTCTTGTTGATTACATTGATAAAATCATCATAACTCTGTTGCTTTGCTTGCTCAATGCGATCATCTTGCATCTGCTTTAGTGTGCGTTTTGCTGTTCGTTCTGCTTCTGCTTGAGTAATTAGCTTGAGATCGTTAGGTGTCAACTTACGCTCACGGACACGCTTACGGTATCTCTTTGTAACGCCACGCCCATTGACGTTATTGATGAAATCATCATTGCTTTTATATGTAATTTTGAACCACGCCGGGATTGTTCTCTCTACAAGCTCACCATTATCATCTTTTGCCATTCCAGTCCAAGATGGGACTTCTTTCAACTCGAATGTTCCAACTCCCGGCATTTGGCATCTACCATCAAAATGCAACATATGAACAATGGTGTCAACACAAGCTTGCCAATATTTCTTTACTGTCTCTGGTTTAGATTCAAGTAGATTAGCCGCATATTCATAAAATTGCTGATTCAGTTTATTATGTTCAGCCATCTTCTTCTTCCTTCATAAACTTTGGATTATCAGGATAATTCTCCAACACCCAAGCATCCCATTCCTCTTTAGTTGAGCCTTTCCCATACAGTGTGCCGCTTTTAACAGCACTTGCCATATGTTTCTCAGCCTTAAATTCCAGCCGATAATAACCCCGCCTGTCAGGGTAGTACATACGCCGCTTTTGGAAACCGTTCCAATATTCACCGGCTGGCTTTGGTGGGTAGTCACGGAATGTAATAACGCCAATATCGGGCAAAGAATACTCCACGCCATGCTGTAGTGTCTCGCGGATGATGTCATGATATGCCGTTAGCACAGTTTCAATAATCTTTGAATCAACCCCTGTGCGCCGAATCAGCTCTTTTTTCATATCAGCTTTACCAAGCCGAGGATATTTGTTTTTATGCAATTATATCGTTCCTTTCCCTATTAGTCTACCACAACATATTGTGGTGAGTTCATTTTATCCATATATTTCCTACTGTTTTAACATATCCCCCGTGCGGACAGGTGGGGCTTCACGCGATTCAGTGCGCCTCTGATTATCTGCTTTCTTATAGCATTCCTCTGAGCAATAATGCTGGCATATATCGCGCGGCTTGAACCGCTTACCGCAAATGGGGCAGATTGGATTAAGTTGCGCCGTATTGATTCTTAAATTCTCTACAATCGTCCAACCAAAACAAGCCCACAGCATTTTCTTATTACTTGATTTTTTGACCGTATATAGATAAGCCACCAAACTATTAACCACAACATCTAGCGTCTCATTGCTATATTCCACTATATCTTGTGCAATTCGACGATATTTATATAAATCATCCTCATTGATATGCGGGTCATCTCCATAATCAAATCGACGCTGATTCCACATCCACCAATTATAACGTTCAATGATTGGGGAATTTTCTCTAGTGGTATAATCGACTGATTTATTTATCAGCATAGTCCAGTCGAACTTCCCAATCTTGTTATTATAGCGGATGCGGGAAGCAGGGATTTTAGCCGATATACGATTCATCGTGGAATTGTTGAGAGGTTCTACTTGGGTATCCGGGTCTTTGTCTTTGGCATATTGGAAGAAATTTGGAACACGAGCTTTTGTATATTGCTTGATAATTGAATTAACTCTCTTTGGACGCTGTGGTAACCACTGCGTCTTTGCACAATCGTAATATATACCCTCGGTTTCCCGATATTTATTAGGGGTTTAGACTATATCTTCACCCTTGATATTCAAGGGGTCTGGCACTTCCAAATGGGGAATTTCACCCCATCTGTACTCCTTTTCAGGATAGTCGTTTAACCTTCCTCTTTCGAGGCTTGGCACAAGATTGGCATGATGTTTGTTATTTATTTAATCTAATATGACGGCGCACTGAGCATTCACCGATGCTATATTTTTTAGCCAACTCCGCATTGCTCATTCCGTTCTTTGAATCTTCAACAAGCTGAAGAATCTGCTCTTTTGTAAGTCGATGCTTTACAGATTTCATTCTATTGGCAATATATACGTCCCAACCATCAACCTTAATAGCAGCATAGTTATTATTTGATATAATACTGTTTATGCCCTTATATGGTACACCTGTTATTTTTACAATGTCACCACTAGAATAACCAGCAACGAGCATTTCTTTAACAGTTCTTGCCTCATCTTCGGTCATTAAATCATTCTTCCTAATCGGATGCTTACCAGTACGAATTTCAGCCATTTTCTGCTTAGTCTTTTCACTCAACTTAGACCCAAGCATACGTTGTCGGTTCATTTCACCAACTCTCTTACGAACTTCAGGTGATACATACTTCACAAGATTTGTTGGTTGCCCGCCATCTTGAATACAATAGCAACCACCATTCTCACGATAATATGCTATCCAATATCTCTCGCGTTCATCTATTTCTTCTCGTGGTAAAATCTCTATTACTTCAAATATAAAGCTATCTTCTCCGTATTTGTTCCAAGCGTTCTGCAAATATTTATTGTCATGGCATCCATTCCTTAACTCCCATTGATGTAGCCAATATCTTCTTTGAAATCGTTCTCTGGTCTGACCGACATATACCCGCCCGGACACAATGTTGGAAATCTTATAAATGCCAATCTTATTTTTCATTGCCTGTTCGTTAATAAATTTCATCATAAACACCTCCTCTCCCTATTAGTATCTTTTAACAAACATTTTAGCTTTCCCTGTTAGCACGGCATACGCCGCACACCCTACATTTGTAGGTTCACCAGATTTTACATACACATTACTGTGTAAGGTGACCGATTCTTAATCACAGCATTATTCTCGAAACAAAGCCATTTCACTACATCTAGTTCTTCTTGTGTAATTTCACCACTATTCCATATTTTTGTAATGTTATTACTAACCGGCCCGATATTGCCCTTAGTATAAGCATTGACCATTCCATTATACATACTGTCTGGATTTAATAAGCCGCCCTTGGCTTTTTTGAGGTCATATGCTAGAGGGACTATATCTTGCATATTGCGTTTGGCAACTGTAGACAAAGTACGGTCTTTAACTACAAGTGCCTTATCTCCGTCGCACATAGGAGTTACTGACTATATCATAGCCATGCGGTTTCCCGTTTAGGCTCGGTGCGCTTCGGAGATGGGAATTTCACCCATCTCCTACTCTACTCGGTTATTCTAAATTAACCCGTACGGGTTAATTTATATCCTTTCGATAGTCGATAGAGGTTTTTGAATAAATGAATTATTTATCTTGAATAAGATACCAACCCTTATATCCATCTTCTTGTTTCAGCTTACTAATTATACTCTCTTTATTACAAGTTGGCTTTACAACATTATAATCAACAAGAAAATCAACTGCGTCGCGCTGACAATCAAACCAATGCTCAAAACACATATTTTGATGACAATATAATAAGCATTTCACAGAACGTCCGTTTTGTCCTCTTGGACGAGACTGCTTTTCTTTGGCAAATTCAGGCTCGGCGACGTATCTCTTGTGTAGTGTGTCATTGCCATAGTTTGGATTGTCCTCACCAAACCGTCCTTTATACTTACCAGCTTTATGCGAATAAGCAATATTATCTTTATGACTTAACCACTCAAGATTCCACCAAGCAGGATTGGCACGGTTAAAATCTTTATGATTTACTTCTGCTCCTTCAAACCATCCATCAACAAATTCTCGCGCAACTAATACATGAACATGAAGTGAGCGGAATGTTTTAGTACCGTCTGACTTTAGACCACAAGCTGATACAACAGCATACCCATCACTGTTATATCGCCACTTTCTATGCACCCACTCAAATTTGCCATTTTGTGTATAGCAATCACCATTTTCATTTACTCGATATGCACAATGGCAATAAATTCCTTCTTTATACATCTTTCCACCTCCTTATAGTTTAATAATTCATTCATTCTATTTCCTACGGGGTTGCACTCACTTTCCCCGTTGCCATTTCTGACATGGCGCATTTACGCCTTCACACCGTTTTATATCCCTATGTTTCCATAGGGTTCGACTGCGACTAACTAATCGAACATTAAGTATCTACTGATTAAATCATGACAACTAGTATATATACACTTAGTTCCGCCAAACCAATAATCAAGCTCTAAGCTGCGCCGATTCGTCCTAATTGCCCATTCTCGATATAGATGCGGCGAACGCAAACAAGCCAATGTTTCCTCATCTCGATACTGGTTTGTATATACATCCCCATCTGCCAGCAATCCTTGTGGGTTCTGTTGTCCTTGGAACAACCATTCACAAAACGCATATAGGTCAGGCGCTAAGAACAAATATTTTCCATTTACTCTAAGCCGCCCACCCTTGGCTTGCTTAACTAGACTCTTTTTGGTCTGTTTCAGAATTTCTCGATTATATGAATCCTTGAAAAGCTCAGGGTATATTAACAACGCCTCTTGCATAGCTGATTTATAACGATTGTTCTCTGTTGCGCCAAGGAATCTCATAGTAACTTGATAATCTTTACCAACATCATCAATCTCTTGTATCGTCTTAGAGATAATGCGGTCAATCTCATTATCAGTCATATCACTTAATGTCTGTAGCATCTGATAGTTAATACGGCTTTTTGGAATATATGATTCTTCTATATTGCAATAACAAGCATTACATCCAAAATTTTTGAATCGCGCCTTATAACAATCCCACGAATCATAAAATTTCCATAGTTTAAATTGACTTTTTGTGAATATATACCGTATATCTTCCTCTATGATTTTATGCTCGTTGCCATAAATATCTGTTACAGTCGCTTCCCCGCCGCATTTCTCTTTGATAAACTTGTCAAATGGAAATGTAACAAGCAATCCCTTTATCCATGGCATACGCACCATTCTTGTTGTTTCATTGAGCATGATGCCGCATCCGTCCATATGAGGAATAATCGTCTCTGTCATTTCGCGCCGAATCTCATATGACACGCCGTCAATGTGGTCAACCAATCCCGGAACAGCCGTTTCCCAATCGTCTACTACTATTGATTTGTCAATATCGAAATCTTGCCAAACATCAGTAGCAGAGTTCATAAGCGCTAAATAGGCAAGGAATTTATTCTGATTCATGCCTCCCCGTTCATTGATCTCGTCTATGGTCAAACCACACATCAATTTTTGCTCAATGCGTTTAAACGACGATTCTTTAACAAATACAGCTCTTTTCGTTCTTATCTGTCCTGCTGATGCTGTAAGAAACACATATTTTTCACCATTGTAGATAAACCCTTGATGAACTAGATTGTTAAACACCTGAAAGAAAAATACGTTAATGATGAATAGCTCATCGGTCAACTTGAATGGTTCAAGACCTAAGCTGCGCGTTAAATCGGATTCAAATAGATTAACAACTGTCTTATCAGTCACAGCATCTTGACGCAATTCTCTAGTTACATTTCGGCTTACTGCGTCATCGAGCAATTCAGATAGCCGCGCCTTTTCTTTTTTGAGTAAACGATTTACAGATTTTACTTTCCAACTAAGTTTACCCTCAAGCGATTTCTCCCATCCTTTGCGTTCAGCAGATTTCTTTGGTTTATATATTTTTTTATCCGATTGTTCACCAGACTTTTTCTTTTTCGGTTTATCAATATCTGATAATCGCTTTCTCAAAGAATACAGTCTTACAAGCCGATTATGTATTAACAACTCATTGTTATCATAAAATGCGCTAGTATCTACTGAATGTAAATAAATTTGCGTCTGTAGGCTCAAAAAATCACCTCTAATTCATTCTCTGAACTACCATATATCCAAAGCGCCCAATCACGCTCAGTTGGCTCATATTCATTATCCCATACTTCCGGCTCTGTATCTGTTGATACATACCAGTTATAGCTCATTTCGCTCCACAATTTCTTACCACCTCCTTGAGCTTAATGCTATTATACCATATAATTAATTATTTGTCAATATTAAAATTAGCCCAAAATATAACGCTCGAATCTATCATTCATACAAGCATATGCTTCTTCTTCTGTTGCATATCTAAGACCGTTGGCAACATATTCATCTCTCATCTTTCTACTATTTGCAGGGCTTAGCATCTGTGACAATGCGATTGGGTCGTCTCCAATTTTATTTGCTAACTCAGTTATTGACATATATGTTATGTTTTTATAAACAACAGCTTTTTTATTCCCATTGAATCCATATGCTTTATTCTTTCTCTCTTTTCTTGTTCGTGCTCCAATTTCCTCATATTCTAATTTTTCGCCAAGTTGTTTATTATATCCAATTTCAGGCAAATATGATTTTGTTTCTTGAATCAAGAGCGCCTCAAGAAATTTAGCCTCATCTCTAGTAAGTCCGCTTTTAATTATTTCGTGCTTAAAATTTTTCCATCCGTATTTTACAATATCATCCCAAAATTGTTTATTACCTTGATAACCTTTGCCGTTGTCCCATCTGGTATCATAATTATCCGTAATTCCATAGTACACTAATCCATTCTCTAAATTCGTATGCTTATATACAATGTTATTATTTTCCATATTTATCTCCTATCTATAAATTCTAAGAAAGAAAAAGAACCAAAAAGAAAGAAATAATGTATAAGTAAATACTAACGTATTTACTTATTTACTATATTATACCATATATTAATAACTTTGTCAAGTAGTAAAATAAAAAATTTTTCTATTGACATTATACACTTTCTATGCTATAATATCTAGTATATATAATAATATATAATTACAATTTAACTATTATCTACTCATAAATTCGTAGATAATAGTTAAATTGATGTGAAAAATCAATTCATCAAAAATTATGCTTGACAAGTACAAATTGATGTGATATAATCATAGTGTGAGGTGAGATAAATGCCAAGAACAAAGAAAATTAACGCTGTAGTCCGATATGGTGATACTGGTTGGATTATCAACGATTGCGGCAATGTGCAATTTGAGCTATATAATACCAGCACCAAGCAGATTTTAGCAAAGAGCAACAATCCATTGGATTTTGATAAGCATATAGATAAGATTTTTGGTAAGGAGGCGGCTAGACGTGTTCGAGATTTTCAAGCTAAACAAGAAGAAAGCGGCAATTGAAGAAAATATTGCTCTGCTTGAAGCTAGGCAAAAAGCAATGCAAGAAAAAATTAAAGCACTAGATGACCTAACTACAGCTAGACAGAATAAAGCTAATTGTGCCGAAATCGCCGCAAAAGAAGCTCAATCCGTCCTTGATGCTCTAAACGGGCAAATCCATGTCATTGAAGAAATGCAGGATTATAATATTCCATATTATCAGGATTCACTAGAAGAACTTGAGCATAAGAGATATGAGCTACAAAGAAAAATTGAATCTGCTGTGAATACTGGTCTATATCGCATTGAGCAAGGATATACGCTAAACGGATCAGATAGGCGCGGAAAAGAAGTGCAGGACGTGTATGGGCGCGGATTAGTTTACAGTTGTAACGCATATATTGACAGCAAGGAAAAATCTGTGACAACAGGCAATATTGCAAAAAACAAAGAATTGATTAAGAATAAATTTAATTCTTATCAATCTAAAGCAAATAAAGTCGGATTGGCGCTTAATGCTGAATATGTCAAAGCGCGGCTTGATATGCTAGATATTAACTTAGCTATCAAGGTCAAACAGAAAGAAGAAAAGGCGCGAATCCGTGAAGAAAAGCGCAGACTGAGAGAACAAGAACAGTTGCTTGCTGAGGCTGAGCGTGAACAGCAAAGACTTGAAGAAGAACGTAAAAACCTTCAAAAACTATTTGCACAGGCCGTCACAAGGGAAGAACAGGATAAAATAAAAGAAAAACTGAGCAATGTAGATAAGCGCATTAAAAATATTGATTGGCGCGTATCTCATGCAAACGCTGGTTGGTTATATATTGCTACCACTCAATCAATGCTCGGAATCTACAAGGCAGGTTGTACCAGAAGATTAAATCCTCTAACTAGGTTATCTGAATTATCATCGGCATCAGTTCCATTTGTTTTTAAATGTCGCGGGCTTGTTTTCTCTGAATCAGTATTTGAGCTTGAAGCTCAGTTGCACAAGAGACTTGATAAATATAGAGTAAATAAAGACAATACTCGTAAAGAATTTTTCTACGGTGAGCCGGTTGACGCAATTAATATTCTTCGTAATGAATTTAACGTAGAAGTACATTTTATTGATGAAGATTGGTTCACAGAAAATTCATAAATAATTCACTAATTGTTCATCTATTATCTCCTAAAATGTGGTATAATTAAATGATGGTAGGACAGGTATGCGCATACTTGCTTGTTGCCCTTAACTACAAGCTAACTACCAAAATTTAATAATCTTTAAGGGAGATAAATATGAATAACGAAGAAAGAATATGGAAGCTATATAAATATACTTGTAAGCATAACGGACTAATTTATTTTGGAATTACAAGTAAGACATTGCAACAGAGATGGAAAGCTGGATATAGAGAAAATCCGCGACTACAAAACACCATAAATAAATATGGCGAGGACGGGTTCATTCGAGAAGTGGTGCTAGACAATTTAACAAAAGATGAAGCGTGTGCAGAGGAAATAAAGCATATAGCAGAATATAAATCTACTGACAAAAATATTGGATTTAATATCTCTATTGGTGGCACAGCTCCAATGGCTGGAAGGCATCACACCGAAGAAGCAAAGAAAAAATTCTCTGAAACCCGTAAAGGAGAACACAACGCCTTCTATGGAAAGCATCATACTGAAGAAGCAAAGAAACGTATGAGTGAACAACGCAAAGGTGTTAAACATACAGAAGAATGGAAACTAGAACAATCTAAGAGGTCTAAAGAATGGCATAAAACGCATGAAAATCCCATGAAAGGAAATCATATGTTTGTTGGTGAAAAGAATCCAATGTTTGGAAAGACAGGTTCTAAATGTCCGTCCGCTGTTTCCGTCAACCAATATGCGCTAGATGGAAAATTCATACAAAAATTTGGCTCTATTGTAGAAGCTGCAAATTCATTGGGTTTGTATAATGGTTCTCATATATCGGATGTATGTAGGGGTAAAAGAAAACAATGCAAGGGCTATATTTGGAAATACGCAACAGATGTAGATGTCCATTTTGTAGATGAAGATTGTGAGGATGATGAAGATGAAAGTTAAATTTAAGAGTCAATATGATAACGACATTTACACAGTCTATAATGTGCGAGATGATAAAGCTGGTTATCCTCAATTTTTAATCTATGTGGCTAAAGAATGGCGATATATCAGCGCAAAGAATTTTATTCCAGTTGAGGAGGATGAATAAATGAAAAAATATATTGAACTTGATGAATTGATGGATACGCTCAATAATAACGAATGTGACATCCATGATGGCCCAAATGTACATGGTTATTCTAAGTTCGTGCTTAATTGGATTATTAATAAAATGACATATTATACCATAAGTGAAAATCCAATGTGCGCACACGCAAGATGGATTGAGGGAAATCAGGGTTTTGATACTAGAGAGTGTAGTTGTTGCCACAAGATTTTTGATGCAGAGTATACTAATCCTCCAAAGCAGTGTCCGCATTGTCACGCTTTGATGGATCGTGATAAAACTGAGGAGGATGAATAATATAATTATTTTTACTTGTCCTAAATGCGGATGCGAATTGCAATGTTTTTGTATTGATACCTATCCACCAATTACTGTACATGAATGCGGGCGATGTGGATGGCGACATGAAGAAAAAGACGAGATTGAATATCGCCCATTTGAGCCAGTTAAAACTAAACTCGATGAAGATTGGATAATGGAGGATGAATAAATATGACAAGAGATGAAAAAGTTAATGCGCTGGAAGACTATTGTGATAGCAAATGTCAAAAATGCGAAGAATGTGAATTGATTAAAAAATATGACGAAGAAACTGATGAATATACAGATACCTATGCTTGTGTCTTTGATGAAATGAGCGACGATATGCTTAACAAATGCTATAATTGGTATAAAGAGCTTGAGCCAACAGCTTGCGAAGATGATGAAGGCGACTGTTGCAACAAAGAGCCTGATGTTGATATGGTCAATCATCCGTCTCACTACAATCAGGGAGGCATTGAATGTATTGATTGTATTAAATCTGCAATAGTTGGGAAAGTAGGAATTGAAGCGTTTTGCGTAGGGAATGCTATTAAGTACCTATTTCGTTATGAAGAAAAGAATGGTATTGAGGATGTTAAAAAAGCAAGATGGTATATTGATAGATTGATTAAGGAGCTTGAGAATGGTTGAATATATCAAACTTAATGATGCGGTAGAGGCGTTTAAGAAAGCTGAAGTAGATGACATTAAGCGATACGGATGTTGGATTATTGATTGTTTTCCAGCAGAAAGAGCTATTGATATTATCTGCAAATGTCATAAATATTTAAGTAAAGATTATGAACCAGAGAACTAAGCGCGGCATTGAATCAGCTTGTAGAGCAAGCAAAGAATCTGAATTTCCTAGATACCACCTTGGCGCAGCTTTGTATTATAAGGGCGTATTGCTTGCTACAGGATGCAACAGCACCAAAACAAGCCCGTTGCAAAAGCGGCTTAATGCAGAGCGTGAATTTGACCCCAATCAAAGCGGCGTGATAAATTCGCTCCATGCTGAAATCAGGGCATTGAGCAAAGTAAAATATCTGGATATTGATTTTAGCAAATCGACGCTATATGTATATCGTGAATATGCAAATGGCAATAAGGCAATGGCGCGTCCATGTCCTGCTTGTATGAAATATATAAAAGAATTGGGAATTAAGCATATTTGTTATAGTACGGCTGATGGAATTGCTGAAGAAAGGATTGATTAAAAAATGGATGAGTTGAAAAGATGTCCGTTTTGCGGTGGTGAAGCAGTTATCAATGAATTTATAGATAGCGATGGTAAGGATAGTTGCAAATGTTGCGTTGTAATTTGTAAAAATTGTGGATGCCAGACAAAATGCTATGAATATTTTCTTGGTGTTACAAAAAGAAATGCTATTGACGCATGGAATAGAAGAGTTGAAAATTATGATGAAGGTGCATTTTGGTAATACGGTGAGTGGATGTGCATCAATTATTAAAGCATGGAATAGGAGAGTTGAAAAATGCGACTGATTGATGCTGATTGGGTACTTGAGCATACTAAACCGTATGAATTATCAGACGAATATTGGAGCGTAACTGGCGGTACGGCAATTCGGCTTATTCACACCGCTGTTGACCAAGCACCAACTATTGATGCTGTGCCGGTAGTGAGATGTAAGGATTGTGAATATTTCGGATTGAATGATGAAAATGTGCCATATTGTCTTAATAAGTTTGGACTGAATGACCCTGAACCAAATGGATTTTGCAATTATGGAATAGGAAAAACTGAATAAAATAAAATCTGCCCCAAGACCCTATATATGTAGGGAAGAAATTGGGGCAGATTTTTTATTGATTATTGGCTAATATATTCTTGATATGCTTTAATTGCTTCTTTACGGTTGTCAAAATATCCAAGTTCTTCATGATCTTTGACACAATATTTCTTGATAATAACACTTGGACTTCTAGTAGTATTTTTCATATTTACACCGTGTGGAACAACTCTTAAATTGGCTCGTCTATTATCGTGCCGCTTGTGGTTAATATGATCTATATCCATTCCTTCAGGGAATCCCATCAATAAGCGGTGCATATAAATGAATTGCCATGTTCCATCGTCATTCCATACTTTTGTTCTTGCATATCCGTACTGATGAATTGTCCATTTATACTGCGACACCAAATCATAATCTTGTCTGTCGAAATAAAATTCTTTTCCTTTTGGGTCGTGACCAATAACATAATCATCTACAAATTCATATGTGTTTGGGAGACGGACTGTACCGCGCTCCCATTTTCCTAATAAACACCCACAACTTTTTGTGCAACCTTGCTTTAAATTATTATCTCTAACTACTATGACATTTCCGCAATCACATCTGCAACGCCAGCCTACTCTATCGCCAATATCGTCAGCTCTTTCTATAACAGTCAACATTCCGAATTTCTGTCCAACTAGATTTTGTTTTGTTTTAATTTTCTGCATTGTTATTCTCCTTTATCATATCTTCATATTTTGTTTCAGTTGACAAATCAATACAAATATCAATAAGTCCTTTTTTCATTGCTTCATATCTTTTCAATTCTTTGCTTTTACTTGTAAGTAGTTTTTCTTTTGCCGCATTGTTTATAATTTTCTGAGATTGACCAAACCATCTCAGTTCAGATTCAACTTGACGCTGAATGGGAGTAATAAATTTGACTGAATATATCCCCTTTATTTTATCAAAATGTATTCCGTTGTCATATAAATAATTTTGAACATCTGATGTTAGAAATGCTTGATTTAAGTAGGACTCTACATCATCATAATATAAGTGCTTATAAAAATCTCTATTGAAAGAATGCTGGTATTTTATAATATCTGGATTGTTTTGCTCTATGGCATAATCTATCGCCTTTATTTCAAGGTTGCGTAAATATTCTCCAAGTTCTGATTTTACCAATTGACTATCTTCAGCTCTCATCATAGGAACTAAATGATATTGCGTTATATCGTCTTTTATGTATCTTACAACATATCCATCTGAATAAGCTATGATTTTTTCTTTCTCTGCCATTCGGTTAAGAGCATCATATATTCTATCGGACAGCAAATTCCCAAATATTCTACATACATCATGGTCTACTGACATATCGCGCCCAAGTACATCTTCAAGCTGCAACCGCTTGGTCAAATTCATAATGACGGCATAGTTATCATTGACTGCGCCTAAATTTCTCAGTAACGGCGTTTTCGTAAACCATGTCACTTGATAATTATTGTCTCGTAATATTTCGCAAATGCGAGTTTTGATGGCTATATACCATTCATCTTTATCATAGTATGGCAAAAGCGGCTCAGAATAAACTTTATTAATAACATATTTAACTTGTTTTCCGTTTGGCTCAACGCTGTACTCAAATAGATTATTGAAATCTCTGAGTTGCCTTGCTTTCTTTTTACCGGCTGTTTCTGGTACTATTCCTAATGCACGGCATAATTCTGAATAACGCATTGACTGTCCAATAAGATTTTTTGCTTTATTCAAAATCGTGCCTTCTTGCTCTTTGCTAAAATTATACAACATATCATTCCTTTCTAATAATCGAATCTGCCCCATATCACTCACAACGGCTTGCGGCAGCAAACGTTGCCTTATAAAATATAACAGATTGAAAATCTGCCCCCAAACCCTATATATGATTATACTATATTACATATATGGCGTTTTGGGGCAGATTTTTTTGAAGTCCAATTCGCCCATATAGAATATAGACTTTTTTACTTTCACTATCTAATTATACCATATTTCAATCATTTATTTGTTAACAAATTGTAAATTATTATGATGGGGGAAATTTTTTGATACTTATAAGAAAAATAAAAATCCCCCCAATCCATTACATGCTCTGTGATTTATTGTTACTTGTGATAATACGCATCTGATTACAGGCTATGTGGCTTGTTAAAATCTATGTGATATTACAGGGTATGTGGCTTGTTGTGCTAAATACCATTTTCATCCATTTCAATTTCTTTCATCCATAACTATGCCCCCTTCTGGAAAATGTTGTTATCTTAAAAAACGCCGGAAAATAACACTTTGCGGGCGTATTAGTAAAAAAGTAGGATAAAGTGTGAAAAAGTATGATTTTTTCTTATTGATCAGATCATTCCGTGGTCATAACCACGAAAAAATATGTGTCCAAAAAATGGGACACATACGCGCGTATTAGGTATTATGCACTTTTTGGTAAACACTCGTTTACATATTTTAGTAACACACATTTACTCTCTCAATAAATACCATTTACCATATCTTTACAATTATCCACATTGTACTATCACACCATATTACAACTGTTACTACTTGTTACCATATTGTAATTATTATAATTAATAGAATACAATAAATATTTATACAGTATATACATATCATATCTATACAATAATCAATATAATTCTAGTATATTCTAACTTTTTACTTGCATAACATAGCTATTTACTATCAAAACAGTGAATATCCAAACCGTATAAAAACTGCTAGAAATTATATCTCAGCAGTGACGCGGGAAAAGCCGGTGAAATATCCGGCTGACCGCTAAAATAAACAAAAACAACCGATAAAATTTAGTCAATATGCCGATTGACATACTAGAAAATATCGGTTATACTTAAGGCACAAACAAACAAACAAAACATTTTATGGAGGTAACTAAAATGAAAAAAGAATGCAGAGAATACGCGCAGCGCGTCGCAGAAGAGATCGAAACCATTTACAATGGCACGACGGAATTAGAAAACGACGACGGCGAAAAAATGAGTCTATACGACTATGTGACAGATGCGCTCGATTATACGGCTCTTATTTCCAGCACGAAAACGGTTGAGTTTGTCCGGCTTTATGTCACACTGGGCGGGCCGACTTGTTATGTTGACACGGAGCTGCACGCCGTTGTTTGTGCATGGGGCGGAGATCGAGAAGAATTTCCGCTCGACTGGGACGCTTGCGACGAACTCGAAAATATCATTGCAGAGTATATGGAAATGGAACGTTAAACATTTTCGCGCGGTTTCTAAAGGGTTTCCGTTCAAAAAGCCCTATTCCACGAACATTTTATAAAAAAGGATGATGTAATCATGCAAAAAAGACGCAAACGCCGCTTGAATCCCATTTATTGGGCATTCCAATTTTTGGGAGCTGGAATTGGCTTATTGTTTATGTTCTTTGTGCCGTATTTGGTGGAGAAAATTATTTCAGGAGGTTAAAGAAATGAAACATACTGTAAAATATTGGGATAAGAAATTGCTATCCCTGCAACGTCTGGCCGACTCCGTGGGCTATGATATAGACAGTGACACGAATTATATAGCCGCTTGTGCTTGCCAACCTGCAACGTTTAATGAGTTTTGTAAAATGAAGTATCCGCGCCCGGAAATTCTGTCACTTTTTTACAAGGTGGTCGGACGGGTACAGAGTGTAAAAAATTGTAAATAATGGAGGATTTTACTATGACGAAAAAACAGATTAAACAGCTGGAAACGGCTGGAAGAAAACTAGAAAAATGCGGCGGAGATTGCCGCCATTGTGACAAGTGCCATATTTATACACGTTGGACGGAACGCGCCGGATATATAGCGGTCGGTTGCGACTTGCTTCCGTCTGAGTTATATGACTATATTGCAAGCGTGCCGTCTCAGTTGCACGCTGCCGCCGTGGAGCTTGTCAAACTTGAATTGTCTTAAAACGCCATAGCAAGCCCGACACGCCGCAAATAGAAAAATCATATAAATATAGCCGGACGCGCTGAAAAGCCCGTAGCAAGGCGCTGACGGTCTGAGAATTAAAAGGAGTGAAATAAAATGAAAATCACAAGCAAGAATACAAAATATGCCGTAGTGCGCACCGCTTTTCACGGAGGCGGCGTGGTGAGTGTACACAAGTCGCTTGCCGCAGCTGAAAAAGCCGCGAAAAAATACAGAAATCCTGAGTGTTCATGTGGATGTTGCGCCGTGGCTCCCATCACTGATGAAGCGCGCAAAGAAATGCCGAATCACGGGCGTGATATGTGCGGGCAGTTGCTCCCATTGCTAGAAGAAATTCCCGAATATACTGGGAACGAATTTTCTCCGTATGTTTTACGGCGATAATAGAATCATGCCCGTTGACGGTCGTTGACGGGCTTTTTTTTTGCTTCCCTATGTTCCTATATTCCCGGTATAGTTCGCGCCATATACGTCCACTAGAGCCGCTACAGAGGCATTATACAATATACACAAGCGGTAACAGTCTACATTATGCAATCTGCACAAATTCCAACTTGTCAATTTTTACCATATGAGTTAGACTAATCTAATTCCCTGTTTTTTCCAGCATATGCTTTAATAAATTAAAGTGTAAATCAATTTTGCGAACATTCGTGTGTAAACGTATTTTTTGATGTTTATTTTTTTCGGGCGTACAATCGACCCGGATTTTTTCTCGCATGCGCGTATGCGAGAGCAACATTTTATTTTCCCGCGCCCTAGTATATACAATCGCTTATATGTATATATAATCTATAAGGCTCTGCGTTGTCCGTAGCGGCTCGAATCGACTACGGGCATATCTTGCCTAGGATGTATGTGAACTCGGCTCAAATCAACACAGACGGCGCGACATGACTAGGATGTAATTTGCGCTCATAGCTTATATGGTGTATATCATATATATATATAGGTTATTCGCACCGAACTTAGAACAACTGACATTCACACATTATTTTACGATGGAAAAATGTGCGAATGTACACAAATCTCCTACAGAAAATGTGATGATGTGAGTGAATATTCATATGAAAAAATGTGAAAATCATGATATGTGTTACTTTGATACTAATATAAATCGTGATATATGTATGAAAGTAATGTTTATATTTATAGACATAAAGCTGCGTATTGTCGATAAACATATCTATCTACATCATGCGTATTGTTACCTACATCATTTATGTGCATAATGATGTAGATGGATATGTTAATGTATCGATTGATTGATATATGGATATATAAATGATAATGGTTATTGTTATTGTATATCTATATATGCACGAGCTGGAAAATGAAAATTGATTTTCCTATATGTAAATACAGCCCGAAAATTAAATTCCAAAATTGAAATTGATATTTACAATCGTAGAATCAAATTTGAAAATCGTACTTGACAAATGGATTCATATATGTTACAATCCGTTTACAAAATCGAAGGAGGTCAAAAATGGAAATTAGATTTTGGAAATGGTTATTTATTATCTTGGGTATCATTGGATTTATTGGTTGGCTTAGTAATAATGCTGAAGCCGCGAATCCAGATGATACAATCACATGGTATGTAGTGAATCAAGACGGTGAGATACGATGCTATCAATCCGTTTCAGACTATGAAGTCGCACCTGTTGCTCTAGCCACTAAAGCATACACAGATTATCGTGTGGCGCAGAATCAAATTCTAAAATCGTTGACCGTATGCGATGATGGCTATCTGCGTGATGATGATGGATTCATTGCTGCCGCGCTCGGCTCATATTTTGGCGGTTATCATGCTGATTCAATCGGCACACGCTGGATTTTTGTTTGTTCGGACGGCACAGAAATTCCAATCGTCAAAGTGGATGTTAAGCATAATGACCATACGTTAGATGATGAGCATATGATTGGTACTATATCAGGACGCTATGACGAGCTGGGAAATCCAATTCGATGTGGCGAATATATTGAGTTTTATGTAGATACGAATATCATTGATGGGCCTATCTATACAAATTCAAATCCATGTATCAATACGACTCCGGGTATGGATGGAGATATTGTAGGATGGTATCAAATCAATAAGATGGGAGAATTGGAAAAATGAAAATGATTATTGCTTCTGGGCTGGCGGCTATTATTGTCATGTCGGCTCTGGTATATAATGCTGCAAATGATAAAATCGAGCCACAGATTGTAGAACAAGAAATTGAAATTGAAAAGCCAACAAGTCGTGAAATCCCTGTAACATATATTGACATGACACCTGTGGTTGTCAACGAGCTAACCAGCGCCGAGCTGCCCCGTGCCGTAAAATTCAATCTCACTGACGATTGGCGGCTATATATTGAATGTATGGTGGCTGGTGAAGTAGGCGGTGAGCCATATGATGCAATGTTAGCTGTAGCGCAGTGTATCTATAATGCTATGCTAAAGCATGATTATACGCCTGAAGAAGTAAGAATCAATTATCAATATGCTGGTTGGAAATCAATGGATATGCTTGCGGAAGAATCGACCGATGCAGCTGATAATGTGCGCCGAGCCGTATCACAGATTTTTGATGATGAGGATTTTATTACAGACGAGCCGATTCTATATTTCTATGCACCCGCATATGGACGTAGTGATTGGCATGAATCTCAAAAATTCATCTTTGAAATTGGCGCTACAAAATTCTTTGCTTTATGGGATTGACAAATGTAAATGAATATGGTATAATTGAGTCATGAAAAACAAGAATATAAAATGGGATTTCAAATACGATGTGGAGAAATTAGATTCTGCACTCCGTGAAGAATATGCCATTGTTACGTTAAAACCAGATGGTAATTATAAGATTCGGATGAAAAAGAAGTTAATAAATGCTGACGGCTCAGATGCTGGTTGGTTGTGTTATGATATTCCAAATACAAGATTGGATGAGTGTGACAAATACGTTATAGAACCTCCCAAAGAGGATAAAATTGGAAATCGTGCTGAACGCCGCAAATTGAAAAGAAAGAAAAGATAGTTATGTATGTACTCTATAACAATAAATACTATCTCATGCAGAATGCAATTAAGCAATTCGTTCCAACGCCCGAATTGAATGAATCATTTCAATTCCATGATAAAACCAAAGCCGATAATGCGCTTGCTAATCTACCAAAGCAAATGCGCAATCTGGGTTATTTTGTGCAACAGATTGATGCGCCATCTAAACCCGTCGATTTCGACCAGTTTACAAATGTGGAATTGGTAAATTATGATTCAGCATTGGCACAAATTGGCTCGTTCTGCGATCTACATGACCAGCTTGTAGCAAGAGCGCCATGGATGGATCATAAATTGACTGAGGTAGAGAATAAAATTCAGGATGTACTTCATGCTATTGAGTTCAATTCATACAATGCTAGAGATGGATATAAGATATATAAGCTACTACATGATTTACGGCTAGAACGGCGCAAATATAAGGACGAGCAAATCATAGCCGATGTGATGAAAAGCGGCTTTGTTAATTCAAATTGGGAACTGGCTAGAACTAGAGTGGACGATTTGAAAGATAGACAATATCATGTCAGAAATCTTGAAGAATTATTCAAATAATACTTGACAAATCAAATTCTATATAGTATAATCAAGTTACCAAACGAGGGAGATAATGATTATGACAACAGTAGAAGAATATCAGCGTAGAGAAGAATTGCTTAACAAGGCATTTTATAAAATCACCTCTGTAATGAAAAATCTTGGGCTTGACTGTAAACTAAAAATTGTATATGAAGGCGCAAATCCTACATATGCAACGTTGAATATTAAGTCGGACAGAGACGATGTATCAGATGTATGTGAAACATATTATGTGGATGGTTGGACTTATGCTTAATACCTATTTTATGTTCGGTGATTACCTTTGCCACGTTGACTGCTATGACCGAGAAACTGGACTATGGGGTTATAGGTGTGATGAAGTGCCAGTTCTCAATGGCTGGGCTTGTGAAACATTTATTAAAATGAATAAAATTTGTTCTTGACAAATGACTAATTGTGTGATATAATATAATTACCAAATGAAAGGATGGTAAATATTATGGATAAGAAATTAATCAAGTTCCTTGAAGAAACATACCAAACGGCAACTATGTGCAATGATTATTTTGATGTCAAATCTTATGCCTTTCAAGCCGTTGGAGCTTGTTGCTACGAATATGAGCGATCTGGGGATATGGATGCAATCAATATCTGGCGCGATGAATGGCGAGAAAAATTTGAAAAAATAATTCTTGACAAATAGCATCTCATATGGTATAATACAGATGTGATTGAGAAATTGGGTAATCTCAATTACAGTTCTTCATTGTGAACCTCCTAGAATATAGTCCTGAGCATGACGATAAAAGGCTCAAATATCTTCCCGTAGCTTAATTGGAAAAGCCTACTCCTTATAAGAGTAAGACCCTCACAAGGCATGTGCTGGATCGTACCCAGCCGGGAAGACCATGAACAAAATATAAACTAACGAGGTGATAATATGGAAATATCTCCGCTAAAACGAATACGACAATATTGTTTACAATGTTCAGGCGATTCCGCAAACGAAGTAAAGCATTGTCCAATTAAGTCTTGTCCGCTTTATGACTTGAGATTTGGCAAATCAGGGCGTACCCGCTCAATGACAGATGAACAGAAACAAGCTGCGGCTGAACGGCTAAAATCAGCTCGTTTAGCAAAGAAATCATTGACTAATAATGAAGAAAATTCAGATTAGTTGATTAAGTAAGGTAAGTTGTAGGGTTAGATGTTTAGGAAAATTTATTGATTATTAGTGTATGATTATTTTATTATCTTGTCTAGGCTCATTTGCGGCTGGCGTTGCAGTTGGAATGTTGATTGTGTATCTATACTGGCGTAAAGTAGAAAAAGAACTTGATGAAGCCATTGAAAAAACATTAAATAAATGCAATTTAACACTTGACAAATAAAATCAAGTATGGTATAATTGAGAATGTAAAGATGATGGTGCTACGAAGCCCACAGATGACGTTATCCATGGAACGCCGGACTGGGGAGTACAGGAGCAGTAGTAAATGGAGTGAGATGAACAGCCATCATTTAGAGCTAGTGTATAGAGCCAGCTAGAGTAAAGAAACGGCTCGAACCCGGTGATACAGCGGTGGGAGTGTCTGAAGTACAAAGACAAATACTGTATCAATATAATATCCGAACGGATTTGAAGATAACCGTCAAATCTATATCACACCTGTGAAGCGGGTCTGTGCAGAGTTTGAGAAGCGGCAGATAGCTTAATAGAGAATTGGGGTCGCGCCTGAGCGTGTTCCGTTAGCATGAGGACAAAAACATAACGGCAAAGGTGATATAAGGATATTATTCAAGCATATGAAACGTTGGCTTAGAAGCAGCCATCGTCTAAAGAGTAAATCGTGGCAATGGTGACAGTTAAATTGGAGGAAGCCCAATCGCGAGTCACTAACAGTGGATGAACATAGTGCTTTGCATAAGGATAAATCGGTCGCCCCGTCCAGAAATGGTAGTCCAATATCCACTTGTTCTCAAGAGCAGTTAGCGACTGTTGGCATACAAATTTGTCTCTCTAAGCATTATGTTGTATGTTGAGATATGCCTTAGAGACATGGATTTTTTGGCGTAATAGCACATCATATGTAAACATCATTCACGAGCCGATGCTAGAAATAGCTATGAGGTAGGAAGTCGGCTTGAGATTGAATATGCGGGATTGGTGTAATGGCAGCCACGATAGACTTAAAATCTGTTGCCGCAAGGCGTAGGGATTCGAGTTCCCTATCCCGCACCAGAGGGGCTAGATTTCAATATCAAGTGTAGTAAGCACGCCCAATATGAGTCTTATGTAATGCCTAGTCATTCAGGCACCCAACAACTACGATGTAAACTTGCTTAATGATAAGAGGGTGTTGGGTAAGTCAGAGTAATCGAGGGTTGAGAAAGTGTAATCATTAGATTACGAGGGGCACAAATTGTTAGGATGTGCGAAGGAGTAAGAGTAAACACCTCTGCTTACTGTGTAGATGAAATGACTTATTGGAGGAGATTAAGATGATTAAAGTAACTTGTGTTAGAATTGGTACAGTTGACCATTTCAATAGGAAATTTAAAGGTAAGTTTGCTAGAACATTCAAAGACCTTTATGAACTTTCTAATTGGATGAATAGTGTTTATCCTAAAGTTTGTTTTGTAGATTTAAGTGAGGAACTGACTAAAGAACAGATTAAGTGGTTGTCTAATCGAAGAAAAGTGTTTCTTAATAGGAAGCGTCCTAAACGTATTAAGTGATATATGAAATTGAGTGTACATAGATAATAACCAGTACCATTATCAAGTCAATATGCGCATGAACATTGCGACTTGTTTTAATAAAATTTTATTAG
>OLHG01000032.1_pt1 | contig 102963 bp, 97 predicted proteins | sample 1605971 | NCBI WGS metagenome assembly OLHG01 (sample SAMN03283289) | human gut metagenome | biome: human-associated habitat; material: feces | host: Homo sapiens | place: Peru | collected 2012 | reverse complement strand
CTTCTTTACTGAAAATGCCACACATAAACAGAACTGTACCTCGTTTAACCCGAAATCTGTTATCACATACAACGTTAATTATGGCAAGCCATTTTTAAACATGTCTCGATCAGACGCACAAATCTCGATACGTCTTCCACTTTTTTTGCACACTTATGCAACGGAATACGCGCCGATATATCATTGTGCTTAACCTTGCCAGTTCAGGCAGATACTTAAACTGACGTATTTTCTAACATAGTTCAATAAGTTCAGTTGTTCCAGGCCAGTGGGAGAAGTTATTACATAGTGCGTGCAATATCACATTTCCTACTATGCAATGAATAAAAAGTTATATCACTTTTTCTCATAAAACAGTCAGTTAACGGGTATCAATTACCCCAAAGAGAAGTCAATCTCCAAAGGTATTGTAAATTTAAAATAAGAAAAATTGATGAATTAGCAAAAAAATCAAGAGAGAAACGTTTCGCTAATAAATAATACCACGCTTAATCACAAATCCGATGTAAACATCCTAATAAATTAATGAGGAAAATATCTTTTTCTGATATCCCGTTACGCAAATAAATAATATGATAATTATTTGAAGTCAGACCAGAGTTTTAATTTGAAGCAGTTGCACCATGACAGTGCGTATACTCAGGATGAATTGAGTAACCCTTCAACGACGGGGTTACTCAAGATTGAGGAAGGATTATCGTTCGGCGACCAGACGAATAATATCTTCGTCTTCAACCGATTTTTGACTCTCAACGGTCTTTTTATCTGCTTTCTCAGGTTCGTTTGCTTCGCACAAACGACGTAACAGTGCATTTTGACGTTTTTGCTGATCCAGCAACGCCTCAAGCAGTTCAATCTGTTCGTTAGTCCGTGAACTGGCACGATTGATAAAAAACCACAAGATGAGCCCGATAAGAAGAACCACCACCGATACAACCAAAGACGCAATGTTCATCACGCCTGAATTTACAACTTCGTTCATTTCACCACCTCTGAGTAGAGGCGCTATTCTACCACTGCTGGAGAGGAAGAAAATCTAGTGCTGAAAAAATGATATCACCACGGGATAAACTGGTTAATGGCACAAATTCCGCTGAAAAATTGTACATCCTGATCGCACATCATGTTGAATACCTGCGCCCAAAGCAGCAAGCAAGCCAACACCACGACAACCAGAGCGACCCATCGAAACTTTTTCACTCCAATCTCCGTTTCACCTACCTTATGTCATTAAACTAGCATGCGTTAGTTAAACAGCGCCTAACTATGTCGATATTCGTGCTTTTTCAGAATGAGTCGCTTGCTTCAGCGCATATTGCCGCTACGATTAAGCGAACATAAAAAGAGAAGAGGTTGTAATGCGATTCATCATTCGCACAGTTATGCTGATAGCACTGGTATGGATAGGATTATTACTCAGCGGATATGGCGTTTTGATTGGAAGCAAAGAGAATGCCGCGGGATTAGGTTTGCAATGTACCTATCTGACCGCCAGAGGCACCAGCACGGTACAATACCTGCACACTAAAAGTGGTTTTCTGGGGATAACAGATTGCCCGTTGTTACGCAAAAGCAATATTGTGGTCGATAATGGTTAAGGGTAATAAATAACCAGATTCTCACTCATGAGTAAAATATTCTTATCGCAAGTGCGTTTAATATAACGCCACCTTCAACTTTATTTTTCTCATGCTAAATAAAGAACCTGTCTGTTTGATATTCAGACAGGTTCTTACTCTCATCAGAACGGATAGTCGTGATAACCCATTTGGGCAGAAATTTTGCGCGCCGCGGTATGCAACATTGCGACATATTCCTGTAAACGCTCTTCAGAGAAACGTAACGTCGGGAAGGAGATGCTCAAACCGGCAATGACCACGCCAAAGCGATCAAATACCGGAACCGCAATGCATCGCAGCCCTTCTTCCTGCTCTTCATTATCTTCGCCATACCCCTGCTCGCGCACCTGGTCCAGAACGGGTAATAACGCTTCTGTACTGGTGATGGTCCGCTCGGTACTGCGTTTATACTCCACGCCCTCAAGAATTTGCATCACTTCATCGCGATCGCGCCATGCCAGCAGTACCTTACCAATCGCGGTGCTGTACAGCGGATTACGACGCCCAATCCGTGAATACATGCGCAAATTGTACATTGAGTCAATTTTGTGGATGTAAACAATACTGTCTTCGTCCAGTGCGCCGAGGTGGATAGTTTCTTTGGTCAGGCGGGAGATCTCACGCATCTGGATATCTGCGCTACGAATTAAATCGACGTTTTGTAACGCGCGAGCGCCCAGTTCAAACAATTTCAGGGTCAGGGAATATTTCTCCGACTCCCCTTCCTGCGCCACATAACCTAAGGTTTTCATGGTCTGTAAAAAGCGATAAACGGTGCTTTTTGACATCATGACGCGCTGCGACAGCTCGGTTATCCCTATTTCGCGCTCTTCACCCAGCGCCTGCAAAATGCCAAAAACTTTCAGCACGGAAGATACAGAATCAGGCTGTTTATCCAGATCTGCGTTAGCCATTTATCACCTCATTGCGAGTGTTTTATAAAAATCAGAACTGTTTTTTATTATAATTTCGCACCTGGGTGGTCGCAATCCATCTTTTGCCGGTTAGTTACAATTCTGCGACATCCACCGTGAATATCAGTGCTAGAATCATACCCCTGTTGATTATTCACCAAAGATATAAAATTCCTATGCCAAAAGTTCAGGCCGACGGCCTGCCATTGCCCCTGCGATACGGTGCGATATTAACCATTGTGATTGGTATTTCGATGGCTGTCCTTGACGGCGCAATCGCCAACGTCGCCTTGCCAACAATCGCTACGGACCTTCATGCCACGCCGGCCAGTTCCATCTGGGTAGTGAACGCCTATCAAATCGCCATTGTCATCTCCCTGCTCTCGTTTTCGTTTCTGGGCGATATGTTTGGCTATCGACGTATTTATAAATGCGGTCTGGTCGTTTTTCTGTTGTCTTCACTGTTCTGCGCCCTTTCTGATTCGCTGCAAATGCTCACCCTTGCGCGTGTCATACAAGGTTTCGGCGGTGCAGCGTTGATGAGCGTTAATACCGCACTTATCCGCCTGATCTATCCACAACGTTTTCTGGGTAGAGGGATGGGCATAAACTCGTTTATTGTTGCCGTCTCTTCTGCTGCCGGGCCGACAATTGCTGCAGCAATCCTCTCCATCGCATCCTGGAAATGGTTATTTTTAATCAACGTACCGTTGGGTATTATCGCCCTGCTTCTGGCGATGCGTTTTCTGCCACCCAATGGTTCTCGCGCCAGTAAACCCCGTTTCGACCTGCCCAGCGCCGTGATGAACGCGTTAACCTTCGGCCTGCTTATTACTGCATTGAGTGGTTTCGCTCAGGGGCAATCGCTGACATTGATTGGTGCGGAACTGGTGGTAATGGTTGTCGTTGGTATTTTCTTTATTCGCCGCCAGCTTTCTCTTCCCGTACCGCTGCTACCGGTGGATTTACTACGTATCCCGCTGTTTTCACTTTCTATTTGCACATCTGTTTGCTCTTTCTGCGCACAAATGCTGGCAATGGTTTCCCTGCCCTTTTACCTGCAAACCGTGCTCGGGCGTAGTGAAGTCGAAACAGGTTTACTTCTGACACCGTGGCCGTTAGCAACGATGGTGATGGCTCCACTGGCAGGCTATTTGATTGAACGCGTACATGCAGGATTGCTGGGTGCTTTAGGGTTATTCATCATGGCTGCGGGGCTTTTTTCCCTGGTTCTGCTGCCAGCGTCACCTGCGGATATCAATATTATCTGGCCGATGATCTTATGTGGTGCTGGATTTGGCTTGTTCCAGTCACCCAATAACCACACCATTATTACCTCCGCTCCTCGCGAACGTAGCGGTGGAGCCAGTGGCATGTTAGGGACGGCTCGTCTTCTGGGTCAGAGTAGCGGCGCGGCTCTGGTAGCGCTGATGCTAAATCAGTTTGGTGATAATGGTACACACGTCTCGCTGATAGCTGCGGCTATTCTGGCAGTGATTGCTGCCTGTGTCAGTGGTTTACGTATCACTCAGCCACGATCCAGGGCATAAAAAAAGCGCGTCGATCAGGACGCGCTTTTTAGTATTTACGTCATATTACTTCAGGTATTCACCCGTACGCAGAGCTTCAATACGTTTATCCAGCGGCGGGTGGGTCATGAACAACTCACTGAGCGATTTCGACTTACCGTTAATGCAGAAAGCCATCATGCTGGTTGCTTCTTGCGGTTCATAGCTGGTTTTCAGGCGTTGCAGCGCGGCAATCATTTTCTCGCGACCAACCAGTTTTGCTGAACCCGCATCGGCGTGGAATTCACGATGACGCGAGAACCACATGGTGATAATGCTCGCCAGAATACCAAACACCAGTTCCAGAACCGTTGCAACCGCAAAGTAGATCAGCGGGTTGCCGTTGCTCTCTTCACCTTCATCACGGTTTCCGCCCATAAAACCCGCGGCAAGCTGCGCCAGAATACGGGAAATAAAGATAACGAAGGTGTTCACCACGCCCTGAATCAGCGTCATGGTGACCATATCACCATTGGCGATGTGGCTGATTTCGTGAGCAATTACCGCCTCGGCTTCATCCGGGCTCATGTTCTGCAGCAAACCGGTGCTGACAGCAACCAGAGAGGCATCACGGCGCGCACCGGTTGCAAAAGCGTTGATGTCCGGCGCATGGTAGATAGCCACTTGCGGCATAGCGATCCCCGCCTGACGAGCCTGGGTTGCTACAGTATTGACCAGCCAACGTTCCCTTTCGTTACGCGGTTGCTCGATCACTTCCCCGCCAACAGATCGTAATGCCATCCATTTGGACATCAGAAGCGAAACGAAGGAACCACCAAAACCGAACAGCAAGGCCATGATCATCAGCCCCTGAACGCTGCTCGACTGTATCCCTGTCAGGCTCAGTACCAGCCCGAAAACGACCATTACGGCCAGGTTCGTTAGCAGGAAGAGCGCGATTCGCATCATAATTTTCTTTTTACCTCAGTTTAACAAAACGCAATATGCGATACCCACATCGTATGGGTTACGCGACTATTTTCAAGTCTGGATAGTGCGTAAGTCACCAGAAAGACACAACTTTACATTTTGTAGCATCTGATTTACGGCATCTTGCCGCTGTTAAAAAATCAGGCACAATTTCTTGTGCCTGATTGATATTACTTGACGGGAGCGGGTTGTTCCGCGGGTCTGGCTTTTTCAAGCTTCGCCAGATCGAGTGCGATATTCACCGTCTCATCCAGATAAGGATCTGGCTCCTGGTAATCTTTCGGTAGATCATCCAGTTTCTTCAACTCCGGTTTACCTTCGCGTTTAAAGCGTTCGTTCAAACGCGCCAGACGCGTCGCATCATCTTCATTATTCTCTTTCTCACGCACAGCGTAATTCAGAGAAACGATATTGCGCTTGTCCTTCATAGCGTTGAAGCGCGCGATATCCTTCATGATGTTCTGGAACTCAGGATCTTTCGCGATACGCGCATTATGTTCCTTCAGCAGCTCCGGTTCAAAGGCCGTTAAATCTCCTGATTTCACATAAGTCGCGGCATCAATGCTATCCCACGGCAGCGCGTTATCTTCGAATTTCTCACCCGTTTCCGTTTCTTCATTACCCGTCGGCATGATGATGTCTGGCGTTACGCCTTTACGTTGCGTACTGCCGCCGTTAACGCGATAGAATTTCTGGATCGTGTACTGCACAGAACCCAGTGCTGGCCATTCAGGACGTAACATCTGATCGTAAATACGGTTCAATGAACGGTATTGCTGAACGGTGCCTTTACCAAACGTCGGTTCACCCACAACCAGGGCACGACCGTAATCCTGCATTGCCGCGGCAAAGATTTCTGAAGCCGAAGCACTGAAGCGGTCAACCAGCACCACCAGCGGGCCTTTATAGAAGACCTGTCCGTCGGTGTCGCTGTCTTCACGAACCTTGCCGTTGTTATCGCGGACCTGAACAATCGGGCCGGATGGAATGAACAGACCGGAGAGCGATACGGCTTCAGTCAACGCCCCACCACCATTGCTACGCAGGTCGATAATCACACTGCTGACATTCTGTTTTTCCAGTTTCTGCAGTTGTACTTTGACATCGTCTGTCAAACCCACATAGAAGCCCGGAATATCCAGCACGCCGACTTTCTCTTTACCGACGGTCTTCACCGACATTTTAACCGCGCGGTCTTCGAGACGAATACGTTCACGGGTCAACGTTACAGTACGCGTCTTGGTCCCTTTACCAGCAGGTAAAATTTCCAGACGAACTTTACTGCCCTTAGGCCCTTTAATTAAGGCCACCACATCATCAAGACGCCAGCCAATCACGTCAACCATCGGCTTGCCTGTTTGACCAACACCGACAATTTTGTCACCAACGCTGATAGCTTTGCTCTTCGCTGCCGGACCTCCTGCCACCATCGAATTGATAACGGTGTAGTCATCATCCATTTGCAGCACTGCGCCAATACCTTCCAGCGACAAACTCATTTCAGTGTTGAACTGTTCGGTATTACGCGGGGAAAGATAGTTGGTATGCGGGTCGATTTCACGCGCAAACGCCGTCATTGCCAGCGAGAAAACATCTTCGCTGTTGGTTTGCGCCAGACGACGAATGGCAAATTTGTAGCGGCGAGTCAGGGTTTCACGAATTTCCTTATCCGTTTTTCCTGTCAGCTTCAGGCTTAACTCGTCGAATTTGACTTTACTGTCCCACAGCGCGTTCAACTCAGCCTCGTTTTTCGGCCAGGGCGCTTTGCTGCGGTCAAGGTTATAAGTGTCGTTGCCGGTGAAATCCATCGGCTTTTCCAGTACCGACAAAGCGTACTGGTAACGTTCAAAACGGCGCTTTTGCGCCAGATTGTAGAGATCGTAGAAAACGTCGAGTTTACCTGAACGCAGTTCATCGCCTAACTCAGTTTTCTTTTTCGCGAACTGTTCAACATCGCTTGCCAGCAGCACATTATGGCTGTAATCGAGCAGATTCAGGTAGCGGTCAAAGATTTTGGCCGAAAATGCCTGATCGAGGTCGAACTGGCGATAATGAGAACGGGTGAAGCGCGACGTTACGCGCTCACTCACCGTCGCATGCTGCGTCTCTTCCTTTAATACCGGAATTTGATCAGCACGCGTGATATCTTCTACAGCGAAGGTCTGGCCTGCTATTGCAAGCAGGCCAGCTAACGCGGTAAGCCTAAAAAACATGTTCATGCCTGGCCCGGCCTCCGTTTCAGAACACCAGGTGTTCTGCGCGCACAATCAAAGACATACCCGAATTCAGCTGGACGCGGACGCCGTCTTTGGTGATTTCTAATACGGTGGCATCCATCGCGTTTTGACCCGCTTTCACCTTCAGGGCTTGTCCGACAGTCAGAGCTGAAATGTCAGAAACCGGGGTGTGCTGTTCTTCGCGAGGTGCTTTTACTGTTTTTGGCGCTTTCTCTACCGGCTTTTGCGCACGAGGTTTACGTTCAGCGCCTTCTTTGCGGCGTGGCGTGGTCGGGCGTGGCTTGCGTTCGCGGCGCGGTGCGTCTTCTTTCTCACCAGCAGCTGCGGCAGCTTCGCGTTTTTTCGCTTGCTGTTCAGCACGCTGTGCCTGAACACGCGCTTTCGCTTCTTCAAGCTGCTTGCGAGCATGCTCGACATGTTGCTCGTCCAGCTCACCGCATGGGTTGCCGTCAAGATCAACACGCGTTGCGCCGGGTTTAACACCGTAAAGATAACGCCAGCTCGAAGTGTAGAGACGTAAAGCGGATCGCAATTGCGTTTTGCTCAGGTTCATTTCCCCGGCAACACGATCGACCAAATCCTGAAAAATACCGATTTTCAGCGGACGCGCTTCACCTTCCGCACTGAAACAGTGGGGAAAACGTTCGGCCAGAAACGCGATTACTTCTTTACTGCTATTCAACTTAGGTTGATTTTCCATGAAATTTCCTGATTACAACGGACGTAGCCAACAAGCGCAGGCATGAACAGGCGTCATTATAATGACGCTATCAGTAAATGCTACGTTATCCGTTGATTATCCTGCGACGCTCGCAAAGAATTTTTTGTAATCCGTCGTTGCAAGCACTTTTTCAAGCTGTGCCACAAGCTGGCGTAAGCCTTGCTCGTCCTCGTCTGTAAAGCGACCGAAGACGGTACTATCGATGTCGAGAACACCAATAATCTGATTTTTCACCACCAGTGGCAGAACAATTTCAGAATTACTCGCCGCATCACAGGCAATATGCCCGTCAAACGCGTGAACATCCTCGATACGCTGCACTTGATTGCGGGCAACCGCAGTGCCGCATACGCCGCGACCAACGGGTATCCGGACACAGGCAATTTTGCCCTGAAATGGTCCGAGCACCAGTGTATCGTCCTCAAGCAAATAAAAACCTGCCCAGTTTACGTCAGTGAGACGCTCATATAACAACGCACTGGTGTTCGCAAGCGTTGCCAGAAAACTGGTTTCTCCCGCCATCAGCGCGTTAAAGTCGCGATTTAAATCCGCGTAAAATTCTGCTTTGTTCATTATATAATCACTTGGTTGTCTTACCTGGAACTGCCAGCCTATTAAAATAAGCATTAAATGCGTTAATGCTCAAGATCATTCCCATCATGGGTTAAGATTAATGTTAATTCTTATTACATTTGGCACGTCATGGCTCTTAACACACCACAAATTACGCCGACAAAGAAGATAACAGTGAGGGCTATCGGCGAGGAACTGCCGCGTGGTGATTACCAACGTTGCCCGCAATGTGACATGCTGTTTAGCCTGCCCGAGATAAATTCTCATCAAAGTGCCTATTGTCCGCGCTGTCAGGCAAAAATTCGTGACGGGCGCGACTGGTCGCTAACGCGCCTGGCGGCAATGGCCTTCACCATGCTGTTGCTTATGCCGTTTGCCTGGGGCGAACCGCTGTTGCATATCTGGCTGTTAGGCATTCGTATTGACGCCAACGTTATGCAAGGCATCTGGCAAATGACCAAACAGGGCGATGCGATAACGGGGTCGATGGTCTTTTTCTGCGTTATCGGTGCCCCCCTCATTCTGGTGACCTCCATAGCTTATTTATGGTTTGGTAACCGATTGGGAATGAATTTACGCCCGGTACTGCTGATGCTTGAGCGGCTGAAAGAGTGGGTGATGCTGGATATCTACCTGGTCGGCATTGGCGTTGCTTCTATAAAGGTACAGGATTATGCCCATATCCAGGCGGGGGTCGGCTTGTTCTCTTTTGTGGCGTTGGTGATTTTAACGACGGTGACGTTGTCACATCTTAATGTCGAAGAACTGTGGGAGCGATTTTATCCGCAGCGCCCCGCTACGCGAAGGGACGAGAAACTCCGTGTCTGTCTTGGGTGCCATTTTACCGGCTATCCTGATCAGCGTGGTCGCTGCCCGCGTTGCCATATCCCGCTACGCCTGCGTCGCCGTCATAGTCTGCAAAAATGCTGGGCGGCGCTGTTAGCGTCAATCGTTTTGTTGTTACCTGCCAACCTGTTGCCTATCTCTATCATTTATCTGAATGGTGGTCGGCAGGAAGATACGATTCTTTCCGGAATTATGTCGCTGGCAAGTAGCAACATTGCAGTTGCGGGAATCGTGTTTATCGCCAGTATTCTGGTACCGTTTACTAAAGTGATCGTCATGTTCACTTTACTGTTGAGTATTCATTTTAAATGCCAGCAAGGTTTACGCACACGCATTCTGTTACTGCGGATGGTGACCTGGATTGGTCGCTGGTCGATGCTCGACCTGTTTGTCATATCTTTAACCATGTCGCTGATTAATCGCAATCAGATCCTCGCTTTTACTATGGGACCGGCTGCGTTTTATTTCGGCGCAGCGGTAATTTTGACTATTCTTGCTGTGGAATGGCTGGACAGCCGCTTACTTTGGGATGCACATGAGTCAGGAAACGCCCGCTTCGACGACTGAAGCGCAGATTAAAAATAAACGCCGTATCTCACCTTTCTGGCTGCTGCCGTTCATCGCGCTAATGATTGCTGGTTGGCTGATTTGGGACAGTTATCAGGACCGGGGCAATACTGTCACCATCGACTTTATGTCGGCGGATGGTATTGTTCCAGGCCGTACGCCTGTTCGTTATCAGGGCGTTGAAGTTGGAACAGTGCAGGATATCAGCCTCAGCGACGATCTTCGTAAGATTGAAGTCAAGGTCAGCATCAAGTCCGATATGAAAGATGCGCTGCGCGAAGAGACACAGTTCTGGTTGGTGACGCCAAAGGCCTCGTTGGCAGGTGTCTCCGGGCTGGACGCCCTCGTCGGTGGTAATTATATCGGCATGATGCCGGGTAAAGGTAAAGAGCAGGATCACTTTGTCGCACTCGACACCCAACCGAAATATCGGCTGGACAATGGCGATCTGATGATCCACCTGCAAGCCCCCGATCTCGGTTCACTGAGCAGTGGTTCATTGGTCTATTTCCGCAAGATCCCGGTGGGTAAAGTCTACGACTATGCCATCAATCCCAACAAGCAAGGCGTGGTGATTGATGTCCTGATCGAGCGGCGTTTTACCGATCTGGTGAAAAAAGGTAGCCGTTTCTGGAACGTTTCCGGCGTTGATGCCAACGTCAGTATCAGTGGCGCGAAGGTGAAACTGGAAAGTCTGGCGGCACTGGTTAACGGTGCGATTGCCTTCGATTCACCTGAAGAGTCGAAACCTGCCGAAGCGGAAGATACCTTTGGTCTGTATGAAGACCTGGCCCATAGCCAACGTGGCGTAATAATAAAACTGGAACTGCCAGGCGGTGCCGGATTAACCGCCGACTCGACGCCGTTAATGTATCAGGGGCTGGAAGTCGGACAGCTGACTAAACTGGATTTAAATCCTGGTGGTAAAGTCACTGGGGAAATGACCGTTGATCCCAGCGTCGTCACCCTGCTTCGTGAAAATACCCGCATCGAATTACGTAATCCAAAATTGTCCCTTAGCGATGCTAATCTCAGTGCCCTGCTGACCGGCAAAACCTTCGAACTGGTGCCCGGCGATGGCGAGCCACGTAAGGAGTTCGTGGTTGTGCCAGGCGAAAAAGCCCTGCTGCAAGAGCCGGATGTTCTGACACTGACCCTGACAGCACCAGAAAGTTACGGTATTGATGCTGGTCAGCCGCTCATTCTTCACGGCGTGCAGGTAGGCCAGGTTATTGATCGTAAACTCACCAGCAAAGGCGTCTCCTTTACCGTCGCCATCGAGCCTCAGCATCGCGAACTGGTAAAAGGCGATAGCAAATTTGTCGTCAACAGCCGTGTCGACGTGAAGGTGGGGCTGGATGGCGTTGAGTTTCTCGGTGCCAGCGCCTCAGAATGGATCAATGGCGGAATACGTATTCTGCCGGGCGATAAAGGCGAGATGAAAGCCAGCTATCCACTGTATGCCAATCTGGAAAAAGCGCTGGAGAACAGCCTTAGCGATTTACCCACCACAACCGTGAGTTTGAGTGCAGAGACGCTGCCGGATGTGCAGGCAGGATCGGTAGTGCTGTACCGTAAATTTGAAGTTGGTGAAGTTATTACTGTGCGTCCGCGAGCTAACGCGTTTGATATCGATCTGCATATTAAACCGGAGTATCGCAACCTTCTGACCAGCAACAGCGTGTTCTGGGCAGAAGGTGGGGCGAAAGTTCAGCTGAATGGTAGTGGCCTGACCGTACAGGCATCCCCGCTCTCCAGAGCATTAAAGGGGGCTATTAGCTTCGATAACCTCAGCGGTGCCAGCGCCAGTCAGCGTAAAGGCGACAAGCGTATTCTGTATGCTTCCGAAACAGCGGCCCGTGCGGTTGGCGGGCAAATTACGCTTCACGCTTTCGATGCCGGAAAACTGGCGGTCGGGATGCCAATTCGCTATCTCGGTATTGATATCGGGCAAATCCAGACGCTGGATCTGATTACCGCGCGCAATGAAGTACAGGCAAAGGCGGTGCTCTATCCGGAATATGTCCAGACCTTTGCTCGCGGTGGTACGCGCTTCTCAGTGGTCACACCGCAAATTTCGGCAGCTGGCGTTGAGCATCTTGATACTATCCTCCAGCCGTATATCAACGTCGAACCAGGCCGGGGCAATCCTCGCCGCGACTTTGAATTACAAGAGGCCACCATTACTGATTCGCGTTACCTGGATGGCTTAAGCATTATTGTTGAAGCGCCGGAAGCCGGTTCGTTAGGTATCGGTACACCTGTGCTGTTCCGTGGTCTGGAAGTAGGTACGGTTACCGGAATGACGCTGGGGACATTGTCAGATCGCGTGATGATTGCGATGCGCATCAGTAAACGCTATCAACACCTGGTGCGTAACAATTCCGTCTTCTGGTTGGCATCGGGTTACAGTCTGGACTTTGGTCTGACGGGCGGCGTAGTGAAAACCGGCACCTTTAACCAGTTTATCCGTGGCGGCATCGCCTTCGCCACGCCTCCGGGTACGCCACTGGCACCGAAAGCCCAGGAAGGCAAGCACTTCCTGTTGCAGGAAAGTGAACCGAAAGAGTGGCGTGAATGGGGAACTGCGCTTCCCAAATAATGCCCACTGCTCCGGCGTGCCTGCGCCGGAGCGTTTATGCTAAACTGCGCGCCTGTTTTTTTGCCAGTGGTATATGCTCGTGGCCCAACACACCGTTTATTTCCCGGACGCCTTTCTGACACAAATGCGCGAAGAGATGCCTTCGACGCTCTCTTTTGATGATTTTCTTGCCGCCTGTCAGCGCCCGTTGCGCCGCAGCATTCGCGTTAATACGCTGAAAACCTCCGTTGCTGATTTCCTGCAATTAACTGCACCTTATGGCTGGACGCTTACGCCAATTCCGTGGTGTGAAGAAGGTTTCTGGATTGAACGCGACGATGAAGATGCATTGCCGTTGGGTAGTACCGCCGAGCATTTAAGCGGCCTGTTTTATATTCAGGAAGCCAGTTCAATGTTGCCTGTTGCCGCCTTGTTTGCTGACGGTAATGCACCACAGCGGGTGATGGATGTCGCTGCTGCACCAGGTTCCAAAACGACGCAAATTGCTGCGCGGATGAATAACGAAGGGGCAATCCTTGCCAATGAGTTTTCCGCCAGTCGGGTAAAAGTGTTACATGCCAATATCAGCCGCTGTGGCATCAGTAATGTTGCGCTCACGCATTTTGATGGCCGCGTATTTGGTGCGGCAGTGCCAGAAATGTTCGATGCCATTTTGCTGGACGCTCCCTGCTCCGGCGAAGGCGTGGTGCGTAAAGATCCCGATGCGCTAAAAAACTGGTCACCAGAAAGCAATCAGGAAATCGCAGCGACCCAACGGGAGCTGATCGACAGCGCCTTTCATGCATTACGTCCTGGCGGTACGCTGGTTTACTCGACCTGTACCTTAAACCGGGAAGAAAACGAAGCCGTTTGCCTGTGGCTGAAAGAGACTTACCCCGACGCAGTAGAGTTTTTACCGCTTGGCGATCTCTTCCCTGGTGCAAACAAGGCGCTGACCGAGGAAGGCTTTTTGCATGTTTTCCCACAAATTTACGACTGCGAAGGCTTCTTCGTTGCTCGTCTGCGTAAAACTCAGGCGATTCCCGCCTTACCCACCCCAAAATACAAAGTGGGCAATTTCCCGTTCAGCCCGGTGAAAGATCGCGAAGCCGCACAAATTCGTCAGGCGGCTGCAAGTGTTGGCTTAAACTGGGATGAAAACCTGCGACTCTGGCAGCGTGACAAAGAACTGTGGTTGTTCCCGGTGGGCATTGAAGCCCTGATCGGTAAAGTCCGATTTTCTCGCTTGGGGATTAAACTTGCCGAAACGCACAACAAAGGTTATCGCTGGCAGCATGAGGCCGTTATTGCCCTTGCCTCCCCCGACAATGTGAACGCTTTTGAACTGACACCGCAGGAAGCGGAGGAGTGGTATCGCGGGCGCGATGTATACCCGCATGCCGCGCCAGTGGCGGATGATGTATTGGTTACTTTCCAGCATCAGCCGATTGGTTTAGCCAAACGGATTGGTTCACGACTGAAAAACAGCTACCCGCGTGAACTGGTGCGCGACGGGAAACTTTTTACCGGTAACGCCTGACAGCGCACAAAAAAGCGCACTTTTTGACTGGCACATTCGACTGCCTCAACTAGGCTGAAAAATGGTGCGATCGGACTGGTCGTACCACAACCGGCAGCTAAATGGAGAGCACGAAGATGAAAACCAGTGTGCGCATAGGCGCTTTTGAAATCGACGACGGCGAATTACACGGCGAATCGCCGGGTGATCGAACGTTAACCATTCCTTGTAAATCAGACCCCGATTTATGTATGCAACTGGATGCCTGGGATGCTGAAACCAGTATCCCTGCCCTGCTAAATGGCGAACACTCTGTCCTTTACCGTACCCGTTACGATCAACAATCTGATGCCTGGATTATGCGTCTTGCCTGATCCAAAAAGAACCCGTCGGCATGGCGGGTTATTTGTCCGGGTTATTCCCCCGTTGTAAAATCTCTCCTAAACTTAACGGTACGGCACCACACTTCGGGGATGAAATGTTCGCGCTGGTACTTTTTGTTTGCTACCTGGATGGCGGTTGTGAAGATATTGTTGTGGATGTCTACAACACGGAACAGCAGTGTCTTCATTCTATGAGCGATCAACGGATCCGCCATGGCGGTTGTTTTCCGATTGAGGATTTTATAGATGGTTTCTGGCGACCTGCACAGGAGTACGGTGATTTTTAATTATTGCAATTGCACAAGAGTCAGTTCGCCCCCAAAGACAGCACCGGTATCAATATAATGCAGGTTGCCAATATCCACGCGATGGCGCAAAGGTGTATGACCAAACCAGAAATGATCAGCACCTGCAATTCCCTGCCCTTTTTGGCGTTCACCTAATCGCGAGCGGCTCCACAAGACCTGATGCAAATCGACGTCCTTTTGCCATTCATAAACATCATCTGGATAATCGGCATGAGCAATAACATGTTTGCCGGTGCGACTGTGTAATTCAAGAATAAAGGGCAAATGCTGACATTTTTCCAGCGCCGTTTTCGCTTGTTTCTGTTGATTATCTGCCAGCGCAATAAACCAGTCGCCGCCATTCATCAACCATAAAGACATCTGCCGGGATGCCAGCGCATCCATCGCCATCTGTTCATGATTGCCTCTTACCGCACGAACCCAATGTTGTTCCAGTAACTGCAGGCAACGTAAACTTTGCGGCCCACGATCGATAACGTCTCCCACTGAGATAAGTAAATCTCGCCACGGATCAAAACGACAATGCCATAATTTGCGGCGCAATTGCTCAAGACAACCGTGTATATCGCCTGAAAGCCAGATATGTCGCCATTGATGACCCGCAATTCTCTGATAAACGGGCGCAGGCTGTTTCATCAATATTTTCCTCCCGCGCTAAAGATCACATAATCTTAACAAGAATGTTAAAAAACGCTGGACTCAAACAGTAGAGTGTGTGTTATGGTTGACTATAAAGTCAGCGAAGGGAATGCTTCTGGCTTTTAACAGATAAAAAGAGACCGAACACGATTCCTGTATTCGGTCCAGGGAAATGGCTCTTGGGAGAGAGCCGTGCGCTAAAAGTTGGCATTAATGCAGGCTTAGTTGCCTTGCTCTTTAAGAATAGATGACGACGCCAGGTTTTCCAGTTTGCGTGCAAAATGGTCAATAAAAAGCGTGGTGGTCATCAGCTTAAATGTTAAAAACCGCCCGTTCTGGTGAAAGAACTGAGGCGGTTTTTTATTGGAAATCAAAAGGCTATTTTAGGTAATTAACAGAGTTTTTCAGCTCGCTCTATAAACGGTGCCAGACTCATTTTTTCGCCGGGATTGTTAGGATCATCAATCTGAATCACCGAAATGGGTTGGGCTTTAGTCTTCCCACTGGCAACTTCCTTTTGTGCGATATCGTTTAAAGGATACTGCACGAGAGTACTTGGGTTAATGACATACAAAGCATTACCCGGTCGGCAAGTCAGCATCACCTCTTCGCGATTAAACGCCCATTTGTCTTTACCTACTTCAAAACGGCTGACGGTAATCACCTGCGGTGCCGCCAGCGCAGCTGCAGAACTGGTGAGTAACAGAAACGCCAGAATACTTTTTTTCATCATTTCGTAATCCATCAAAAAGGTTCGAGAGTCGCAAGCAGGCTGATGATCACCAGCACTACCGCACCTATCGCCCATTCGAGTTTAGTCATCCACACAAACCAGGGAGCCGCACGATCTTCATCCTGCCTCATGCGCGGTACAAGAACATAACGATTAGCCAGCGCGATGACCACCATAATCATCACCAGGATGGCTTTGAGCAATAAGAGTTGGCCCCAGTAAGTCGTAAGCGTGGGGGGAAATCCGGTAATCAACAATGCATTAAGCACGCCGCTTGCCAGTACGCCGATCACCGCAAAATGCCCGCACCAGGAAAAACGCATCAGCGCCTGAATAGCCTGGTGTCGCCAACGGCCTTTGATGAGTTGCATACACCAGAGCACCGGCAGTAATCCCCCAAACCACGCCGCCGCACAGATCAGGTGAATTGCGTGATTAGTCTGATGGATTTTCGCCGTTACCCCTTCATTCAACGTCGCATGCCCGACTCCCGCCAGCAGAATAAATTGCGCGGTAGTGAGCATAAACAGCAAACGTGGCATATTCCGCGGTTGCATAAGGGCGACGATCAACGTTACGAGGGCGAGAACAATTTGCCATAACCAGACGCCACCAAACTGCGTTTGCAAAACAGCCAACCAAATGTTTGGCGAAAATACATCTGACCATCCCGCTCCCATCAACCCGCCCTGAACGGCGAGCATTGCAGTGGCACTGATCAAACTCCAGACGGCAGCGTGCTGTTGTAAACGCAGAAAACGCTTCGTCAGCAAGCGACGAATCGTTAAGGGGGCCAGCCAGGCACCGTACATTGCGAAGCCAAAAACCAGCATCAGCGAGGTGAAATGGATAAATCGCAGCGCGATCCAGGTAAACGCCAGCATGATTTATTTCACGCTAAAGGTGTAATGTCCTTTCGTTTTATGCCCATCCACCGAAACAACATGCCAGTCAACGGTGTAGGTTCCGGGTTTCAGCGAATCGGCCAGTGGAACAATCAGTTGCTTTTGGTCCTGCTCATTCCGCTTCGCCGGTAATGTTTTAATATTTTCGTTTTTTGGCCCCGTGATTTTTGCGCCACTGAATCCTGTTTCAACGCCTTCCGAGAAGTTTAAAGTGATTGCCTGCGGAGCTGCTGTCACTTGTGCATTTGCCGCAGGATACTGATGCGTTAAATGCGCATGTGCCCAGACGGAAGGTGTCACCAACGAAGTGGTCAGGATTGCCAGCGCGTAGCGAAGGGAGCTTGCAGTTGAAACCATATTATCTATTCCTTTTTGTAATAACTTTTTTACAGAGCATAACCTTGTCTAATGTCTGAGTCGAGGATCATCAATTCCGGCTTGCCATCCAGGCTCACTCTTAGTAACTTTTGCCCGCGAATGATGAGGAGATTAAGAATGCTGAAGAATCTGGCTAAACTGGATCAAACAGAAATGGATAAAGTGAATGTCGATTTGGCGGCGGCCGGGGTGGCATTTAAAGAACGCTACAATATGCCGGTGATCGCTGAAGCGGTTGAACGTGAACAGCCTGAACATTTGCGCAGCTGGTTTCGCGAGCGGCTTATCGCCCACCGTTTGGCTTCGGTCAATCTGTCACGTTTACCTTACGAGCCCAAACTTAAATAAAACTTATACATAGTTACACTTTCTTACATAACGCCTGCTAAATTATGAGTATTTTCTAAACCGCCCCCATAATTTGCAGTCATTTTGAAAAGGAAGTCATTATGTCGTTCTGGAAAGTTGCAGCAGCGCAATATGAGCCTCGTAAAACCTCACTCACCGAACAGGTAGCTCATCATCTGGAGTTTGTGAGGGCCGCCGCCAGGCAACAATGTCAGCTGTTAGTTTTTCCATCGCTTTCTTTACTGGGGTGTGATTATTCGCGACGTGCCCTTCCTGCCCCACCCGATCTCTCGCTATTAGACCCGCTTTGTTATGCCGCAACGACCTGGCGAATGACCATCATTGCCGGCCTTCCCGTTGAATATAACGATCGCTTTATTCGTGGAATTGCGGTGTTCGCACCGTGGCGAAAAACGCCAGGGATCTACCATCAGAGTTATGGTGCATGTCTGGGCCGTCGTTCCAGAACCATCACGGTGGTCGATGAACAACCGCAAGGTATGGATATGGACCCGACCTGTTCACTGTTTACGACAGGGCAATGTCTGGGAGAACCCGACCTGCTGGCGTCGGCCCGTCGCTTACAATTTTTTTCACATCAGTACTCGATTGCTGTGCTGATGGCAAATGCCCGTGGTAACAGTGCACTATGGGATGAACATGGTCGTCTCATCGTTCGCGCCGATCGTGGTTCATTATTGTTAGTCGGTCAGCGTTCATCACAGGGTTGGCAAGGCGATATCATTCCATTACGCTAGGCTTTTTCGGCCTGGAGCATGCCATGTTGCGCATTATCGATACAGAAACCTGCGGTTTGCAGGGAGGGATCGTTGAGATTGCCTCTGTTGATGTCATTGACGGAAAAATCGTCAATCCCATGAGCCACCTGGTGCGTCCCGATCGTCCTATTAGTCCACAGGCGATGGCGATTCATCGCATCACCGAAGCCATGGTCGCCGATAAACCGTGGATTGAAGATGTGATCCCGCACTATTACGGTAGTGAATGGTATGTCGCGCATAACGCCAGCTTTGACCGCCGCGTACTGCCTGAAATGCCCGGTGAGTGGATTTGCACTATGAAACTGGCCCGTCGTTTGTGGCCAGGGATCAAGTACAGCAATATGGCGCTATATAAAATACGGAAGCTCAATGTACAGACTCCGCCGGGCCTGCATCATCACCGCGCGTTGTATGACTGTTATATCACCGCCGCGTTGCTTATCGATATTATGAACACCTCTGGCTGGACGGCAGAACAGATGGCCGATATCACCGGACGTCCATCGTTGATGACGACCTTCACCTTTGGCAAATACCGTGGCAAAGCGGTTTCCGACGTTGCCGAACGCGATCCGGGCTATCTGCGCTGGTTGTTTAATAACCTCGACAGCATGAGCCCGGAGCTGCGTTTAACACTGAAACATTATCTGGAAAATACTTAATCCGCTAACTGAGCGGGTAATGTTCCCTGCGCCAGCGCGACCAGAAAAGCATATTCCATCGCTACGCCTTCGTACGATTTGAAGCGACCAGATTTACCGCCATGACCTGAGTCCATGTCGGTACAGAGCAATAAAAGATGGTCATCGGTTTTCAGCTCGCGCAATTTAGCGACCCATTTTGCCGGTTCCCAATATTGCACCTGAGAATCGTGTAAACCGGTCGTTACCAGTAAATGCGGATAAGCCTGTGCGGTGACGTTGTCATACGGGCTGTAGCTTTTCATATACTCGTAATATTGCGGATCCTGCGGATTCCCCCACTCTTCAAATTCGCCGGTGGTAAGAGGAATTGATTCATCAAGCATTGTTGTTACAACATCAACAAACGGCACCTGGGCGATAACGCCGTGGAACAATTCCGGGCGTTGATTAATCGCAACGCCCATCAACATGCCCCCCGCACTCCCGCCCATCGCATAACAGAGCGAAGGAGAGCCATAGCCCAGTTTTAACAATGCATCGCAGGCATCAAGATAATCATTAAACGTATTTTTCTTCTTCAGAAATTTACCGTCCTCGTACCATTGTTGCCCCAGCTCACCGCCACCACGAACATGGACAATGGCGTAGACAAATCCACGATCCAACAAACTCAAGCGGCTAAAACTGAAATCGGCATCAATACTTGCGCCGTAAGAACCGTAGCCATACACCAGCAGCGGGTTGTGTCCTTTGCGAAAATGTTTGTGATGATAGACCAGCGAAACCGGAACTTCGACGCCATCACGGGCGACTATCCACAGGTGTTCACTGCGGTAATTCGCCGCATCAAAACCAGGAACTTCCGTTTGTTTTAATACACGACGCTCACCGGTATCCATATCCAGTTCAAACAAAGTATCTGGTGTGGTCATGGAAGAATAACCATAACGCAATCGCGCGGTTTCAGGTTCTGGATTGTAGGCAATCCAGGTCACATAGGCCGGATCATCAAAGGCAATGCCAATGACTTCCCGGGTCTTGCGGTTAATTTGCCGCAAACTGGTTAACCCGCGCTGACGCTCTTCAACCACCAGCCAGTCGGTAAACAGCGTAAACCCTTCCAGCATAATGTTATCACGTGGCGGAATTAACTCTTCCCACTGTTGCTCATCACGCATACGGGTACGGTATAAGCCAAAGTTTTTACCGTGGCGGTTGGAACGCAGATAAAACCGATGCTGGTAGTGATCAAGGCTGTATTCGTGATCTTTGCGGCGAGGCAGAAAAACAAACGGCTCGGCATCGGCCATTTCCGCGTCCAGCAGGCGAACTTCACTGGTGGTGGCGCTGGCCAGATGAATGACCACATAATGCTTCGAGGTCGTTTTATGCAGGCTGACGTAATAGGTATCGTCTTTTTCTTCGTAAATCAGTTTATCTTGCGATGCTGGCGTACCGATGGCGTGACGCCAGACCTGATAAGGCAGCAGCGTCACCGGATGCTTGCGAACATAGTAGAAAGTCCAGGAGTCATTTGCCCAGACAAAGCTGGGTTCAACGTTATCCAGCAGTTCCGGGTACCAGTTACCTGTTTCCAGATTACGAAAACGAATGCCGTACTGCCGTCGGGAAAGAAAATCTTCTGCCAGTGCCATAATGGTGTTATCTGGCGTAATCGCCATTCCGCCCATCGAATAAAACTCACTATGAGCCGCGCGCTTGTTGGCATCGAGCAATGTTTCCCACTCGTCCCACTCTTCACTGAACGCCGATTGACGCTGGTAGATAGCATATTCACAGCCTGGTTCATAAATATGCCGATAGCGGTAGCCATTTTTGATGTAGGGCGCAGAAACTTCTCGTTGCGGAATGCGGTCGATGATTTCCTTTAAGATGCGATCCTGCAAGGCTTGTTGCGAGGCCATCACCCGATGACCGTAACTATTTTCTTGTTGCAGATAGTCCAGGACTTTCGGCTGAGAACGCGTATCGTCCCGCAGCCAGTAGTAATTATCGATGCGCGTATCGCCATGAAGCGTCATGGCGTGGGGAATGCGGGCGGCTTTTGGTAGCATGTTATTGTTCTTTCTGGTTGAAACATCTTATAAGGGTGGCAAAACTCACCGGGGATGCAAGCGAAACAGGGTAGTCATTGCTTAGATGATGACAGGTAATGGCGCGGATATCGACTGTTATGCAGACAGAGAAAATCAGCCTGTTCAAATGGCTGTGCGGTTCTGGATAACCCGAAATAGTCAACTTCAGGCTATCCAGAGAGCGGAATTACTCCGCCAAAGTACGTTTTTGCTGTTCGAGATCGCGTTCAATGCCTTCACGAACATCCTGGGGGATTTTCAGCGCATCACCCAGTGCATTCAGGTAACTGCGTTCCATAAAATGGTCAATATCAATAGCCGCGCAGCTCAGGAAATAGATTTCCAGCGCCTCTTCTTCATTGCGGACCCCGGTAGCCAGGCGTTGTGGATCCAGCGGTTGTTCGATTGCCTGCTCAATGAGTACACGCCCCTTCTCTTCCACACCGGCTTCTCGCAATTGCTGGTCGATTGCCGCACGTTCTTTGGCATCAATATGGCCATCACTTTTAGCGGCAAAGACCAGCGCAAGGATCAAACGTTCCGTACGCTCATCCAGCGGCGTACTTTGCGCGCCAAACTGCGGTTCATCCTGATGCGCCGCGCGAATTTTATCTTTGTATTTATTCCACAGCACCGTACCCGCTACCGCTCCGCCGCCAACCAGTAACGCGTTTGTGCCATATTTCGTAAGAAGTTTACGTGCTGCTTTATTTGCGACCAGCAGCCCAGCCAGTCCGCCTAATGCGCCAGGCACTAAAAGTTTGCCCAATCCCTGATCCGCAGACGAGGAGGTAGAAGAACGGCTTTGCCCAAGCAGAGATTGCAGTTGATTTAACCAGTTAGCCATATTTGCTCCTCAATAACCATTTTTAGTGCCTGTAGCATAGCGGATGAGGATGTCAGAAAATGTATATCGAGACAAAAGATGCGCAAATAAGCGGGGCGGTAGGCCGTTATTCAAAGAAATTCGCGCCAGGTAAGGTGTTCACTGTATATAAGGTGATAAGGGTATTTTAGGTGAAAGTAGTTTGACGTTTTGAGTGAAACTGTTTGATGCTGATTGCCCAATGCGACGCTGTTGCGTCTTCTCAGGCCTACGATTATGTTGCGTTGTAGGGCGGACAAGGCACCCGCGCCGCATCCGCCAACGGTCAATCGAATTATCAGAAGCCATTAACGCCGCTGATATTCCGCCATTCCCGCTTTGCAGTCCACGCTGACCTGGTAATGAATATCGGCACTTTTACCACGCACGGTTAGCGGTACTGACCATTTATCATCTTTCCCCTGAATGTCCTGCAAACTGACCCATGCCACGGGATCGGCCTGACCGACAATTTTTTGATCATCAGCCCAGCGCGCCACGCGATTTTGTTGGTAATCACGTTTTACGCTCGCGGCAATTCCGGCAGCATCCAGACCTTCACACTTTGGGAAAGTGACCGACTTGCTGGTTTCATTATTGGCAGCGAAAACTGATGCGCAGGCAGAAACCAACAACAGCCCTAAAAACGCCCCTCTTTTTTTCATGTTTTTCTCCATAGCACAATGATTCAGGAGAAAGCATGGTACAAATTGTCAGGAGCGCAAGTTGCTTCAGGCCGCGTGTGAGGCATCTTCCTCTTCGGATTCAGCACCGACGACCTGTGGGGACGGTAATTTGCCGGTTTTCAGAATGGTGCTCAGCACATCTTTTTGTTCTGCCAGCCATAGCGAAAGGGCTTCACGTTGCTCGTCTTCCATTTGCACTGGAGAATTTGTCAGCCAGGTGTCAAGCAGATCGGCCGTATCAAGCATCTTGTCATAAGCATCGGCTTCCTTTTTGCTGGTAAACGACATTTTCTCTTCGCCCTCACGAATGACTACGTATTTAACTTCAACCGCCATTTGCAGCCTCTCATAATAACTGTGATTTTATACAGTATATTTCTTTTCAGTTGGGAAATCAACATCAGCAATGAAGACACACGCAAACGTTTTCGTTTATACTGCGCGCGGAATTAATCAGGGGATATTCGTTATGACGTTATTAGGCACTGCGCTGCGTCCGGCAGCAACTCGCGTGATGTTATTAGGCTCCGGTGAACTGGGTAAAGAAGTGGCAATCGAGTGTCAGCGTCTCGGCGTAGAGGTGATTGCCGTCGATCGCTATGCCGACGCACCAGCCATGCATGTCGCGCATCGCTCCCATGTCATTAATATGCTTGATGGTGATGCATTACGCCGTGTGGTTGAACAGGAAAAACCACATTATATCGTGCCGGAGATCGAAGCTATTGCCACCGATATGCTGATCCAACTTGAAGAGGAAGGACTGAATGTTGTCCCCTGCGCTCGCGCAACGAAATTAACGATGAATCGCGAGGGTATCCGTCGCCTGGCGGCAGAAGAGCTGCAGCTGCCCACTTCCACTTATCGTTTTGCCGATAGCGAAAACCTTTTCCGCGAAGCGGTTGCCGCCATTGGCTACCCCTGTATTGTTAAACCGGTGATGAGTTCTTCCGGTAAAGGGCAGACGTTTATTCGTTCTGCAGAGCAACTTGCTCATGCATGGGAGTACGCTCAGCAAGGCGGTCGCGCCGGAGCGGGCCGCGTAATTGTTGAAGGCGTCGTTAAGTTTGACTTCGAAATTACCCTGCTAACCGTCAGCGCGGTGGATGGCGTCCATTTCTGTGCACCGGTAGGTCATCGCCAGGAAGATGGCGACTATCGTGAATCCTGGCAACCACAGCAAATGAGCCCGCTTGCCCTTGAACGTGCGCAGGAGATTGCCCGTAAAGTGGTGCTGGCACTGGGCGGTTATGGGCTGTTTGGTGTCGAGCTGTTTGTCTGTGGTGATGAGGTGATTTTCAGTGAAGTCTCCCCTCGCCCGCATGACACCGGGATGGTGACGCTAATTTCTCAGGATCTCTCGGAGTTTGCCCTGCATGTACGTGCCTTCCTCGGACTTCCGGTTGGCGGGATCCGCCAGTATGGTCCTGCTGCTTCTGCCGTTATCCTGCCGCAACTGACCAGTCAGAATGTCACGTTTGATAATGTGCAGAATGCCGTAGGCGCAGATTTGCAGATTCGTTTATTTGGTAAGCCGGAAATTGATGGCAGCCGTCGTCTGGGGGTAGCACTGGCTACTGCAGAGAGTGTTGTTGACGCTATTGAACGCGCGAAGCACGCCGCCGGACAGGTAAAAGTACAGGGTTAAACCCGGCAAAAAAACGCTACAAAAATGCCCGATCCCCGATCGGGCATTTTGACTTTTACAGCTTAGCGCCTTCTACAGCTTCACGCGCCAGCTTAGTAATGCGGTCGTAATCGCCCGCTTCCAGCGCATCTGCCGGAACCAGCCAGGAACCACCGATGCACAGCACGCTTTTCAGCGCCAGGTAGTCACGGTAGTTAGCCGGAGAAATACCACCTGTCGGGCAGAAACGGACCTGGGAGAACGGACCCGCGATCGCCTGCAGGGCTTTCACACCGCCGTTAGCTTCAGCCGGGAAGAATTTGAACTCTTTCAAACCATAGTCCATACCCAGCATCAGTTCGGAAACAGTGCTGATCCCCGGAATCAGAGGAATAGTCCCTTCGGTAGCAGCTTTCAGCAGCGGCTCGGTCAGACCCGGGCTAATTGCGAACTGTGCACCCGCTTCAGTGACTTCTGCCAGCTGCTGTGGATTCAGCACCGTACCGGCACCCACAATCGCTTCAGGCACTTCTTTGGCGATAGCACGGATAGCGTCAACTGCACACTCGGTACGCAGAGTCACTTCCAGAACGCGCACCCCACCAGCAACCAACGCTTTTGCCATCGGCACCGCGTGTTCCAGTTTTTTTACCACGATAACCGGTACAACCGGGCCGGTGGTCAGGATTGATTCTGCACTTGTTTTCCAGTTTTTCATCAGAGTTTTCTCTCGCCTGATTACAAATTTGTCGTCTTAAAAAGTGATACAGGTTGCGCCCTGTTCGGCACCGGACAGTTTTTCACGCAAGGCGCTGAATAATTCACGTCCTGTTCCCACGCGTGACGCGCTCAGGTCAGGAATGTGCGGTTCGCGAGCAGCCAGTTCCGCTTCGTCTACCAGCAGCGTCAGTTCGCCTGTCTGTCCATTCACACGAATGATGTCCCCGTCGCGCACTTTTGCCAGCAGCCCGCCATCGTAGGCTTCTGGTGTTACGTGGATAGCTGACGGCACTTTACCTGAAGCACCGGAGAGTCGTCCATCGGTAACTAACGCAATTTTGAAACACCGGTCCAATAATACACCAAGTGGCGGCATGAGTTTATGTAATTCTGGCATTCCGTTCGCTTTTGGCCCCTGATGACGGACAACAACGACACAATCGCGGTCCAGCAAACCCGCTTCAAAGGCCGGCATAACGTCATGCTGGCTTTCAAAAACAACCGCAGGCGCTTCAATCACCTGGTTCTCTACCGGCACGGCAGAGGTTTTCATAACCGCACGGCCCAGGTTACCGCTTAACACTTTTGTCCCACCATGATGAGAGAAAGGTTGTTCGAAGGAAGCGATCACATTGCTGTCGAGTGATTTTTCCGCCCCTTCCCGCCAGTCCAGTTCACCATTATTCAGCCATGGTTCAAGGGTATAACGAGACAGACCAAAGCCAGCCACCGTATTGACATCTTCATGCAGCAGGCCTGCTTTGAGCAGTTCACGCACCAGAACCGGTACGCCACCTGCCGCCTGGAAGTGGTTAATATCAGCCGGACCGTTCGGGTAGAGACGTGCCATCAGCGGTACAACATCAGAAAGGTCAGAGAAGTCATCCCAGTTAATCTGAATACCGGCTGCGCGCGCCATCGCCACCAGGTGCATGGTGTGGTTAGTGGAACCACCGGTCGCCAGCAGTGCAACGATACCGTTCACCACCACTTTCTCATCTATCATCTTACCGATCGGCATCCATTCATTACCATTACCGGTCATGCGCGTAACCTGGCGCGCAGCTGCAGCGGTCAAAGCATCGCGCAGCGGAGAATCCGGATGAACAAAAGAAGAGCCTGGCAACTGCATCCCCATAAACTCCACCACCATCTGGTTGGTGTTGGCAGTACCATAGAAAGTACATGTTCCCGGCGCATGATAAGACGCGGCTTCTGACTCCAGTAGTGCCATGCGGTCCACTTTACCTTCGGCATAAAGCTGGCGAATACGCACTTTTTCTTTATTTGGCAAACCGCTTGCCATCGGTCCAGACGGCACAAACACCGCAGGCAAATGACCAAACGACAGGGCTGCCATGGTCAGACCCGGGACAATCTTGTCGCACACACCGAGGAACAGCGCACCATCAAACATGTTATGGGACAGCCCCACCGCCGCAGACATCGCAATCACTTCGCGGCTTAACAACGACAATTCCATTCCATCCTGCCCCTGGGTGACACCATCACACATCGCCGGAACACCGCCCGCAACCTGACCAACCGCATTCGCTTCATGCAGGGCTTTACGAATGATTTCTGGATAGTGTTCATAAGGCTGGTGAGCGGAGAGCATGTCGTTATAGGAGGTGATGATGGCGATATTGTTACGCAACATGCTTTTCAAAGAGGCTTTGTCTTCTGGCTGGCAGGCAGCGAAACCGTGTGCCAGGTTACCGCATGCCAACTGCGAACGATGAACGGTCGAAGTTTTCGCTTGTTCTATCCGGGCGAGGTAAGCAGAGCGAGTCTCGCGCGAACGTTCAATGATTCGATTTGTTACGCGTAACAATTGTGGATTCATAAAGGCTCCTGAAATTGAGTTGTCAGAGCAGGATGATTCACAACGCGTTTCATTCAGAGGATTTATGACTGAAACGCCTGTAACCGGAGCTCATAGGGCAAAAACGTTTCAGTCAGTGTAATAAAAAAAGCCTCGTGGGTGAATCCGCACGAGGCCTGAAAGTGTAAAAATTGTTCTACAATCTGTGCAAGATCATGTTACCGGTAAAATACCCATAAAGGATAAGCCCAGATATTACTCAAACTCATTCCAGGAACGACCATCACGGGTAATCATCGCCACCGAGGCAACGGGTCCCCAGGTTCCGGCCTGATACGGTTTCGGCGCATCATTGTCCATCGCCCACGCCTCAGTAATGGAGTCTACCCATTTCCAGGCTTCTTCCACTTCATCACGACGTACAAACAGTGCCTGAATACCACGCATGGTTTCCAGCAACAGACGTTCATAGGCATCTGCCAGATGCGTTTGATTAAAGGTTTCTGAATAGCTCAGATCCAGCTTGGTGATTTGCAGGTTATGTTTGTGGTCAAGGCCAGGAACTTTATTCAGTACCTGGATATCCACGCCTTCATCAGGTTGCAGACGGATAGTCAGTTTATTCTGCGGCAGATCCTGCCACGACTCTTTAAACAGATTCAGTTCAGGTGTTTTGAAATAGACCACGACTTCAGAACATTTGGTCGGCAGACGTTTACCAGTACGCAGGTAGAATGGCACACCGGCCCAGCGCCAGTTATCAATGTCGACGCGGATCGCCACGAAGGTTTCTGTATTGCTGCTCTTGTTCGCGCCCTCTTCTTCCAGATATCCCGGCACTTTTTTGCCCTGGGCGAAGCCCGCAGTATATTGCCCGCGTACGGTTTTTTCGCGCACGTTGGAGCGGTCAATGCGGCGCAGAGACTTCAGTACTTTGACTTTTTCATCGCGGATGCTGTCTGCACTCAGGTCAGACGGCGGAGACATCGCAATCATGCAAAGAATTTGCAGCAGGTGGTTTTGGATCATATCGCGCATCTGACCGGCTTTATCAAAATAGCCCCAGCGCCCTTCGATCCCCACTTCTTCTGCCACGGTAATCTCAACATGATCAATGGTGCGATTGTCCCAGTTATTCACAAACAGGGAGTTAGCAAAACGCAGCGCCAACAGGTTCAGCACCGTTTCTTTACCAAGATAGTGGTCGATACGGTAAACCTGGCACTCCTCGAAGTATTCGCCAACCTGATCGTTGATTTCCTGCGAGGTCGCCAGCGACGTCCCCAGCGGTTTCTCCATGACTACGCGTGCCGGTTTAGCATTCAGTTTTGCCTCACCAAGCCCTTTGCAAATTGCGCCAAAAGTGCTGGGCGGCATGGCAAAGTAGTTAATGGTGATACGATTTTTTTGATCCAGCATCGCGCCGAGACGGCTGAATGCAGCAGTGTCATTGACATCGAGATTACAAAAATCCAGACGTGCACTCAGGGTGTCCCATAAACCTTCATCAATGGTTTCTTTCATGAAAGTTTCGAGCGCCTCGCGGACAACTTTGGTATAAGCCGCTTTATCCCAGTCAGCACGCCCTACGCCGATAATCCGGGTGTCCGGGTTGAGCTGACCGGCTTTTTCCAGTTGATACAGGGAAGGCAGCAATTTACGACGCGCAAGGTCGCCTTTCGCGCCGAAAATGACCAGGTCACAGGCCTGGGCTGTTTGCGTTACCGCCATGTCATTCTCCTTAAGTTAACTAACCCGGTACTTAAGCCAGGGTATACTTGTAATTTTCTTACGGTGCACTGTACTGCTTTTACGAGCTTGCGAAAACTGTAAACGCTTATCCACCCGTGCGATTACGGTAAAAGCGCGCAAAGTGCGGCAAAACTGATAAAAAAATCATCGTTTTCCATTAGGTAAAAATCTGACACTGATCATGTTATGAAAAAAAATAACAACTTTTTTATCTGCTTTTGTCATTAACACAGCACACAGGCGTAATATCTGACAAAACTGCATTTCGATTTCTTTCAGTGCGGAAATCGTCATTACCCGTGAGTCTCTTTACATCATGAATATGCTGGAAAAAATCCAGTCTCAGCTGGAACATTTGAGCAAATCGGAGCGCAAAGTTGCCGAGGTCATTCTGGCTTCGCCCGATAACGCGATCCATTCGAGTATTGCTGCTCTGGCGCTGGAAGCCAATGTTAGCGAACCGACGGTGAATCGTTTCTGTCGCAGCATGGACACACGCGGTTTTCCTGATTTCAAACTTCATCTGGCACAAAGTCTGGCGAATGGCACTCCCTATGTTAATCGCAACGTCAATGAAGATGACAGCGTTGAATCATACACGGGGAAAATATTTGAGTCCGCAATGGCAACGCTCGATCATGTCCGTCATTCACTGGATAAATCTGCCATCAACCGCGCCGTCGACTTGCTCACTCAGGCAAAAAAAATCGCCTTTTTCGGATTAGGTTCTTCAGCCGCCGTTGCCCACGATGCGATGAATAAGTTCTTTCGTTTTAATGTTCCGGTGGTGTACTCCGATGATATCGTGCTGCAACGCATGAGTTGTATGAATTGTAGCGACGGAGACGTGGTGGTGCTGATTTCTCACACGGGAAGAACAAAAAATCTGGTCGAGCTGGCGCAGCTGGCACGCGAAAACGACGCTATGGTAATTGCCCTCACCTCTGCGGGTACCCCGCTCGCCCGGGAAGCAACGCTGGCAATTACCCTCGACGTACCGGAAGATACTGACATTTATATGCCCATGGTTTCTCGACTTGCACAGCTGACCGTGATAGATGTGCTGGCGACAGGATTTACTTTGCGGCGCGGTACAAAATTCAGAGATAACTTGAAGCGGGTCAAGGAAGCGCTGAAGGAATCGCGTTTTGATAAGCAGTTACTTAATTTAAGTGACGATCGCTAAAAACGACTGTCACTGTCCTAATCTTATACGACATCCGAATGAGATTAATTTATCGCCATCGCGGCGTTATTTCATTCGGATTTCATGTTCAAGCAACACCTGGTTGTTTCAGTCAACGGAGTATTACATGTCCAGAAGGCTTCGCAGAACTAAAATCGTTACCACGTTAGGCCCGGCAACAGATCGCGATAATAACCTTGAAAAAGTTATCGCGGCGGGTGCCAACGTTGTACGTATGAATTTTTCTCACGGCTCGCCTGAAGATCACAAAATGCGCGCGGATAAAGTTCGTGAGATTGCCGCAAAACTGGGGCGTCATGTGGCTATTCTGGGTGACCTCCAGGGGCCCAAAATCCGTGTATCCACCTTTAAAGAAGGCAAAGTTTTCCTCAATATTGGGGATAAATTCCTGCTCGACGCCAACCTGGGTAAAGGTGAAGGCGACAAAGAAAAAGTCGGTATCGACTACAAAGGCCTGCCTGCTGACGTTGTGCCTGGTGACATCCTGCTGCTGGACGATGGTCGCGTCCAGTTAAAAGTACTGGAAGTCCAGGGCATGAAAGTGTTCACCGAAGTGACCGTCGGTGGTCCCCTCTCCAACAATAAAGGTATCAACAAACTTGGCGGCGGTTTGTCAGCTGAAGCGCTGACCGAAAAAGACAAAGCAGACATTAAGACTGCGGCGTTGATTGGCGTAGATTACCTGGCTGTCTCCTTCCCACGCTGCGGCGAAGATCTGAACTATGCCCGTCGCCTGGCACGCGATGCAGGATGTGATGCGAAAATTGTTGCCAAGGTTGAACGTGCGGAAGCCGTTTGCAGCCAGGAGGCAATGGATGACATCATCCTCGCCTCTGACGTGGTAATGGTTGCTCGCGGCGACCTCGGTGTGGAAATTGGCGATCCGGAACTGGTCGGCATTCAGAAAGCGTTGATCCGTCGTGCGCGTCAGCTTAACCGCGCAGTAATCACTGCGACCCAGATGATGGAGTCAATGATTACTAACCCGATGCCGACGCGTGCAGAAGTCATGGACGTAGCAAACGCCGTTCTGGATGGTACTGACGCTGTAATGCTGTCGGCAGAAACTGCTGCTGGTCAATACCCGTCAGAAACTGTTGCAGCCATGGCGCGCGTTTGCCTGGGGGCGGAAAAAATCCCTAGCATCAACGTTTCTAAACACCGTCTGGACGTTCAGTTCGACAATGTGGAAGAAGCCATTGCCATGTCAGCAATGTACGCGGCTAACCACCTGAAAGGCGTTACGGCGATCATCACCATGACCGAATCGGGTCGTACCGCGCTGATGACCTCCCGTATCAGCTCTGGTCTGCCAATTTTCGCCATGTCACGCCATGAACGTACGCTGAACCTGACTGCTCTCTATCGCGGCGTTACGCCGGTGCACTTTGATAGCGCTAATGACGGCGTAGCAGCTGCCAGCGAAGCGGTTAATCTGCTGCGCGATAAAGGTTACTTGATGTCTGGTGACCTGGTAATTGTCACCCAGGGCGACGTGATGAGTACCGTGGGTTCTACTAATACCACGCGTATTTTAACGGTAGAGTAAGTACGTTGCCGGATGCGGCGAAAACGCCTCATCCGGCCTACAGTTCAATGATAATTCAACAGATTTCGAATCTTCTGAAGCAAACTTGAACTTATCATCAGTCGAAGGCCTCTCCTCGCGAGAGGCATTTTTTATTTGATGGGATAAAGATCTTTGCGCTTATACGGTTGGATTTCGCCCGGTTTGCGAGTTTTCAGCAATTTTAATATCCAGGTGTATTGTTCTGGTCGCGGACCAACAAAAATCTCGACTTCTTCATTCATCCGCCGCGCAATCGTATGATCATCCGCCTCTAACAGATCATCCATCGGTGGGCGCACCTGAATCGTCAGACGATGCGTCTTGCCATCATAAATCGGAAACAGCGGTACAACGCGCGCACGGCACACTTTCATCAAACGACCAATCGCGGGCAACGTCGCTTTATAGGTGGCAAAGAAATCAACAAATTCGCTGTGTTCTGGGCCATGATCCTGATCGGGTAAATAATATCCCCAGTAACCCTGACGTACCGACTGGATGAATGGTTTAATACCATCATTTCTCGCATGCAGACGACCACCAAAGCGACGGCGCACTGTGTTCCAGACATAATCAAAAACCGGGTTGCCCTGATTATGGAACATCGCTGCCATTTTCTGCCCTTGCGAGGCCATCAGCATGGCAGGAATATCGACGGCCCAACCGTGCGGCACCAGAAAAATCACTTTCTCGTTATTACGCCGCATCTCTTCGATGATCTCCAGCCCTTGCCAGTCAACGCGCGGCTGAATTTTCTCCGGCCCGCGTATTGCCAACTCAGCCATCATTACCATCGCTTGCGGCGCGGTGGCAAACATCTCATCTACAATCGCTTCGCGTTCAGCTTCACTACGTTCTGGAAAGCAGAGCGACAGATTGATTAACGCACGACGGCGTGAGCTTTTTCCCAGTCGTCCGGCAAAACGTCCCAGCCGTGCCAGAATGGGATCACGGAACTTTGGCGGCGTTAAAGCGATACCCGCCATCGCTGCTACGCCCAGCCATGCTCCCCAGTAGCGCGGGTGGCGAAAGGATTTATCAAACTCAGGAATGTATTCGCTATTATTTTTTTTCGTTTCCATGCTTTTCCAGTTTCGGATAAGGCAAAAATCAATCTGGTGATAGTGTAGCGGCGCAACTTGCCCCGCACCAAATAAAAAAGCCGGTACTGACTGCGTACCGGCTGCGAATGGATGTTAATTAATCAAACCGTAGCTGCGGCACAATCTCTTTGGCCTGCGCCAGGAATTCGCGACGATCGGAGCCGGTCAGCCCTTCGGTACGCGGCAGTTTTGCCGTCAGCGGGTTTACGGCCTGCTGGTTTATCCATACTTCATAGTGCAGATGCGGCCCGGTTGAACGTCCGGTATTACCGGAAAGCGCGATACGGTCGCCACGTTTCACCTTCTGTCCCGGTTTCACCAGAATCTTGCGCAAGTGCATATAACGCGTGGTGTAGCTGCGACCATGACGAATAGCCACATAATAACCTGCTGCGCCACTGCGTTTGGCAACCACCACTTCACCGTCACCCACTGAAAGCACTGGCGTACCCTGCGGCATGGCGAAATCAACACCTCTGTGTGGTGCAACGCGACCGGTCACCGGATTAGTACGACGCGGGTTAAAGTTAGACGAGATACGGAACTGTTTCGCCGTCGGGAATCGCAAGAATCCTTTCGCCAGACCAGTACCGTTACGATCGTAGAATTTGCCATCTTCAGCGCGGATTGCGTAATAATCTTTACCTTCTGAACGCAAACGTACGCCCAGCAGCTGGCTTTGCTCACGTTTACCATCAAGCATTTCTCGTGACATTAACACCGCAAATTCATCGCCTTTTTTCAGTTTGCGGAAATCCATTTGCCACTGCATGGCTTTAATCACTGCGCTCACTTCGGCGCTGGTTAAACCGGCGTTTCTGGCGCTGGCAACAAAGCTTCCCCCGACGGTACCTTTCAGCAGATTGTTGACCCACTCTCCTTGCTGCATTTCGCTGGTCATTTTAAAACCGTTAGCGGCAGTACGGTCATAGGTTCGGGTTTCACGACGAGACACTTCCCAGGTGAGGCGTTGCAGTTCGCCGTCCGCGGTTAATGTCCAGGAGAGTTGTTGACCGATTTTCAGATTACGCAATTCTTTGTCGGCAGCAGCCAGTTGGGTGATATCACCCATATCAATACCATACTGATTGAGAATGCTGCTTAGCGTATCGCCAGTGGAAACAACATATTCATGCACGCCCGCTTCACCGGCGATTTTGTCATCCAGTTCGTCCTGGGGAATGGCTTCATCTTCTTGTGCAGCTTGATCAATCGGCTCACTGGCTTCAGGTAAGAGCGAACGAATTTCGTTCTGTTCCAGCTCAATGGTTTTGACAATTGGCGTGGCATCGCGGTGATAAACATAGGGCCGCCAGACAGCGACGGCCAGAGTAAGAACGGTGAGCGACCCCAACATAACGCGGTGTGGTCGCGGTAAATTATTAAACGCCAGGGCGACAGAGCGGGCTATCTGTTGCACGTAATCACTTCCTCATTAATCTCCTTTCAGGCAGCTCGCATACTGGTTGGCTAATTGATTCAGGAATTCTGAATAGCTTGTTTTACCCAGTTTGATATTCGTCCCCAGGGGATCCAACGTTCCCATACGAACGGATGTCCCTCGTGCGACGCTCTCAACGACCGCTGGCCTGAACTGTGGCTCAGCAAAAACGCAGGTTGCTTTTTGCTCAACCAACTGTGTTCTTATTTCATGTAAACGCTGCGCGCCAGGTTGAATCTCAGGGTTAACGGTAAAATGACCAAGCGGTGTCAGTCCGAACTGTTTTTCGAAGTAGCCGTAAGCATCGTGAAAAACGAAATAACCTTTCCCCTTGAGCGGCGCGAGCTCGTTACCAACCTGCGTTTCGGTTGAGGCTAATTGTGCCTCAAAATCCTTCAGGTTGGCGTCAAGTTTGGCTCGACTTTGCGGCATAAGTTCCACTAATTTTCCATGGATTGCAACCGCTGTAGCCCGCGCTATCTCTGGGGAAAGCCAAAGATGCATGTTGAAATCGCCGTGATGGTGATCTTCGTCACTTTTTTCCGCGTGATCGTGATCATCATCATCGTCGTGAATACTTTTCATCAGCAGCGGTTTCACATCTTCTAGCTGCGCAATCGTTACCTGTTTCGCTTCTGGTAATTTACTTACCGGTTTTTGCATGAACGCTTCCATCTCCGGGCCAACCCAAACGACTAAGTCCGCGTTCTGTAAGCGTTTTACATCCGATGGACGCAGTGAATAATCATGTTCTGAAGCGCCGTCAGGCAGTAAAACCTGCGTTTCTGTTACCCCATCAGCAATGGCAGAAGCGATGAACCCAACGGGTTTAAGCGAAGCGACAACGGCGGCATCTGCGGCCTGTGTTGCACCGCCCCAGAGAGCGGCGAATAATGCTGCGAAAAGAAGCGTTTTTTTATGTAACATAATGCGACCAATCATCGTAATGAATATGAGAATTGTGATATTATAACATTTCATGACTACTGCAAGACTAAAATTAACATGACAAGTCTGGTTTCCCTGGAAAATGTCTCGGTTTCTTTTGGCCAACGCCGCGTCCTCTCTGATGTGTCGCTGGAACTTAAACCTGGAAAAATTTTGACTTTACTTGGGCCAAACGGCGCAGGTAAGTCGACACTGGTACGGGTAGTGCTCGGGCTGGTAACACCCGATGAAGGGGTTATCAAGCGCAACGGAAAACTGCGCATCGGCTATGTACCGCAGAAGCTGTATCTCGACACCACGTTGCCACTGACCGTAAACCGTTTTTTACGCTTACGCCCTGGCACACATAAAGAAGATATTTTGCCTGCACTGAAACGTGTCCAGGCCGGGCATCTGATTAACGCACCGATGCAAAAGCTCTCGGGTGGCGAAACGCAGCGTGTACTGTTAGCGCGAGCATTGTTAAATCGACCGCAATTATTAGTGCTGGATGAACCCACTCAGGGCGTGGATGTGAATGGTCAGGTGGCGTTATATGACCTTATTGACCAACTGCGTCGTGAACTGGATTGTGGCGTTTTAATGGTATCTCACGATCTGCATCTGGTAATGGCAAAAACCGATGAAGTGCTTTGCCTGAATCACCACATTTGTTGTTCCGGCACACCGGAAGTTGTTTCCCTGCATCCGGAGTTTATTTCTATGTTTGGTCCTCGTGGTGCTGAACAACTGGGTATCTATCGCCATCATCATAATCATCGTCACGATTTACAGGGACGAATTGTTTTGCGTCGGGGAAATGATCGCTCATGATTGAATTATTATTTCCCGGTTGGTTAGCCGGGATCATGCTCGCCTGTGCCGCGGGTCCGCTGGGTTCGTTTGTAGTCTGGCGTCGTATGTCTTATTTCGGTGATACGCTGGCTCATGCCTCATTACTTGGCGTCGCGTTTGGTTTGTTGCTGGACGTGAATCCATTCTATGCGGTGATTGCAGTTACGCTGCTGCTGGCGGGCGGTCTGGTATGGCTCGAGAAGCGTCCACAGCTGGCGATCGACACGTTATTAGGGATTATGGCGCACAGTGCCCTGTCGCTGGGCCTGGTGGTCGTTAGTCTGATGTCTAATATTCGTGTTGATTTGATGGCTTACCTGTTCGGTGATTTACTGGCAGTGACGCCAGAAGATCTCATCTCTATTGCGATTGGCGTGGTCATCGTGGTGGCTATTTTGTTCTGGCAATGGCGCAATTTGCTGTCGATGACGATTAGCCCGGATCTGGCGTTTGTTGATGGTGTGAAATTACAGCGCGTGAAATTGTTGTTGATGCTGGTGACGGCATTGACGATTGGTGTAGCGATGAAATTCGTCGGCGCGTTGATTATTACTTCACTGCTGATTATTCCTGCTGCTACTGCACGTCGCTTTGCCCGCACGCCGGAACAGATGGCTGGTGTCGCTGTTTTGGTGGGGATGGTGGCAGTGACTGGCGGTTTAACCTTTTCCGCATTTTACGATACACCTGCAGGCCCGTCGGTGGTGCTATGCGCGGCACTGTTATTTATTATCAGTATGATGAAAAAACAGGCCAGCTAATCTTTCGCTGAACATATTTGTCGGATGCGGCGCGAGCGCCTTATCCGACCTACGGTTCGCTATCTCTGGTAGGCCTGATAAGACGAACAGCGTCGCATCAGGCACACTGCCAGTGTCGGATGCGGCGCGAGCGACCAATCCGACTTACGGCATTTCTGGCGGCGTTATGCCAAAGTGATTCCACGCCCGCGTCGTCGCCATACGCCCACGCGGTGTACGCTGCAAAAAGCCTTGCTGAATCAAATAAGGTTCCAGTACATCCTCAATGGTTTCACGTTCTTCGCCAATGGCTGCCGCCAGGTTATCCAGACCTACCGGCCCACCAAAGAACTTATCGATTACCGCCAGCAACAATTTGCGGTCCATATAATCGAAACCTTCAGCATCGACATTCAACATATCCAGCGCCTGAGCAGCGATATCTGCCGAGATGGTGCCATCGTGCTTCACTTCGGCGAAATCACGCACTCGACGCAGCAGACGATTGGCAATACGTGGCGTACCGCGCGCACGACGAGCAACTTCCAGCGCGCCGTCATCACTCATCTCAAGCCCCATAAAGCGTGCGCTGCGACTGACGATATATTGCAGATCCGGCACCTGATAAAACTCCAGACGTTGCACAATACCAAAACGATCGCGCAACGGTGATGTCAGCGAACCTGCGCGCGTGGTTGCACCAATCAGGGTAAACGGCGGCAAATCAATTTTAATGGAGCGTGCCGCCGGACCTTCACCAATCATGATATCCAGTTGGTAATCTTCCATTGCCGGATACAACACCTCTTCCACCACTGGTGAAAGACGGTGGATCTCATCAATAAACAGTACATCGTGTGGTTCAAGGTTAGTGAGCATTGCTGCCAGATCGCCCGCCTTTTCCAGCACCGGACCAGACGTGGTGCGTAAATTAACGCCCATTTCATTGGCGACAATATTGGCAAGCGTAGTTTTACCCAACCCCGGAGGACCAAAAATCAACAGATGATCGAGGGCATCGCCGCGCAGTTTCGCTGCTTTGATGAAAATCTCCATCTGCGAACGAACCTGCGGCTGACCAACATACTCTTCCAGTAATTTAGGGCGAATGGCGCGATCTGCCACATCTTCCGGCAAAGTGGTACCGGCAGAAATCAGACGGTCTGCTTCAATCATCCTTTACCTCATAACGCGGCGCGTAGGGCTTCGCGAATTAATGTTTCACTGCTGGCGTCAGGGCGAGCGATTTTGCTCACCATGCGGCTTGCTTCTTGTGGTTTATAGCCCAGTGCCACCAGCGCAGCAACCGCTTCCTGTTCAGCATCGTCGGTCGCCGGGCTGGCAGGAGACGTGAGTACCAGGTCGGCGGCTGGCGTAAAGAGATCGCCATGCAAACCTTTAAATCGGTCTTTCATTTCGACAATCAAGCGTTCGGCGGTTTTTTTGCCAATACCCGGCAGTTTCACCAGTGCCCCCACTTCTTCACGCTCAACGGCATTAACGAACTGCTGCGCTGACATTCCGGAGAGGATCGCCAGCGCCAACTTCGGGCCGACGCCGTTGGTTTTGATCAACTCTTTGAACAACGTGCGCTCTTGTTTATTGTTAAAACCGTACAGCAGTTGCGCGTCTTCACGCACCACAAAGTGGGTGAAAACGATCGCTTCCTGACCCGCTTCAGGGAGTTCATAAAAACAGGTCATCGGCATATGCACTTCATAGCCTACGCCGCCCACTTCAATTAACACCAGCGGGGGTTGTTTTTCAATGATGATGCCTCTGAGTCTACCTATCACATGACGCTCCTGCGTAATGAATCAAAGATAATGCTGTATGATAAAAAAATGCTGGATAGATATCCAGCGAAGGATGAAGAAAACTTGCGAGGTGTCTCGATGATCTGAAAAATGGCGCAGTATAATTTATTCTACAGGTTATATTGGAAGCAAATATTTAAATATTACATATTCAGCGAAGAAATGTGTAATAAAAATATACATTGCGACTCCTGAAAAAATAAATTTTTTATGCTATTACGTATATTCATATCTATTTCAATGGAATGACAACGTGAATATTAATTATCCTGCGGAATATGAAATTGGTGATATCGTCTTTACATGTATAGGTGCTGCCTTATTTGGTCAAATATCAGCTGCATCAAATTGCTGGAGTAATCACGTCGGGATCATTATCGGTCATAACGGTGAAGACTTTCTGGTTGCAGAAAGCCGTGTTCCCCTCTCAACCATCACTACGCTATCCCGTTTTATTAAACGCTCTGCTAATCAACGCTATGCTATAAAGCGATTAGACGCCGGACTAACAGAACAACAAAAACAACGAATTGTTGAACAGGTTCCTTCCCGGCTACGCAAACTTTACCACACCGGTTTTAAATACGAATCTTCGCGCCAGTTCTGTTCAAAATTTGTTTTTGATATTTATAAAGAAGCGCTATGTATTCCGGTGGGTGAAATAGAGACGTTTGGAGAATTATTAAATAGCAATCCGAATGCAAAACTCACTTTCTGGAAATTCTGGTTCTTAGGTTCTATTCCGTGGGAGCGTAAAACCGTCACGCCAGCCAGTTTGTGGCATCATCCGGGTTTGGTGTTGATTCACGCGGTGGGAGTTGAAACGCCTCAGCCTGAACTGACCGAGGCGGTATAACTTAACGCAGTCGCCCTCTCGCCAGGTTCAGTCGCGATTCACTCATTTGCATCGCATTCTGACTAACGTGGCAGTGGGTGATGGCAATCGCCAGCGCATCGGCGGCATCCGCCTGTGGATTAGCGGGCAGTTTCAGCAAGGTGCGGACCATATGCTGCACCTGGCTTTTTTCGGCACTACCAATACCTACCACTGTTTGCTTTACCTGACGTGCCGCATATTCAAATACCGGCAATTCCTGATTCACCGCCGCCACAATCGCCACGCCGCGCGCCTGCCCCAGTTTCAGGGCTGAGTCAGCGTTCTTCGCCATAAAGACTTGTTCAATGGCGAAATAATCAGGCTGGAATTGGGTGATGATTTCCGTCACGCCCGCATAGATGAGCTTCAGACGAGACGGTAAATCATCCACTTTGGTGCGTATGCATCCGCTACCCAGGTAGGACAGTTGCCTGCCTACCTGGCGGATGACGCCATAGCCGGTCACGCGCGAACCCGGGTCAATACCGAGAATAATAGCCATCACGCGTCTCCGTTTTGCTGTTTAGCAGGCCTCATCAGAGAGTCGCTGCAACCTCATCAGAGATTTCACCGTTATGGTAAACTTCCTGCACGTCGTCGCAATCTTCCAGCATATCGATCAGACGCATCAGTTTCGGTGCGGTTTCTGCATCCATATCAGCTTTGGTGGACGGGATCATGGAAACTTCCGCGCTGTCTGCTTTCAGACCTGCCGCTTCCAGAGCGTCGCGTACTTTGCCCATTTCTTCCCATGCAGTGTAGACATCAATCGCGCCGTCATCATAGGTCACAACGTCTTCAGCACCTGCTTCCAGTGCTGCTTCCATGATGGTGTCTTCATCGCCTTTCTCGAAGGAGATGACGCCTTTTTTGCTGAACAGATAGGCTACGGAACCATCAGTACCGAGGTTACCGCCACATTTGCTGAATGCATGACGCACTTCAGCAACGGTACGGTTGCGGTTGTCAGACAGACATTCAATCATGATTGCCGTGCCGCCAGGACCGTAACCTTCGTAGATGATGGTTTCCATGTTTGCATCATCATCACCGCCCACACCACGTGCAATTGCGCGGTTCAGAGTGTCACGGGTCATGTTGTTAGACAGTGCTTTATCAATTGCTGCACGCAGACGCGGGTTAGCGTCCGGATCACCACCGCCCAGCTTAGCCGCGGTTACCAGCTCACGAATGATTTTAGTGAAGATTTTACCGCGCTTAGCATCCTGCGCAGCTTTACGATGTCTGGTGTTGGCCCATTTACTATGACCTGCCATAAAAATATCTCCAGATAGCCCTGCCTGTTCAGGCAGCGTTAATTACAAACTGTTCAATCGCCTGCCGGTTGCTCCAGGACTTAGTGAGCGCCGCCGCAGCAGGCGCATCAAGCCACTTGTAAGCCAGATGTTCAGTGAAAACGATCTGGCGCTCGTGCGGGAGCGCAAGACAGAACCATGATTCCGTATTACGCGTCACGCCCGGCGCATAGCGATGACGTAAATGTGAAAAAATTTCAAACTCTACCGTGCGCTGACAGTCAATTAAGGTCAGTTGTTCAGCGACAACATCAATGGTGACCTCTTCCTTTACTTCGCGCATGGCAGCTTGCGGCGCGGTTTCACCCTCTTCCACGCTGCCGGTTACCGACTGCCAGAAATCGGGATCGTCACGCCGCTGCAACATCAGCACCCGTTTCGTATCTTGTGCGTAGATGACCACTAAGATCGAAACGGGACGCTTATAAGCCATATCAGTTATTCTCAGCCTTCTTCACAACCTGAATGCTCAGCTCAGCCAGTGCAGTCGGGTTAGCAAAGCTCGGTGCTTCAGTCATCAGACACGCTGCCGCCGTGGTTTTCGGGAAGGCGATAACGTCACGGATATTGTCGGTGCCGGTCAGCAGCATGGTCAGACGGTCAAGACCGAATGCCAGACCTGCGTGCGGCGGAGTACCGTATTTCAGGGCGTCGAGCAGGAAGCCGAATTTCTCGCGCTGTTCCTCTTCGTTGATACCCAGAATACCAAACACCGTCTGCTGCATATCACCATTATGGATACGCACAGAACCACCGCCCACTTCGTAACCATTGATGACCATATCGTAAGCGTTAGCCACCGCATTTTCCGGTGCAGCTTTCAGTTCTGCTGCCGTCATGTCTTTCGGTGAGGTGAACGGATGGTGCATTGCTGTCAGGCCGCCTTCACCGTCGTCTTCAAACATCGGGAAGTCGATAACCCACAGCGGTGCCCATTTGCTTTCGTCGGTCAGACCAAGGTCTTTACCCACTTTCAGGCGCAGTGAGCCCATCGCGTCGGCAACAATTTTCTTGTTGTCGGCACCGAAGAAAATCATATCGCCATCTTGCGCGCCAGTACGCTCCAGGATGGCTTCGATGATTTCTGCATTAAGGAACTTCGCTACCGGGCTGTTGATACCTTCCAGACCTTTCGCGCGTTCGTTAACTTTGATGTAAGCCAGACCTTTCGCGCCGTAGATTTTAACGAAGTTACCGTATTCGTCGATCTGCTTACGGGTCAACGATGCGCCGCCCGGAACACGCAGAGCGGCAACACGGCCTTTCGGATCGTTCGCCGGACCTGCAAATACTGCAAACTCAACAGATTTCAGCAGATCGGCAACGTCGGTCAGTTCCATCGGGTTACGTAGATCTGGTTTATCAGAACCATAACGGCGTTCTGCTTCTGCAAAGGTCATTACCGGGAAATCGCCCAGATCCACGCCCTTCACTTCCAGCCACAGATGACGCACCAGCGCTTCCATCACTTCACGCACTTGCGGCGCGGTCATGAAAGAAGTTTCCACATCGATCTGAGTAAATTCAGGCTGACGGTCAGCACGCAGGTCTTCGTCACGGAAGCATTTAACGATCTGATAGTAGCGGTCAAAGCCGGACATCATCAGCAGCTGTTTGAACAACTGTGGGGATTGCGGCAGTGCGTAGAATTTACCTTTGTGCACACGAGAAGGCACCAGGTAGTCACGCGCGCCTTCCGGCGTGGCTTTGGTCAGCATCGGAGTTTCGATGTCGAGGAAGCCGTGGTCATCCATAAAACGGCGCACCAGGCTGGTGATTTTAGCGCGGGTTTTCAGGCGCTGAGCCATTTCCGGGCGACGCAGGTCGAGGTAGCGGTATTTCAGACGCGCTTCTTCGGTGTTGACGTGATTAGAGTCAAGCGGCAGAACATCTGCACGGTTGATGATAGTCAGCGAGGACGCCAGTACTTCGATTTCGCCAGTCGCCATATCGCGGTTAATATTTTTTTCGTCACGCGCACGTACGGTGCCCGTGACCTGAATGCAGAACTCATTACGCAGTTCAGAGGCCAGCTTTAACGCGTCCGCACGATCCGGATCGAAAAATACCTGCACGATACCTTCGCGGTCGCGCATATCGATGAAGATCAGGCTACCAAGATCACGACGACGGTTGACCCAACCACACAGAGTCACCTGCTGCCCCACGTGGGACAAACGGAGCTGTCCACAATATTCTGTACGCATGAGATATCCCTTAACTTAGCTGCCGGCGGATGCCCCCTGCTGCGCAGGTGACCAAGTCGCAGCGTTAGCTGTATGTCACAACTGAATGAAAAAAGGCGGCTATTATACTGGAAATTCTGCCGCACCGTAAGAGCCTGGCCCGCGCTGGAACGCCTCGTTACCACTTTATATCGGGCCTGAAATCAGACTCTACGCCAGTTTGCTATAAAGGTGTTGCCCGAACTCATAAAAATTAACAAAATTTGTCGTTCCGCCATCGGCTAATCGCATTAAGGTGTGAGGCACGATTTTGTTTTTTCAGGAGTCATCATGCTTGAACTTAATGCTAAAACCACCGCGCTGGTGGTGATTGATTTACAAGAAGGCATCTTGCCTTTTGCCGGTGGTCCACATACTGCCGATGAGGTGGTTAATCGCGCCGGGAAGCTGGCGGCGAAATTTCGCGCGAGCGGTCAGCCCGTGTTTCTGGTGCGTGTTGGCTGGTCTGCCGATTATGCTGAAGCATTAAAACAGCCGGTTGATGCCCCTTCCCCCGCTAAAGTGTTGCCCGAAAATTGGTGGCAACATCCTGTAGCATTAGGTGCAACCGACAGCGATATCGAAATCATCAAACGTCAATGGGGTGCGTTTTACGGTACGGATCTGGAATTGCAGTTGCGCCGCCGGGGTATCGATACAATAGTGTTATGTGGGATCTCGACCAATATCGGTGTTGAATCCACCGCCCGCAATGCCTGGGAACTCGGTTTTAATCTGGTGATTGCCGAAGATGCCTGTAGCGCCGCTAGCGCCGAGCAGCACAATAACAGCATTAATCATATCTACCCGCGCATCGCCCGTGTGCGTAGCGTTGAAGAGATCCTCCACGCGTTATGATTTACATCGGTTTGCCACAATGGTCGCATCCTAAATGGGTGCGGTTGGGGATCACCAGCCTTGAAGAGTATGCCCGCCACTTTAACTGCGTGGAGGGCAACACCACGCTTTACGCCCTGCCGAAACCCGAGGTTGTCCTGCGCTGGCGTGAGCAGACCACAGATGACTTCCGCTTCTGTTTTAAGTTTCCGGCGACTATTTCGCATCAGGCAGCATTACGGCATTGCGATGATTTAGTGACTGAATTTTTGACCCGCATGTCACCGTTGGCTCCGCGCATTGGACAATACTGGCTGCAACTGCCTGCCACATTCGGCCCACGGGAGCTGCCTGCGCTTTGGCATTTTCTCGATTCTCTTCCCGGCGAATTTAATTATGGTGTGGAAGTCCGCCATCCACAGTTTTTCGCCAAAGGGGAAGAGGAACAAACGCTTAATCGCGGTTTACATCAGCGCGGCGTTAATCGGGTGATTTTTATTAGACACGTTTAAATACACTACCTAAAGCGATACAATCTAGGTATCAGTTTTGAGGTGGTAAAAAATGAAACGTGTCATTTCATACTTTCGTTTCTCATCAGAGAAGCAAGCTAAAGGCGACTCACTCCGCAGACAATCTAAGATGGTCACTGATTGGCTTAAGGCTCATCCTGAGTACTATCTGGATGAATCCCTTACCTTCCGTGATTTAGGTGTGAGCGGATTCACTGGTAAGCACTTGAAAGGTGGCTTAGGTGACTTCTTAACCGCTATCGAGAAAGGGCTTGTTAAAGCTGGTGATACACTACTAATCGAGAGTTTAGACCGTCTCTCACGTCAGGCCGTAGACCGAGCAAGTGAGCTATTACGAAACATTCTTCGCTCTGGTGTAGATGTAGTCACCTTGTCCGATGGTGAACATTACACAAAGGAAAGCTTAAGAGACCCGTTATCCCTGATTAAAAGCATTCTGATAATGCAAAGGGCGCATGAGGAGAGTTTGCGTAAATCTGAACGTATACAAGCTGCATGGAACCGTAAAAAAGAACTCATCTCTGAAGGTATCAAGATTTCTAAGCGTTGTCCTGCATGGTTAAGGCTGAATGATGACCGTAAAAGCTTCTCTGTGATACCTGATAAAGTGGAGACTGTGAAGAGGTGCTTTCAGCTACGGTTAGAGGGTAAGTCTATCTGGGAGATTGTCAGAACTCTTAATGCTGAAGGTCACCAGACGCTTAACCAATATAAAGCGGGTTCATTTGGTCAAACCTCAGTGCAAGACCTTCTGAAAAATCGCTCTGTAATTGGTTACTTCACACCTAAAGGCTGTGAGGAGATAGCTGGTTATTTCCCCCCTATCATCCCTGAGACTGATTTCTACAAAGTCCAGCAACTATCATATTCTCGTTACGGTAGAAAACCTGCTTCAGATAAGCCATTGAGCGTGAATCTTTTCAAAGGGGTTATCCGTTGTTCTGAATGTGGTCATGCTCTGATTATCACAGGCTTTAGCGATACAAGAAGCGGGATTTATCGTTGTCCTCTTCGTAATGAAAACCGTTGTAGTGCTAAAGGACTTTCACGTAAGCAAACCGATGGTACATTACTTGCCCTGCTATCTCGTCTTGACCGATTTGATAGCGATACGACGAATACCATAGATACGCTGAAGCTACACCGTGAACACATCTCAAGCAATATAGAAAAGCTGGTACAGCTATCACTTGAAATTGAAGACCTGAACGCTATTACCAGCAAACTAAAACAGTTAAAAGGTGAGCTATCACAGGTTGATGCGGATATCGAGAAGGAGACACAACGCCTTAAATCTATTGATGTGGGTTGTTTGTCTGATTGTGACTTGACTACAAAGGCGGGAAGGATTGAAGCACAACTGATAATCAAAAGTGCTGTTAAAGAGGTCGTTTTAAATACTGCTAAACGTCGCTGTAAAGTAACTTTTCACAATGGTAAGTCAATCACCTTACCTATAACAGAAAACCCCTCAGAGGACGTTACAGAGGCTATACAGTCGCTTTCTGAAGTCACTGAGAGGGGTTTAATAGATGTTGATGAGGTTATCATATAGTTGAGATTCTATCGTCAGTAGCGCTTGTGAGGATTCACACTAAACTTCTTCAAAGTACTACCTGTACCAGCATTATTAAGCGCCTTTGAAGCCTGCTCATTAGCGGCATCTGAGAAGGTGCTTTTTCCATTCTCAACTCTGACACTTTTACCACAATTGATACGGGCTTGAAGTTGCTCATTAGTAAGTTCACTCGTAGAGCGATTATATAGCTCCTGACACAGCAACATACCATTACCCAAGCTTGTCGTAGTGTTGCCAGTATTCTTCTTAGAAGTAGCACCGCCATCATTCGTGGTAGCGGTCTTGCCAGTAGCTGCTGAAATATCAGTTTGACCTACAATAGCTTTAAAGTTAATTTCCTGAAAAGTTAGCTGGATTCTTAGACCATTTGAAATACCAACATCTTTGGAGGCTTTAAAGCTTGTAATAATGGAGTCGTCAATCTTAATACCATCTTTACAGACAACTGAGATAATTTGCTTCTGGTCACGCCAGTTTTCCAGAGTGTCGATGAAGTTTTCCACCAGCTTATTATCTCTTGAGATAAGGATACTACCGGATTCACCAACCACAACCACACCACTGATTGAAATAGTTCTTGGTGAACGCATTACATTATCAGTTATAGTTTGCCCCGATTGCATAGCCTGAGTTGTCACCATCATCGGTGAGTCATAGTCCATCTGTTCAGTAGCTGTTAAGGCAAGAAAAGATTCTACATTATCTCTAAGGTGAAAATAGATACCATCTTTACCTGAGTATCTAATTTGCTTTGTGTCAAACATTGTTGTTATTCCTATTCTGTTAAGCGTGAGCTACGTGAAATCTAATTTTTGATGTTGGTATCTGTTCAGAAGAAATCACGTAGCATTCGACTATTCATAGTTGAATCGTCATACTAGATAAAGATTAATAGATTGCCATGTGTGGCAATAAATATTAGTAGTTCTAACATTGTTTATTCCTCTGGGTAAGCTGAGCTAATCAAGGTATCTTCCTGCATACGATTAATATGAGATGTGGTTCTTTCATCAATAACCTTTCCATCAAGTACCGTCTGAGTTGTGATATTGATTGTCTGAGGCTGAATATTTACTGACGGCTTGATAACCTTTAAATCTTGTGTGAATGTTTCCACTCGACCTTTCAGGTTATTCAATGCTTCAGGTGAAAACTGTGGAACATCTTTTGATTTGCCCTGAACCATAGCCCATAAAACAGCGGCTAAAGAGTTCATGTCACCAGTCAATGCTTGGTCTGTGGGTTCCACCTTTGACCTTACAACTTTATCAATTGGATTATCTGACTTACTCATCTGACGTTCATAGAGTGGTTTAACAATGGAGTTAATCACATCAGTTGCCATACCGATAACCATTACTCTGGTAATTGCATCAGCTACAGATAGCCTACTTTTTCCACCTTCAACACTACCAGCAGAACGTGAATTGATTCTTCCTGCTGCTGTATTTGCTGCATTACCAAGCGTGGAAATAGCCCTAATTAAGTTCCAGATACCACCTACAGCACCAATCCCAGACCTTACAGCGACTATACCAGCAAGCCCCTTTAATGCACTTAACAGGCCATTTGCAAGACCATCAGCTACAGCTTTTTGAGTGTCATTTAGTGAACGATAAGCTAATGTCACCTCATCAAAGAACGCTCTCACTCTGTAACTAATATCAGTCAGGTTATCGACACCGTGTGACATAGAAGTCATGAGATTACCAAGACTTTCACCAAGACTCTTACCACTCCCACCTAAACTATTTAAAAGCGTTGTTAGGCTTCTTGTGAAATCTTGCAGACCATCTTCAGAACCTCTGAAAATACTGTCAAGCGTGGTATTCCAAGAGTTTTTCAAGTTCCCTAGTTGTGCCTGAGTACTTTCTGAAATAGCTTTCCAGCCACCTTTAGCGGTGATTTGTTTATCCAATTCCTGAGTGACTTTCTGAAGAGTATCGGCAGACTTTAAAGCCCCTTTCTTCATGGCATCAAATAATTCCTGTTCAGTCTTTCCGGTTGCTTTAGCAAATACCTGAACCATACCAGGAACAGCTTCAGCTAATTGACCTTTCAGCTCCTCAGCCATCACCTGACCCTTACCAGCCATCTGCGATAGCGCTGTTAATGCTCGCTTAATTTCCTCTTCACTTCGACCCATCAGACGAGCATAGCCAATCGTATTTCTAAAAAGCTCTTCAGAACCCTGAATACCCATAGATTCTTTAGCTGAAGCACCGAAACCAGCAAACTGTGATTGCAGTTCAGCGATATCTAAACCCGTTGTTTGAGCTAATGATTTGGTGAACTCTTTTACTTGACCTGCATCTTTATCAAATACGAAATCAATTGAACGTTCAGCACTTGCACGCTGTAAACCAACTTCCATAATCTTCTGATAACTGGCTAATACAGCCTGCATAGAAATAAATGCACCTGCTGTTTTAACTGCTGCTGAAGACAGACTATCAAGAGAACTAGCTGCTTTATTTCCGTTAACGCTGGTGGATGTGTGAACTTTAGCTTTAGCAATTGCTTCTCGTACACTTGAATTTAGTTTAGCAAGGGCTTCATTAAACTTGGTGTTATCCATCTGACCAACTTTACTACTTAATGCGTAAAACTGACTCTTAATGTATTTCTCGACAATTGGGTTAAGACCTTTCAGCTTGGTCATATTCGCTGAATAAGCTGCTGTGATTGCTCTGTTGCCGCTAATTCGTGGCTGTCTTGATTGTTTTGGAGGATTAACAGTGTCATTAAATCTGGTGGTAAACTGGAAAGCTTTAGTATTTTTTGCTCTCTGTTCAATCTTATCAAAGGTCTTATTAAACTTCCTTTCAAGCTGCCCTAAAGAAGCCGTTAAATTACTATCAAGCTGCTTTGTATTAATCCTGAAACCTTTATTTAGGTTCTTTTCAATTCTTTGTGCTGACTGCAAAGCTGCCTTTTCAACTCTTTGCAAGCCCTTAATAATGTTTTCATTGAAGTTCAGCTCAACAATAAAACTATCAACTGTGAATTTGCTCATTCATATTTTTCACCTCTTTAAGCGTGAGCTACGTAAATTCTATTTTTCAGTGTGGGTATTAGCTTTACAGATTTCACGTAGCACATAGGATTCGATAGAAGACTATCTCATATACAAAAAAGGAGAGTTACCTAGATTGCCATCCAGATAATCTCTCCCGTTGATTTTACCCAACCAATTTTTAATGTCGGACAAGATAATGTAATTCCGTTTCACCTATGATTTGAGCATCAGAAGGAATACGGTCAATACACCATTTTGGAATCTTACGTACCTTTGGTTTGCGTGAGGTGATAACTTGACGTTTGTTTTTAATTCTTAAGGCTGGCTTAGTTTGTAACTTTAAGTTCTCACAAACAGACCGAATAGTCTCTAAACGTTCTTCAAACATTAATCACCCCTTTTTAATTCAATTTTAATCTAATAAGCGTATACACTCTACACCGCGTTCGTTCTTTACAATTTCGTAACGAAGTGAAAGAAAAGTCTCATAATACTCTTTATCGAGCGCAGCTACTTTGTCTTTGAGGTCGATAAGGGAAACTGTTAAATCATCTCGCCCCATATACTTTAGCTCATCAAGAGTCTTTTCCTTCAAACTGGCAATGATATATTCACTGTATGCCTGTATATCATCAAGAGTCGTTCGAATCCCCTGTAATTTACCTTCAAAATGCTCAATTAAAAATTTAGTTGTTTCATTGCATTTTGTTAAATCACTCATTCATCACCTCAAAGTGCCTTTGCGTATTTCTGAGAAATCTTCGTAAGCTGCTCAATATCAGCCTGCATAGCAACCTTTTTCTGCGTTTCATAGTCACTAATAAGCGCTTTCATAGTCTGAAGTTCTCTTGATAGATACAACTTAGCACTATCAAGTTGCTTGTTACGTGATGCCAAGATGTTCTGTCTGGCAATTTCACAGAGTTCTTCATCGCTTTTATCGGTCATGAAAATAAACTGACCAGCACCTCTTGAAGCTTTAACCATCTTCACAATTCGATATTCATCAGGAAGATTATTAATCACGTCTGGGATATTCTCAGGAAAAGTACCAAAACCATCATTGTCTTCGTATGTGAAGTAAACAAATGGTTTCTGGGACAATTCATCCTGAATCTCAAATTCTGATGGTTCAATAGCTGATTGCATCAAGGTAACTTTGCTGTAAGCGTCATCTAATCTAAGACGCTGTGCTTTTAAAACTGGGTAATATTCCCGCTCAAGCTCAAATAGTGCTTCAGTTTTGCAGATATCAGGCATTTCTTGAGGCTCAGGAGACACAAAGGTAATTTCCTTTGGTGACATCTTTAACTCTTGCTCAAGCTTAATTCTTTCATCGTGTTCTTTGCGCTGGATAATATGTAGCGGATGCTCAGTCTGTGGGGACCAGTCACCGAAGCTATCAATCACTTTGTTATTAATGTAAATATCGTTTGTCATTGTTTTTTCCTCTAAGTGTGTGGTTATTTCTTAATAGAGCACCTTCAACGCCAATACACTTAGAAGATGACTTAACGATTTGTTAAAGATGCTCTATTAAGAAAAGCCCTAAACATAGGAATCATCCTCATCTGTGAAGGGCTTTGGAGGTTTGCTTATAACGTTAACGAAGTTTCAGGAAAAACTTTCTTTAAAAGCTCTGTTTAAAAACTCTTAAAGAAACGCCCTAACTCATGATTAGGGCAAAGCTGTAAGGATTCAATAACGAATGAACAAAGACTTTTTGAGATGACCTCTCTTATTAAATTGAGAGGCCATGTAGCGAAAAGCATTGCACCTTCCAACTCAGAATATAGTTATCATCGATGTAGAGATGATTAATATTTTAATTCAAGGAGAATTGCTCTCCTCATAGACTTCGGATAGAAGACTATCCTCATATATACAATTATGTCATGCTCAAGGTTATTTGTCAACAGCTTTTTAACAGATTGGTAACATCAATTCTTATTTACCGTATTGCCCACCCAGCAACCAACAAATAAGCCAAGCAATTATTAAACCCATTAATGCACCACCTTCGAATCCGTCACCAGAATATTATCGCTGTACAAAATTGCTATAGCCGCCTTGAGATATTTTTCAGGGCTAATGCTGTATTTGTTCGTTTCTTCGATAACAAGCCTTTTCATGCTTGAGTCGCTAACGGGAAACATAAAACGTGGTTCACCAGTTTCAATTCCCTGAATAAAATCTTCAATTGCTTCTGAGTTTTCAGCCATTAGCTTGAACAGCCTGTCAAAGTCAATTGACACACCGGAATCAACGAAGCTTTGCACCATCATAGCGGTGTCGTTATCAACGAAAATCTGTAGCGGACAACTGTTCATTTATTAAAATCTCCTTTTTCACCAGACCTCCTCAATCGCTCTGTAACGAGCTAAACAGTCTTTTTCAGGGGTAGCCTGTACAGTGGTATTACCCACCCTAAAATAAGATAGTTTTTTGCGTTAGAATGCGATTGAGAGCGTCTGAGAAGCTATTTTTCTAATTTCTCTTAAAGTCTCGGACTTGCATAAGGTTTTTTGGTCTGGTATCAGCTCTGTTACCATTTCGATGGATAATTTGCTTATTGGATTGATAGCCATGATAAAGGAACCAGACAACATATTTCACATAGAATGTGTATCGACCCACATTAAATGTTTTGTTACCGTAGTCGTCGGTATTTATCGTGACTGACTCCCCATCAGACCAGCACAGGGAATCACTGGATTCATCATAGATAAGGTGTTCTGTAAAATATCGTCTAACATCTTCATGCCAAGGTTTCATAAAACCTCCTCACCCCAATAACCTAATTCAATCTTATGACGTTCAAACCATTCCGCTGTAACTGCTGCTTTCAGCGTTTCATTTGGGCCAATGGCTTTAATGAAAATATCTTTTGAGTTATGGATGTCACCGAATCCGTTTCCTTCAATCAGGAGGTCGGAGATGTAGCGAATCATTTTATCTGTGTGATATTCAAAGGTAACGCATAGCATTAAACCCCCAATTTATCCGCTAACTTGTGAATCTTGATGCTTAGCAACCTTGCTAAATCCAGTCCAAAAGCATTTAAAGATTTCAGACTATCAAGGTCATCTTGCTTAACCCGGATATGGTGTCTTGCAGCCTCTAAGCGACTATTAAGCAAATCCTGTTCGTTAATATCACGGTTAATTGCAAGCTTCATCACTGCTGAGTGTGGCAGACCTGTAATGTTTTTGATTCGGTTAAGTTCGTCAAAGGCTGTCTTTGTAATACGGGTTAAAGTGTGTTTGTTTTTCATTTTAAAATTCCTCTGTAACTAAATACGGGTCAAACTCGAAATCTGGTTGCTCGTTTTCCATTGGCTCAATATTCCCAACGGCAAGATGATGTTCAACAACACCAATTAGCTTTGCACACATTACAGCAAGCAATGCACAATAGGCATCAGTTGGTAACTCATGGCTTAATCGGGTTGCTTGACGCTGAAGATGATTTGTCACGGTGGATGCGTTAATTTCATCAAGACTCTTCAAAATATAAAACAATTTCTTGTTGTATTTCGGGTGACCTTCGCTTCTGCAAAATCCAATGAAAATATCTTCAATTCGTGGTGGCAATTGCCCGTAAGAATCAAAGTGAGTCAGATAATTTTTAATAGTGTTCTGGGTGCTCTTTCTGGTTGGCATAAATCTGTCTCGTGGCGTAATGCTACGAATGACCGCTTCAATGTTTTTATGTTCGGATTTGGTAAAGGCTGGGACTTCGTAGCTGGTGGGGGTGTCTGTGTAGCTGTAACCGTTGTGTCTGTTACGTCTCTTGGATTCTTCAAGAAACTTTTGAAATTCTCTGTCGTTCATTCATATTCTGACCCTCATAAGATGTTATTATTCTGTTAACTCATATATACAATCCTAGCAGTTTCAAAGACTAATGTCAAGTATTTTTTAACATTTTATTAACATTTATGGTATAATGGTTCTATGAGAGAGGGAAAAATAGAAAAGGCGTGGCTATGAGAATGGTCACATGGTTATTGCATTGCACACAGACATCTTCAATCGCTCTGTAACGAGTTAAACAGCCTCTTCAGGTCAACTCATAAGGTCAGGTACTTTTTGTGTCAGAATGCGATTGAGAGCGTCTTACAAGGAAATTTAATGTTAAATCTCCCTCCTGAGCTGGGGGCACCTGATGTATGGGCTGGTGGAGGTGTGGGTCTGTTCGCAGGTCTGCTACTTCGCTACGTCCTCGTCAGGGTGCTTGTTGTCTTTAAACTGTTTGGTCGTGAATGGTCGTTTGACCTCAAGGACAGGACCAGAACAGACAACCACACAGAACCTCGCTAAACTTCCTCCAAACCCCCCTGTACGAGATGGTATAGGGGTATCTTTAGCATTTTGTGCTATCTATTAAAAAACAGCTTGACACAACCAGAAAGCTGCATCTATCAAGTGTTCACCTCTCTGACAGTAACTTCTAAAAGTTCTTATTTTTCAATAAGTTGTAATTAGCCATATATAGAGAACTGACAAGCCTCTTCACAGTTAACTCTGAAACCTTAACAGTAATTTCTAAAAGTTCTTATTTTTCAACGAGTTGTAATCACCCAATATAAAGGACTGACAAGACCCTTCACAGAGAACTTCCTGGACTCACTAAGATACAAGGCGATAACCCCAGAAAGGGAGAGCCACCTTCTTAACCGACTTCTTAAACAATCTTTACAGACCCCGTTCACCAGTCTCAATATTTTATTTCTCGCTCTTCGTTTGTTGCTCGTTTCTATTATTGAGGGGGTTTGAAAAACCTCTGTAAAATAACCCTTCCAGTAAAAAGCGAATAACCCCAGACAGGGGAAATCGCCTCTTTAACATTCTCATAATCAGTGCTCTATATGAGAATTTTAGCTCAACCTTTGAGCAATCCTGTATGACGTGCTCAGAGGCATTCTGAGAGCATCTGCAATGTACTTAATGGGTTTGCCTTGCCTGTATAGTTTTATGAAACTGTCGAGCGTCTGTGCATCGTGTATATGAGGTCTTCCACGTAAACCACCCCTGTTAACCACGGCAAGTAAAAGCATTGTGTCGCCGCAATAGATTGTCTGGGTAACTTCAACTTTCGGTTTGCGGGGTGTGTTCCTGTATATCAAAACGCAACTTGGAAACGGTGAACGCGCTACAACGCCTTTCTTCCCTGCTGGTGGAAGGTATTTGACTGCTCGGTGTAACGTTCGAATCTCATGCAGGAAGGGGTTTGTATATACACACCGAAGCCAGTAAGTTGTCTTTGACCTGTGCGGAACCAGACATACACACACATCAGCTTCAGGGGCTCTTGAGAGGAACTGTTCAGCCATGCTAAACGGTGGGTTAACGAAGACCCGTTCACCAACCCATGATTGATTGTGAATATCATCGGTGAACCGTGGCAACAATGCGTCATGCTCAGTTGCAGCACCATCCATTGAGAAACTAAATTCTCGGTGTAGGTTACGAAATAAACGATACGGTGTACGCCAGTCATCAGAACCACCATGATAACGACCGACATTGATTATTGGATGCGACACAAGCGAAGCGCCCCTCTAAAAAGATTTTTTAGCTATTTTGTTTAAAAGCACATCAAACGATACATTTTATTGATTTAGGTCAAAGACAAAAGCATTGACAAAATGGTAAGATTGTTCACATGACCTTACTTAACAGATTCTTAAGAGCTTTGAAACGAACTGTTTAACAAGGTCACTACCTCTGGTCTTATTGTTCCCTCTCTTCTTGGTAGTTCTGTTAAAGTATTTTTTCAGGTATATCTTTAGGTCACTGTTAAGATAGAACCTACCTTCGGTTTCATGGTTCTCTTCCTCCCGTTAAACACTCTTATCAAGCCCTCTGCATAATCACTACCAAGAATCTTACAAGGTAATATTCAGACTTCTTATAGTTGACCTGATACAGAAGTTTTACAGACATACTCTCTAGATACTATCAAGGGGCACTAAGCGGGAGAGAGAGGGGATATGTGACCATAGGGGAACCCCTCCTGTTAAAAAGACTACTTAGAAGTCTGAGGTTTTAGTGAAATCTGTGAATATAGCTTCTCAGACGCTCTGTAACGCATTCTAAGCGATTTTACCCCTTTATTTTAAGGTGGTTAGTACATCCCTATAGGTTACCCCTAAAAATGGGGTTAAAACTCGCTACAGAGCTTTCTATGAGGTTTGGTAGAGTTGTATAAATTTTATACAGCACTTATTCAGCTTCTAATTTTTTTATAAAAATGACTACCCCCTTCTATATATCCCCTCCCTGAGAATCTTCGAAAATATCTACACTCAATTGATGGCTGTTAAGTACCCCAGATTCACGATATAGCACCCCCTTTGCAAAAGCAGTTAAAATATCTATAACCAACTATTGACTTTCTTCATGATATCTGTTTAGCCCTGCCTCAAAAAGCCTTCACCACACTTCACAGCATCTATCAAGAAGATTTCACCTATCAATAGCTGTAACATTTTATAGTCCTGTGAAGTCCTATCCAGTTTTCTCTGTAACAGACACAAACTTCTGTGACCTTATGTATCAATGACTTACAAGACATGCCCTCAAGGTGCTGTATAGCCTCTTATCTTCCAATACATAAAACCCTTATAAATCAGTACTGATATGTATACAGTTCGTTTTTAACATAATAGCTGTTTTACGCACTAAGAAGCATCTACGTAGATTCTGTATAGCTAACAAGATTACCTTTCACGATTTTTTAAGAAGGGACTACGGAGATTTGACAAGGTAACTATAACTATCACTTTCTAACTTTCACGTAGGAAATCGTTAAGGGTTTGATAGTTACACCATGTGACCAACTGCATGAATAGCGTTATATAGCCCTGTATATAGCACTTTTCTAGGAGTCGAGAGAGGGACGACTAACACGATACAGTTTACCCTGAAAAGAGACTTCACTGATTCTCTATATATTTCAATGAGTTATACTAAAAAGGGACTATACCGATACTGCATAGAATCTGTGTAGGATTGTATAGATAGCGCATAAATACACCGTTAAATTGAATAGGGATTCACCTGATATTGTCCTGTAATTAACAGGTATGTTCTAGGAATCATCCTCATAGTGTATTTAGACCTTGATGATTTTAGACAGCCGCCCGGTTCATGCAGCACGTCCACACAGTGAAGCTATTCGCGACGCTCAACGAAAAAAACCTAAAGTTCCGGTACATGCTGTACTGACGGCGAAAAATCCACTGATCCGTTTTATCGGTAGTGATGATATGACGCAAAACCGGGAATTATTTCAGGTCTGGTTACAAAAATTAGCGCAGTGGCATCAGACCACTACGCCTTATCTTTTTTTACATACGCCAGATATTGCCCAGGTCCCGGAACTGGTACATACCCTGTGGGAAGACTTACGTAAAACGCTTCCAGAGATCGGAGCAGTTCCGGCTATTCCACAGCAATCTTCTCTTTTCTGAATTTGCCACCTATCATAGACAGGTGCCATCGGCCATTTTAAAGGGAGTTTGTATGGTAAGCGCGCTGTATGCCGTTTTAAGTGCGTTGTTATTAATGAAGTTCTCTTTTGATGTCGTTCGCCTGCGAATGCAGTACCGCGTTGCCTATGGCGACGGCGGTTTTAGCGAACTGCAAAGCGCTATTCGCATTCATGGTAACGCGGTGGAATATATTCCCATCGCGATTGTGTTGATGCTGTTTATGGAAATGAATGGCGCAGAAACCTGGATGGTGCATATTTGCGGCATCGTTTTGCTTGCTGGTCGTCTGATGCATTATTACGGTTTTCATCACCGTCTGTTCCGCTGGCGACGTTCTGGCATGAGCGCCACCTGGTGTGCGCTGTTGCTGATGGTGCTGGCGAATCTTTGGTATATGCCCTGGGAGTTGGTTTTCTCCCTGCGTTAGCGCACAATACGCCACTTTCTTTTTCCCGGATTTTTACGTTATGTCTCACCGCGACACGCTATTTTCTGCCCCTATCGCCAGACTGGGCGACTGGACCTTTGATGAACGGGTAGCTGAAGTCTTCCCGGATATGATCCAGCGTTCCGTTCCCGGCTATTCCAATATTATTTCCATGATTGGTATGTTAGCCGAGCGCTTCGTTCAACCTGGTACGCAGGTTTACGATCTGGGTTGTTCTCTGGGCGCGGCGACACTCTCGGTGCGTCGCAACATTCATCATGATAATTGCAAAATTATTGCCATCGACAACTCCCCGGCGATGATTGAACGCTGCCGTCGTCATATTGACGCCTATAAAGCTCCTACGCCAGTAGACGTTATTGAAGGTGATATTCGCGATATCGCCATTGAAAACGCATCGATGGTGGTGCTGAATTTTACCCTGCAATTCCTGGAACCTTCCGAGCGCCAGGCGTTACTGGATAAAATTTATCAAGGACTGAACCCGGGCGGCGCGCTGGTGCTTTCGGAAAAATTCAGTTTCGAAGATGCCAAAGTTGGTGAACTGCTGTTCAACATGCACCACGACTTTAAACGTGCCAACGGTTACAGCGAACTGGAGATCAGCCAGAAGCGCAGCATGCTGGAAAACGTGATGCTGACCGATTCCGTGGAAACCCATAAAGCACGCCTGCATAAAGCCGGTTTTGAGCATAGCGAGCTGTGGTTCCAGTGCTTTAACTTTGGTTCACTGGTGGCATTAAAAGCAGAGGACGCTGCATGATCGACTTTGGTAACTTTTATTCTCTGATTGCCAAAAATCATCTTTCACACTGGCTGGAAACGCTGCCCGCGCAGATTGCTAACTGGCAGCGCGAACAGCAGCACGGTCTGTTTAAACAGTGGTCCAACGCGGTGGAATTTCTGCCTGAAATTAAACCGTATCGTCTGGATTTATTGCATAGCGTTACGGCAGAAAGCGAAGAGCCACTGAGCGCCGGGCAAATTAAACGCATTGAAACGCTGATGCGCAACCTGATGCCGTGGCGCAAAGGGCCGTTCTCACTGTATGGCGTCAACATCGATACCGAATGGCGTTCCGACTGGAAATGGGATCGCGTTCTGCCCCATCTTTCTGATTTAACCGGGCGCACCATTCTTGATGTCGGCTGCGGCAGCGGTTATCACATGTGGCGCATGATTGGCGCTGGCGCGCACCTCGCGGTGGGGATCGACCCTACACAACTGTTTCTGTGCCAGTTTGAAGCGGTGCGTAAACTACTGGGTAACGATCAGCGCGCACATTTGTTACCGTTAGGTATTGAACAACTTCCGGCACTGAAAGCCTTTGATACCGTCTTTTCGATGGGCGTGCTTTATCATCGTCGTTCACCGCTGGAGCATCTCTGGCAGTTAAAAGACCAACTGGTGAATGAAGGCGAACTGGTGCTGGAAACGCTGGTTATTGATGGCGATGAGAACACGGTGCTGGTGCCGGGCGATCGTTACGCACAAATGCGTAATGTCTATTTCATTCCTTCCGCGCTGGCGCTGAAAAACTGGCTGAAGAAGTGTGGTTTTGTTGATATTCGCATTGCAGATGTGAGCGTTACCACCACAGAAGAGCAGCGACGCACCGAATGGATGGTCACCGAGTCTCTGGCCGATTTTCTCGACCCGCATGATCCGGGTAAGACGGTGGAAGGTTATCCAGCGCCTAAACGCGCGGTGCTGATTGCGCGCAAGCCGTAAAGGTCTGGTATTACTGCCGGATGCGGCGTGAACGCCTTATCCGGCCTACAAAACCTTGCTAATTCAATATATTGCAGGGACTATGTAGGCCTGATAAGCATAGCGCATCAGGCAGCTTTACGTTTGCATAACCTCAGCGCCCGTTTCCTGGCGCTATTCACGTCTTACGCCTGAACAGCTGGCTGATCAAACGCCGTTAACTTCAGCGCATTGCCCGTATATTTTTCGATATACACCAGCGCAGAGTTACCGGCACAGGCATTCGCCAGCTGCGAGCTGGGGATATCCGCCGTTAACACGTTCGCACTACCGTTTTTACACAAGCCATTTTCCAGATCTGGCCATGCACCTTCATGCACGCATACCACGCCTTTTTTGATCCCGTCAGTCACCACCGCGCCTGTCAGAATCTGACCGCGCTTGTTCCAGACACGCACCAGATCGCCATTCGCAATACCAAAGCGAGCAGCATCTTCGGTGTGAATAGTGATTGGTTCACGATCGGCAACCGCATATTTTTTACGCAGTTCCGCATAGTTAAGCTGACTGTGTAAACGGTGTGCCGGATGTGCGGTCAGAAGCTGCAACTGCTTCTCGTCGGCGGTACCCTTCCACTCATCAGGCGCAAGCCAGGTTGGGTGTGCCGGGCAATCCTTATAGCCAAATTTTTCCAGCGTTCTGGAGTAAATCTCAATTTTGCCGCTTGGCGTACCCAGCGCATTTTTCACCGGATCGGCGCGGAAATCACCATAACGAATGTACTGTTCGTTCTTCTCGCTGCAGCGCATTTCGATCAGTTTATTTTGCTGCCAGAAGGCATTAAACATCGGCATAGTCACGCGTTGCGCACGGGCACCTTTCTGAGCGGCATCATAGAAAAATTTCAGCCACGCCATTTCATCTTTACCTTCGGTATAGATCTCTTTTCCGCCAGGTTTGAGTAATTCAGCAAGATCGGCAAACACGTCAAAATCGTTGCGCGCTTCAAATTGCGGAGCGACAGCCTGCTTCATCGGCACAATATGCTGGTTGCTGTAATCACCGGTCATCGTCAGGTCATTGCGCTCAAACGATGTGGCGATCGGTAATACGATATCTGCATGTTTAGCAGCTGCGGTCCAGTAGCATTCAGAAACGACGATCATCTCCGGTTTCTGCCATGCTTTAATCAGACGATTAGTATCCTGGTGATGGGTAAAGTTACCGCCACCCGCCCACCAGATCATTTTGATATTCGGATACGTTTGTTCTTTACCGTTATGCTGATATTTGCCGCCAGGATTTTCCAGCGCATCGACGATACGGGCAACAGGAATCGCCGTCATTCCGCCATCATCAGCGGCCTCGCTGGCCTGTCCGGCAATCGCCGCAGACATTTCTGGTAGCACGCCGCCAACACGCGTCGGGTTGCCACCGTTGGAGTAATGATAAGAGAAACCAAACCCGCCGCCCGGTGTACCAATTTGCCCTAACATCGCCGCCAGCGTCACCAGCATCCAGTGTTTCTGTTCACCATATTGCTGGCGCTGAATTCCCCAGCCTGCCATCAGCATTGTGCGATTTGCCGCCATCAGTTCTGCAAGTTTCACAATCTGCGCTTCCGGCACGCCAGTAATTTCCGCCGCCCAGGCCGCACTCTTCGGCGTATTATCGTTCTTGCCTGTCAGATACTCTTCAAACTGCGGATACCCGGTAGTGTATTTTTCAAGGAACACTTTATCGTGTTTGCCTTGTGTCATCAGGGTATGCGCAATCCCTAACATCAGTGCCACGTCGGTGCCCATATTCGGTGCGATCCAGGTGGCATTATCGCCAAAGAATTCGATGGTTTCGGAGCGGATAGGATCAATGGCAATCACTGGTTTGCCAGATTTTTTCAGCTGATGGAAGTATTCCAGCCCTTGTTCATCGGTACTGCTCCAGGCAATTTTTAAGGTATTCAGCGGGTTCATGCCCCACAACACCACCACCTGACTGTTTTCCAGAATCAGCGGCCAGGAAGTCTGCTGTTCATAGACCTCCACAGAACCGACCACATGCGGCATGATCACCTGTGCCGCTCCGGTTGAATAATCGCCGCTATGCCCGGAATAACCGCCCGCCAGGTTCATATAACGTTGCAGTAAGGTTTGCGCTTTATGCAACACGCCAGAAGAACGCCAGCCGTAAGATCCGGCAAAAATGGCCGATGGTCCGTTAGCTTTACGAATACGATCGTGTTGCTCATGAATCAGTTTTAATGCTTGTTCCCAGCTCACCTGTACATAGGTATCTTCGCCACGACCTTTCGCCGGTTGCAGTGGATTATCGAGATAGCTTTTTCTCACCATCGGATGCTGAATACGCGCCGTGGTGTGTACCTGATCCGCCGCCGTAGACTGTAAGGAGTTCGGTATGGTCTTCGCCAGCGCGCCTGTCGAAGAAACAATCTTGCCGTCCTTCACTTCTACGTTCATCGCTCCCCAACGTCCCGCGGTGAGGATTTTGCCGCCCTTTTCTTCTGCCCATGCGGGTAGCGGTGCAGCCGATGTCACCACCAGCGTCCCAGCGGCAATACCGCTGTGTTTAATAAATTCGCGTCTTGTTAATGTCATAACTTCCTCCCTGATCAACGAGGATCACTGTTTCTCGGTAATATCTTTGGCGTTGTACTGGAAGTACCGCGTCAAAATGTCCAGTTCGTTTTCGCTCATGCTGGTTCGCGCACCCATTCCTTTGGCAATGGACGGCCATGCATTGACGGTGTAATGGTCGGCGGCAATAGGGGCATGGCAGCCAGCGCAATAGGTATCGTCAAGTTTTTCAGCGTATTGCCATAGTGGTTTACGGTCCGCTAATGCGGAATCGGTTAGCGCACCCTGTAAAGACGCCTGACGCCATTGATTGCCGTATTCGTCAGCCTGCCATTCCCCGTTTACCGTTAGCGCCTTGATACCTTCTTCACTTAATGTGGCGAGCGCCAGCCGTTGACCTGCCGCCAGGTAGAGCGTGTTTTCACTGCCCTGCATTTGATAACCCTGCAACCGAACAATTGGCTGTTTACCACTGGCATCAACGACGGTGAGATCGGTACCAGGAGTCACGGTAGCCAGGTCGCCTATGCGAGAAGTTTTGAAAGGATAAATATGTGCGCCATTAGTAACTGAAGTAGCGGCCTGACTTTCCAGCTCATGCGCCGCGTTGTCATCCATTTTTATTTCTGGCGGGAAATGGGCAATGCCTTTATGGCAATCGATACAAGTTTCGCCGTCCTTTTGCGCTTTATTATGCATTTTCTGCGCAGATTCACTTTGCGAGGTAATATCCATGGCATCAAAAGAATGGCAACTACGGCAGGTTGCAGAGTCAGTTGCTTTTAATTCTTTCCATACTGTTTCGGCCATTTCCTGGCGATGAGCTTCGAACTTATCGTCACTGTCTATTTTGCCGCTAACAAATTCATGATAAATATCTTTAGATGCTTTTAATTTAGCAAATAAATAATCCATCCCTGACTTTGGAATATGGCAATCGGCACATTCCGCGCGTATACCTTTTTGGTTCGAAAAGTGGACAGTTCCCTGATATTCCTCAAAAGGTTTACTCATCGAGTGGCAGGAAAGGCAAAATGCGGTATCCGACGTTTTATGTAAGGCTTTTTGCGCCAGCAAGAACCCGCCGCCACCAACCACAACCGCTATCAGCAAAAACAATAACCCAATGCGTTTTTTCCCTCGCATAGATTCCTCTAATTAAATTCCAGGACACCGATACCATTGTATAAATAAATATACAACGAATTGACTACTTGCTTAATTCGGCACAACACTGCCTGAAATAATCGATAAAGAATATGATTTATTACAATGTAATCATTAATTGCTAAGGAATAACCCAGTTGTTATTTAGAATATATATTTGTCAGTTTTGGCAATTTAAATCACATAATGAATGTGAATATATAAAATATTTTTAGCACAACGCTATGCGCACTGTCACCCGCTCAACAGATCACGGCAATCGTTCGTTTTTTATACTGCTCAGGGATAAAAAAAGGCCCCTGTTGAAATTGCAGGGGCCTGGTACGAGCAAGCATCATATTGGGCGACATGATGCAACGGTAAAAATCATTTGGCCTGATGGCGTTCAATGATTCCTTTCATTTCAGCAACCGCCGCCCCGTCTACGACATAACGCGAATACTCGTCCGCGTGTGCATCTGATGACATGGACAATCCTTGATTACGATAACGCATCGGTGAGGCTTGCCACACTCCCGCGGAGCTATGGACTTCCAGCACTCCGGCATCGAGGAAGTGGTGCAGGTTTTCCGCACGGACTCCTGCTCCGGCCATAATGATTGGAGCATCACGATGGGCAATAAGTTCCATAATTTTTGATAAACCTTGCAGTGCGTCTGATTTTTGCCCTGATGTCAGTACCCGGGTAATGCCCAATTCCGTAAGATTATTGAGTGTATTTAAAGGGTTAGCGCACATATCGAAGGCGCGATGAAAAGTCACTGCCAGCGGACCGGCAGCAGCCATTATTTTTTCCATTCGTGGCATATCGACATTCCCGTCAACATCGAGAACGCCCGTCACCAGTCCAGGAAAACCTAATTCGCGGACTGTGCGCACATCTTCAAGAATGGCGGCAAACTCACCGTCGCTGTAGCAAAAATCACCACCGCGTGGGCGGATAATCGGATGCACAGGGATCGTCACCCGCTGGCGCACGGATTTCAGTACCCCCAACGACGGCGTTAGGCCCCCCTCTTTTGGAGCTGCGCATAATTCAACTCTGTCAGCGCCGTTTTGCTGCGCCGTTAGCGCGCATTCCATGCTGTAACAGCAAATTTCCAGTAATGCCATTTTTGCTCCTTAGTTACGCCGACTGCTCGCTGGCAACGATCTCTTCAATGGACCACGGATGAAACTTAATGGTTGTTTTACCATCGGTGACCGCCAGCGTCGGATTCGGTAATCGTTCATGCTCACCTTTTGGCGAACTGGTTTTAACTGAGATCCCCGGCAGGCTGAGTCCTTCATCAGAAAGCAATGCCAGCGCACGGGCATTCAGCGTTTCTGGATCACCCGGTAGAACGATTTCAATATGTTCCCAACCTTCGTGCGGGTAACGTTTTTCCCCGGGCCACGGTAGCTCCACAATGGAAAACTGCCAGTGCGCAACCTGTAGCGGTTCATGCAATTTAAACAAACAAATCGGTCTGCCATTGATCATATTTTCTGACAAAAGCTCGCCGCACTGTTCAAACCCGCGACGCCAGCGTTCAGCGGTGACGTTTTGATGGCAACGCAAAGAAATGTGATCGGCAGTCAGCGGAGTGATATCCAACCCCAGACGGCGGGAAAGTTCATCTAATGCGTGGGTAAATCGCGGTAAATCCGATGCAATATCCTGCAGCTCGTCGATAGATTGCCAGTTCGCCATAATCATTCTTCGTCTTTCATTAAAAGCGTTAATTTACCCTGTTGCCCTGCGCCAACCAACCGCTGATTTCACGCCGCTTCTGATGCAATAGTGAAAACGGCAATACGCCACGCGCACGTTGCTGACGAAAACAGCCATTTGCAGTATACTCCCGCCCTAATTTCTTTAACTGGTGCGGGCAATTTTTGCTCGCTTCATCAATGTAAGGTATTCCGGTGAATATTCAGGCTCTTCTCTCAGAAAAAGTCCGTCAGGCCATGATTGCGGCAGGCGCGCCTGCGGATTGCGAACCGCAGGTTCGTCAGTCAGCAAAAGTTCAGTTCGGCGACTATCAGGCTAACGGCATGATGGCAGTTGCTAAAAAACTGGGTATGGCACCGCGACAATTAGCAGAGCAGGTGCTGACTCATCTGGATCTTAACGGTATCGCCAGCAAAGTTGAGATCGCCGGTCCAGGCTTTATCAACATTTTCCTTGATCCGGCATTCCTGGCTGAACATGTTCAGCAGGCGCTGGCGTCCGATCGTCTCGGTGTTGCTACGCCAGAAAAACAGACCATTGTGGTTGACTACTCTGCGCCAAACGTGGCGAAAGAGATGCATGTCGGTCACCTGCGCTCTACCATTATTGGTGACGCAGCAGTTCGTACTCTGGAGTTCCTCGGTCACAAAGTGATTCGCGCAAACCACGTCGGCGACTGGGGCACTCAGTTCGGTATGCTGATTGCATGGCTGGAAAAGCAGCAGCAGGAAAACGCCGGTGAAATGGAGCTGGCTGACCTTGAAGGTTTCTACCGCGATGCGAAAAAGCATTACGACGAAGATGAAGAGTTTGCCGAGCGTGCACGTAACTACGTGGTAAAACTGCAAAGCGGTGACGAATATTTCCGCGAGATGTGGCGCAAACTGGTCGACATCACCATGACGCAGAACCAGATCACCTACGATCGTCTGAACGTGACGTTGACCCGCGATGACGTCATGGGTGAAAGTCTCTACAACCCAATGCTGCCGGGTATCGTGGCGGACCTGAAAGCCAAAGGTCTGGCAGTAGAAAGTGAAGGCGCGACCGTTGTATTCCTTGATGAGTTCAAAAACAAGGAAGGCGAACCGATGGGCGTTATCATTCAGAAGAAAGATGGCGGCTATCTCTACACCACCACTGATATCGCCTGTGCGAAATATCGTTATGAAACACTGCATGCCGATCGCGTGCTGTATTACATCGATTCCCGTCAGCATCAACACCTGATGCAGGCATGGGCGATCGTCCGTAAAGCGGGCTATGTACCGGAATCCGTACCGCTGGAACACCACATGTTCGGCATGATGCTGGGTAAAGACGGCAAACCGTTCAAAACCCGCGCGGGCGGTACGGTGAAACTGGCTGACCTGCTGGATGAAGCCCTGGAGCGTGCACGCCGTCTGGTGGCAGAAAAGAACCCGGATATGTCAGCTGACGAGCTGGAAAAACTGGCTAACGCGGTTGGTATTGGTGCGGTGAAATATGCGGATCTCTCCAAAAACCGCACCACGGACTACATCTTCGACTGGGACAACATGCTGGCGTTTGAGGGTAATACCGCGCCATACATGCAGTATGCTTACACGCGTGTATTGTCCGTGTTCCGTAAAGCAGAAATTAACGAAGAGCAACTGGCTGCAGCTCCGGTAATCATCCGTGAAGATCGTGAAGCGCAACTGGCAGCTCGCCTGCTGCAGTTTGAAGAAACCCTCACTGTGGTTGCCCGTGAAGGCACGCCGCATGTGATGTGTGCTTACCTGTACGATCTGGCCGGTCTGTTCTCTGGCTTCTACGAGCACTGCCCGATCCTCAGCGCAGAAAACGAAGAAGTGCGTAACAGCCGTCTGAAACTGGCACAACTGACGGCGAAGACGCTGAAGCTGGGTCTGGATACGCTGGGTATTGAGACTGTAGAGCGTATGTAATCGATTTTTCGTGAGAGTGAAGCCTGATCAGGGTTAGCCGATCAGGCTTTTTTATTGCCATCTAAATGTATTCTGAAAACGGACATGCCATCGTTTTCTCACTGTTGAGTAAGAGGCCAGAAGCGTAATATCCAGGCCCAGGAAAACGATAACGGTTCAATTTAAGGAATACCGCAGTGTTTAAATTTCTTGTATTAACATTAGGCATTATCTCTTGCCAGGCTTACGCAGAAGATACGGTTATAGTAAATGATCATGACATTTCAGCCATCAAAGATTGTTGGCAAAAAAATTCAGATGATGATACTGACATTAACGTGATCAAATCATGTCTGCGACAAGAATACAATCTCGTCGATGCGCAATTAAATAAAGCTTATGGTGAAGCTTATCGTTATATAGAACAAGTGCCACGCACGGGTGCAAAAAAACCTGATACCGAACAACTTAACTTGCTTAAAAAATCACAACGAGCCTGGCTGGATTTTAGGGACAAAGAATGTGAATTAATCCTTTCAAATGAGGATGTTCAGGATTTAAGTGACCCTTATTCTGAATCAGAATGGCTATCATGTATGATCATACAGACCAATACGCGAACTCGCCAGTTGCAGCTATACCGTAACTCTGAAGATTTTTATCCAAGCCCTTTGACAAGAGGATAATTCACATCTTTTTGGCATGTTTTGTTGCAAGCTATTCCTGATAAATAATTGCAACAAAACATCGAGCCTTTTTCGCTGAGTTATTAAACATGCTCGCGAGCGCGTAATTTTTATTTGTCCTTCAGCGATAATTCACAATCACTTCATTCCGTTGTACCTTTAGCGGTGGAATTAACCGCCCACCGCCAGGCACTTCCCAGATAAAGCGCAACGGTTCTGCTGCCGCTATACCGGAAAAGGCCACGGTGGTTCCGCTCTGCCCCTCTAATTCGACACAACGAGATTGCGAACACAAGCGAACCCGCAGTCCTGCAGGTGTCGGACCGATAAGCTGATAACGCCACGCCACCAGCGTCATCAATCCTGAAGCAGGTTGTCGCGTAGAAAGAGGCGCTGACGACATCGATTCACCGCGATGATTTAGCGTAACGCCCACGCTACTCGCCTGCCACATCCCCTCCCCGGCGGCTTGCACCAGCAGCGGAAACAATAATATTGCTAATAAGGCTCTCATTATTTGCCGCCAATCGTCGCCGTCATACGGATATGTCGGTTATCTGATAGTTCCAGATTCGACAGCACCACTAACTGCGGCAAGCTGCGGCGCAGGAAGCGAGACAATAATGGTCGCAGCGCGTGGTTCACCAACAATACCGGCGGCGCACCCAACATCTCCTGACGGGATAGCGCTTCCTGAGTTTGCGCCAGTAAACGATCCGCCAGCCCTGGCTCCAGTCCACCACCGCCTTGCAACGCCTGTAACAGTAAACGCTCCAGTGGTGTATCGAGGCCAATAACATGGACTTCATCTTTGCCAGGAAACCACTGCTGGGTAATCGCACGTCCCAACGCTACGCGCACGACGGCGGTTAATTCATGCGGATCGCTTTGGATGGGCGCATGTTCCGCCAGCGTTTCGAGAATGGTGCGCATATCGCGAATCGGCACTTTTTCATCGAGCAGATTTTGCAGCACTTTATGCAGTGTGGTAAGCGTGACGACGCCAGGAACGAGATCTTCCGTCAGCTTTGGCATCTCCTGGGCGACGCGATCCAGCAGCTGTTGTGCCTCCTGACGACCAAACAGCTCTGCGGCATGCTGGCTAATGAGGTGGTTAAGATGCGTTGCCACCACCGTGCTGGCCTCAACCACGGTGTACCCCTGAATCTGCGCCTGTTCTTTAAGCGCACTTTCAATCCAGATAGCATTCAGGCCAAATGCCGGATCAACGGTCGCTTCACCAGGTAATGTTCCGGCGGCAGTGCCTGGATTAATTGCCAGCCAGCGCCCCGGATAAGCATCACCACTCCCCATTTCGACACCTTTTATCAAGATACGATAGCGGGCTGGTTGCAAATCCATGTTATCGCGGATGTGCACCACTGGGGGTAGGAAGCCCATCTCCTGGGCAAATTTCTTGCGAATACTGCGAATACGGCCCAACAACTCACCATCCTGCTGAAAATCAACCATCGGGATCAACCGATACCCCACTTCCATTCCCAAAGAATCTTCCAGTTGCACATCGTTCCACGTTGCTTCGACTACCGAATTATTCTCTGCCATTTTTACCGGTTTTGGTTCGGCAGGCGCTTTTTGTTCACGTCCGCGGATCCACCAGGCCAGCCCCAGCAATCCGGCAGTGAACAGCAAAAATACCAGGTTCGGCATTCCAGGCACCAGGCCGAGTAAACCGAGCACGGCGGCGCTTAATAACATAACGCTTGGGTTACTGAAAAGCTGATTCACCATCTGCTCGCCAACATCCTGATCGGTGCTGACACGTGTAACGATGACCCCCGCGGCGGTAGAAATCACCAACGCCGGAATTTGTGCCACCAGACCGTCGCCAATGGTCAATAGCGTATAACTTTCCGCCGCGTGTCCCATGCTCATGCCATGTTGCAGCACACCGACCAGCAACCCACCGACAACGTTAATGACCATGATGAGGATCCCGGCGATGGCATCGCCGCGAACAAACTTACTTGCCCCGTCCATTGAGCCGTAAAAGTCGGCTTCCTGAGTCACTTCGGAGCGGCGTTTTTTCGCTTCATCTTCACCAATCAATCCGGCGTTAAGGTCGGCGTCAATCGCCATCTGCTTACCCGGCATACCATCGAGAACAAAGCGCGCGCCCACTTCCGCAATACGCCCGGCACCTTTGGTGATAACCATAAAGTTGATGATCACGAGAATGACGAACACCACGATACCGATAGCGAAATTGCCACCGACGAGGAAGTGACCGAACGCTTCGACCACCTTTCCAGCCGCCGCCGCGCCGGTATGCCCTTCCATCAAAATGATACGGGTTGAAGCTACGTTAAGTGCCAGACGCAACAGCGTGGTAAACAACAGAATGGTCGGAAACGCAGCAAACTCGAGCGTGCGCTGGGTAAACATCGCCACCAGCAACACCATGATCGACAAGGCAATATTGAAGGTAAACAGCAGGTCGAGTATGAATGCGGGCAGTGGCAGCACCATCATCGACAAGATCAACAGGATCAAAATAGGTCCGGCAAGGATCTGCCATTGTGTCGATTTCAGGTTTGCAGGCAGGCGCAGCATCGCGGCCAGATTACTCATGGGTCGGTTTCTCGTTAATAAAATCCAGGGCTTCCGGCACCGGAAGATGAGTAGGTTGTACAGGGCGCTGTCCACCAGCCAGACGCCAGCGTTTCAGTTGCCAGACCCAGGCCAGCACTTCCGCCACCGCGGCGTACAGTTGACCCGGGATTTGTTGACCGATCTCCGCATGTCGATACAGCGCACGCGCCAGCGGCGGCGCTTCAAGCGTCGGGACGTTATTTTCAGCGCCAATTTCACGAATGCGCAGCGCGACCAGCCCTGCACCTTTAGCGACCACTTTCGGTGCGCTCATTTTGTTTTCGTCATACTGCAACGCTACCGAATAGTGGGTCGGGTTATTGACAATGACATCCGCTTTCGGCACATCGGCCATCATCCGACGCCGTGCGGCCGCTCGCTGCATCTGACGGATCCGCCCTTTAACATGGGGGTCGCCTTCGCTTTGTTTGAACTCATCACGAATATCCTGCCGTGACATTCGCAGCTTTTTCAGGTGGCTGAAGATTTGGAAAAAGACGTCAAATCCCACCATTGGAATGACACCAAGCACCACCAGCAGCGCGCATAGCCCTACCAGATCCATTGCATTACCCATGGCGGTAATCGGAGACTCGGCCATTAAGCGCATCATCTGCGGCCAGTGATACCAGAGAAAAAACCCCGTCACGCTACCAACCAGGATGGTTTTCAAAATTGCCTTAAGCAACTCCGCGCCAGTCTGTGCCGAGAACATCCGTTTAATGCCCGGTAGCGGGTTGAGTTTGGAAAACTTCGGCTGCAAGGATTTTCCGCTAAATACCAGCCCCCCCAGCATAACCGGAGAAATAATCGCCACCAGCACCACGCCGCTAATCAGCGGTAACAGCGCCAACATGGCTTCTCTGATCAGCAGAATAATCTGCCCGAGGATCAGATTCGGGTCATTGATAATACTGTGATCAAAATGCAGCCCTGCGGAGAGCATGCCCGACAATCGACGGGCCAGCGACACACCGCCAAACCAGATAACACTAACGCCCACCAGCAAAATCAGCAGTGAAGTCAGTTCACGGGAACGCGGGATTTGCCCCTCTTCCCGCGCTTTTTCTAGTCGGTGAGGTGTGGGGGCCTCTGTTTTGTCGTCGCTCTCGTCAGACACGTCGCCAATCCTGGAAAGAGTATTAAGCGTAAATGATGCCAGAGCGCAAAGCGTTCAATGGTTTGAGTAAGGGGCAAAACAGGCGGGATTTAGGGCTTTTACTGCCACACATCAAGCATAGTATGCGTTTGTCGGATGCGGCGTCATCGCCTGATATGACGTGGTCACGTCACATCAGGCAATACAAATCAAAATCCAAGACTATCCAACAAATCGTCCACCTGATCCTGACTGGCTACCACACCGGCTTTGCTGGTATCGACCTGAGGTCCATTAAGCAAACTCTGGTTTTCACGTTTTGGACGCGACTCCTGTTCCGGGATGTTTTCCAACAGCACCATCAGCAACTGACGTTCGATCTCCTGAATGACATCCATCATCCGCTTAATGACCTGCCCGGTGAGATCCTGAAAATCCTGCGCCATCATGATTTCCAGCAGTTGCGCGTTAGTAAAGCTGGTATGCGCGGGGACATCTGCCAGAAATTGCCGTGTATCGGTCACCAGTTCACGGGCGTCGGCAAGGTCAATCGGATCGGCAAACCAGTCATCCCAACGTTGGGTTAACGCTTTTGCTGATTTCTCCATTTGATCCTGATGCGGTTGTGACGCCTCAACACTGTTCAGCGCCCGCTCCGCAGCCTGGGCGGTCATCTGCACAACATAGTACAAACGATCGCGCGCATCGGGGATGGCTTCCGCTGCTTCGGCAATGGCCTGATCCAGCCCCAGTTCCCGCAAACTGTCGCGCAGCATACGCGTCAGGCTGCCGATGCGCGCAATGATATCGCCAGCTGAATGCTCGTCAGCAGGTTTGATTGATGGTTGCATCATAGTCGCATCCTCACATGCCCAGTTTCTCAAAGATTTTGTTGAGTTTTTCCTCCAGCGTCGCGGCGGTAAATGGCTTCACCACATAGCCACTGGCCCCCGCTTGCGCCGCAGCAATGATGTTCTCTTTCTTCGCTTCTGCAGTCACCATTAACACTGGCAATGCCGACATCCCGCCATCTGCACGAATCGTTTTCAGCAATTCCAGGCCATCCATGTTGGGCATGTTCCAGTCGGAGATAACAAATCCATAACCGCCTGCCTGCAACTTATTGAGAGCGTCGACGCCATCTTCCGCTTCCTCAACATTATTGAATCCCAGCTCTTTCAGCAGGTTACGCACTATGCGTCGCATGGTGGAAAAGTCATCCACAACCAAAAATTTAAGTTCTTTATCCGCCATTTCACACTCCTGATTTAAATACGTATCGCCTGTCCGGCACTAATTTTTGCCAACATTTGCTGGCTTACCTGGCTAAGATCGACCACTTCGCAGACACCACCCATATTGATGGCCTCACGCGGCATGCCGAACACCACGCAACTTGCTTCGTTTTGCGCAAGGGTCCATGCCCCCGCCTGACGCATCGCCAACATTCCTGCCGCGCCGTCGTTGCCCATACCGGTCAGGATCACCCCAACCGCATTACGCCCCGCCTGTTTGGCGACAGAATGGAACAACACATCTACCGAAGGCCGATGACGGTTAACCGCCGGGCCATCGTGAATTTTGATTTGGTAATTTGCGCCACTACGCGCCAGCTCCATATGCCGATCGCCCGGCGCAATATAGGCATGCCCCGGCAAGACACGTTCTCCGTCTTCGGCTTCTTTAACCCCGATCTGGCAAAGCTTATTAAGTCTGTCGGCAAAAGAGCGGGTGAAACCGGGCGGCATATGCTGGGTAATTAACAGTGCCGGGCTGGAAAGCGGCAACGGTTGCAGTACGTGACGAATTGCCTCAGTTCCACCCGTTGAAGCACCAATCGCAATCAGTTTTTCAGAACTCAACAACGGCCCTGCCTTCAGCGTTGTCGGTACCGACAATGGCTTATGTGCTGCAAGGCTCGCCTTTGCTGCCGTACGCACCTTTTCAGCAATCATTTCGCTATATGCCAGCATTCCTTCGCGAATACCCAGTTGCGGTTTGGTGACAAAATCTATCGCCCCCAGCTCCAGCGCGCGCAGCGTGACTTCTGACCCTTTGCCGGTCAGGGAAGAAACCATCACAACGGGCATTGGACGCAAACGCATTAATTTTTCGAGGAAATCCAGTCCGTCCATCCGCGGCATTTCAACATCCAGCGTCAATACATCGGGATTGAATTTCTTAATCAAATCACGCGCAACCAGCGGATCAGGGGCGGTCGCCACCATTTCCATGTCGCTATGGCTGTTGATGATTTCTGTCATGATCTGGCGCATCAGTGCTGAATCATCGACAGATAACACCCTGATTTTGCTCATCGTTAATCCTTACTTAGCGCATACACCGTCTGACCACGCAGCGTGAAGCGGCGCTCAAGGTGGCTAAAGTTTTCAGAGTGACCCGCAAACAGCAATCCGTCGGGTTTAAGGAGCGGAACAAAGCGGCGCAAAATCTCCTGCTGGGTAGTTTGATCGAAGTAGATCATGACGTTACGACAGAAGATCGCATCAAACGGCCCCGGCACGGTGTACTGTTTCGCCAGTAAATTCAGCGGGGCAAAATCAACATAGTTCGCCAGCTCCTGACGCACGCGTACCAGCCCTTCATGCGGTCCCGTCCCTCGCATGAAATACCGTTGCAGTTGCTGCGGCGTCAGGTTTTTCAACTCTTCATGGCGATAAATACCGCTTCTGGCTTTTTCCAGCACTTCGGTGTCGATATCGCTGGCAAACACTTTCCAGCGTCCGGGCGCGGTGCCCAATGTATCAGCCAGCGTCATCGCTATGCTGTACGGCTCTTCGCCGCTTGAAGCCGCCGCGCTCCATACGCGATACTCGCCAGAACGGCGACGTGCGTGATCCGCGAGCAGAGGAAAATGGTGTGCCTCACGGAAAAATGCCGTCAGATTCGTGGTCAGCGAATTGATAAACGCCTGCCACTCACCGCTGTGCTGATTAGATTCCAGCAAGTTCAGGTAATGACCGAAATCCGCCTGTCCCAGCGCACGCAAACGACGAACCAGTCGGTTGTAAACCATGTCGCGTTTATGGTCAGCCAGAACGATCCCGGCGCGTTGATAGATCAATTGACTTATCCGCCGAAAATGCGCGTCGGAAAGCGCCAGGCGCTCGGTCATCTGTAACAATAAAGACGTTTGCCCACAGGGCAGAGATGAAGTCATAGCGCCTTCTCAATCACTTCAGGATACCACTGGCGCAATTTGTAACTGCGCCGACTCATGTCGTGCTACTTCATGTTCTTCAAGGGTAAATACCGCCACACGCGACGAAAGATGGTCGGCCTGATTCGCCAGTTGTTCCGTTGCCACCGCCGCTTCTTCTACCAGCGAGGCGTTCTGCTGAGTCACCTGATCCATCTGGCTGACAGCCTGTGCAACCTGCTCAATCCCCCGCCGTTGTTCTTCCGACGCCGAAGCAATTTCTCCCATAATGTCGTTCACGCGGGTCACCGAACTGACAATATCGGTCATGGTCGCGGCGGCGTTATTCACCAGTTTCGAACCCTGCTGGACACGATTGACTGACTCTTCGATCAGCCCTTTGATCTCTTTTGCTGCCTGCGCGCTACGGCTGGCAAGATTGCGCACTTCACCTGCCACTACCGCAAAACCACGCCCCTGCTCTCCGGCGCGAGCCGCTTCCACTGCCGCATTCAGGGCCAGAATATTGGTCTGGAAAGCAATTCCGTCGATAACGCTGATAATGTCGCCAATTTTTTGCGAGCTGGTGGCGATCTCCTGCATGGTGTGAGTCATGGTACTGACCTGAACACCGCCCGCCTGCGCCGTTGTCGCGGCATTTTTTGCCAGTTCCGACGCCTGTCGTGCGTTATCGGCGTTTTGCCCTACCGTGGCGGTTAATTGCTCCATACTGGCGGCCGTTTGTGCCAGCGATGCCGCCTGCTGTTCGGTACGACTTGAGAGATCGTTATTGCCTGCGACAATCTCCGCGATACCAATGTGCATCTCCTGGCTTCCCTTACGCACATCACTCACCGTCCCACGCAAAGCCTGCTGCATGGTCTTCAGGCTGGCAAAAATGGCGGTGATCTCATTACGACCATATACCGCAATCGGACGCGCCAGATTACCCGCAGCAATGCTGTCAAAATGGCTACCGATAATGGCCAGTGGTTGAACAATCATCTTGCGCGTCCACCACAGCGCACTGCTGATGTAGATCGCCGCAACAATAATCATGCTGATAAACACCAGCGCCGAAATCTGATAGTTACGCTGGCTTTGCGCACTGGCGGCTTCCAGCACATGGTTGATCTCCAGCTGCCAGGCCTCAAAGTTAACGTCAAACGCATTCTGTGATCCCTGCACCGGCGCAGTGAGGAAATCCGAAAGTTGATTACTTTCAAGCCAGGTCGCCTGATGTTCGAGATCGTTGTGCCAGCGGGCAAAACTTTTCTCCGTCTCTTTTTGCAATACCCTGACGTGCTCGTTGCCCGCAGTCATCGCCATAAAACTTTTAAACAGCGTGGTGGATTGCGTCAGACTGGCGCGCGCCGTCGTCATCAACGTTTTAATGTCATCCGCCGGATAGCTAAGCGCTGTCAGAGTGCCTGCTTTGTTCAGCGCGGTACTGACCTGTAACATTACCGCCCGAGTTTGCGCTAATGCCGCACGTTGCTGATTGCTCTGCTCGACCTGATTCAGTCGTTGCAAATCGTCGCGAAATGCCCAAAAGACATGCCGTTACTGCCAATCTGCAAGATCCCGCAGAGAATCAAAATTAAAAACAGCGTGGTCGAAATTCGAATACGATTAAACATCAACGCTCCCCATCAGGCGGCAATGACCGCTTTAGTAAATACTCGTCAAAATGTTTCCCAGTTTGGATCTTGTTCAGCAATTCGCAGTCGTGGCTGTGCCGGTGGTTGCTCACTGGCAGGACGGGATGGTGTTTGCGGTTTATTGGTGAGTGGGCTGGCTGCCAGACGGAACGCGGAAACCGCTTGCGTTAAACGACTCGCCTGTTCTTCCAGCGCAGCTGCGGCGGCAGCTGATTCCTGCACCAGCGATGCGTTCTGTTGCGTGACGCGATCCATTTCCGAAACCGCCAATGCGACTTGATCGATGCCACGGCTCTGTTCATCCGATGCTGATGCAATCTCGCCCATAATGTCAGTCACGCGAGTGACAGCATTGACGATATTGTTCATTGTTTCCCCGGCGCTTTCGACCAGCACCGAACCGGTATCAACGCGCGAGACGGAGTCTTCAATGAGGGCTTTGATCTCTTTTGCCGCCTGGGCGCTGCGACTGGCAAGATTACGCACTTCGCCCGCCACCACGGCAAAACCACGGCCTTGTTCACCCGCTCGCGCGGCTTCAACAGCGGCATTCAGCGCGAGGATATTAGTCTGGAAGGCAATACCATCGATAACGCTGATAATGTCGGCAATTTTCTTCGAACTATCGGCGATCTCATGCATCGTTTTCACTACGCCATCCACCACTTTGCCGCCGTGCTGGGCGGTGTCGGAGGCACTTTGCGCCAGTTGCGAGGCCTGGCGGGCGTTATCGGCGTTTTGCTTCACTGTCGCGGTGAGCTGCTCCATGCTGGCGGCAGTTTCTTCCAGCGCGGATGCCTGCTGTTCAGTACGGGAGGAAAGATCGGTGTTGCCCGCCGCAATTTCACGGGTACCGGCATAGATGGCATCTGAACCTTCGCGCACATGAGTGACGGTGTCAGTCAAAGAGCGTTGCATATGTGAAACGCTCTGCGCCAGGTCGCCCATTTCACTGCGCCCGTCAATGGTCAGGGTATTCGCCAGGTTACCACCGGCAATTTCGCGAATATGCGCAATAATTTTTGCCAGCGGTGTAAGCAACATACGGCGAATGCCGTACCACGCCACCAGCAGAATCAATACCACCACCAGCGCGATAACCGCCAGTTGCCACTGGGCAAATCGGTAATCATCTGCGTTGTCAGTGACGATATCGCGATACAGTTTTTCACTGCTGAGGGCGTACTGAGCAAACGCTTCGCCCATTGCATTTTGCATTCCCTGGGTTGGCTGAGCGAAATAAGCTCCAGTATTGCCATAATCAAGATAATCAATCAGTTCAGTTAACGCTGTGTGATAGTTTTTATATTTTTCATCAATATTACGACTGGTAGCGACCATTTCAGGTAACGGTGCCATGCTTTTGAATTTTTTATAATGAGTCGCGGCCTGGGCCAATGTTTTCCTGGCGCTATCGAGCAATTCAACTTTGGCATTACTTTGCTGATTGGATGAATCCATCATCATCCGCACCGCTGAACGACTCAGGTTAATGCGCGTTTGTAGCATTAAATCCCATGTTGACGTCAGTTCGCCCTGCTGTTCCCGTAATTGATTGGAAACCACAAAGCTCTTCTGGCTATGGTGAAGGGAAGAAAAAAACAGACTGCCGGAAATAAGCTGTAACAGTGCGAATACCCCCAGCACCATTACCAACAGCGTGACTACGCGGATACGGTTAATCATAAGGCACCTTCCTGAAAACAAGTTGATCTCGTTATCGGCAAGGAGGGGGGAAACTTTATTGCTGATGCCACCCGCCGCGAAATTGAAATAAAAAACCCGATGCGCAGATCATCGGGTTCATTTCAATTGAGGAAATCGGGAGAATTACGCCACTTCTGACGCCGCGCTATCTAACAGCGCCATCTCTTCGCTGTTCAGCAGTTTTTCGATGTTCACCAGAATCAACATGCGGTCGCCCAGTGCGCCCAGTCCTGTGAGATATTCGGTTGAAAGCGTCACGGCAAATTCCGGTGCCGGACGAATTTGCTCCGCCGTCAATGAAAGCACGTCTGAGACGCCGTCAACCACGATGCCGACCACCCGCTGTCCGAGATTCAGGACGATAACTACCGTGTTGTCGTTATAGTCCACATCCACCTGGCTGAACTTAATTCGTAAGTCAACAATCGGCACAATAACGCCGCGCAGATTCGTGACGCCTTTGATAAACGCTGGCGTGTTCGCAATCCGTGTCACCTGATCGTAGCCACGGATCTCCTGCACTTTCAGAATATCAATACCGTACTCTTCATCACCAAGGGTAAATACCAGAAATTCCTGGCCTGACGGCTCGCTGGCCAGCTTTGTTACATTCGTCATACCGGTCATATTGTTACCTTTTTACTCATTCAGGCGGCGGTGTTCGCCATACGTTGTTCGCGGTTTATCGCCTGCAAGGCGGAGACATCAACAATCAGTGCCACGCTGCCGTCGCCAAGAATGGTCGCAGCAGAAATGCCGGGGACTTTGCGATAGTTACTTTCAAGGTTTTTAACCACAACCTGGTGTTGACCAATTAATTGATCCACCAGCAAGGCGTAGCGGCGACCGCCACTTTGTAAGATCACCACAATTCCCTGGGTGGCTTCGGTTTTCGCGCCCGCGACGTTGAACACTTTCCACAGTTCGACGATGGGCAGATATTCACCCCGCACTTCCAGCACCCGCTCGCCGCCTGCCAGTGGATGCAGATCGGCTTCACGGGGTTGCAGTGATTCCATGACAGCATTCAGCGGCAGAATGAAAACTTCATCCGCAACGCGTACGGACATGCCATCAAGAATTGCCAGCGTCAGCGGCAGTAAAATGCGGATCGTCGTGCCAGTACCCTGCTTCGACTGGATCTCGACATGACCGCCCATCTCCTGGATATTACGTTTCACGACGTCCATGCCGACGCCGCGCCCGGAGACGTCGGTGACCTGCTCCGCCGTGGAGAAGCCAGGGGCAAATATCAGCATCGCAACTTCGTCGTCGCTCATGTTTTCGCTGACGGTCAGACCTTGCGAGGCCGCTTTTGCCAGAATTCGTTCACGGTTTAGCCCCGCCCCATCGTCGGTCACTTCAATGCAAATGTTGCCGCCCTGATGTTCGGCAGACAGAATTAAATTTCCGACGCTGTTTTTACCTGCAGCGAGCCGTTTTTCTGGCAGTTCAATACCGTGATCGAGGCTATTGCGTACCAGGTGGGTCAGCGGGTCGATAATGCGTTCAATCAGGCTCTTGTCGAGTTCAGTAGAACTGCCCACCAGCGTCAGTTCTACCTGCTTGCCGAGTTTTCCCGCCAGATCACGCACCAGCCGGGGATAGCGACTAAAGACATATTCCATCGGCATCATGCGAATCGACATCACTGATTCCTGCAAATCACGGGCATTACGTTGTAACTGCCCCATGCTGGTAATCAAATCACCATGATTAACCGGGTCCAGTTCGCTGGAACGCTGGGCAAGCATGGACTGGGTGATGACCAGCTCACCGACGAGGTTAATTAATTGATCAACCTTTTCTACCGCTACACGGATGCTGGTGGATTCACTGCTGCGCGTCGTTTTTTCCCGCTCCACGCGACCGGTTGGCGCTTGTTCAGCTGCCAGTTTAAGCACTGGTGGGGTGGATATTTTTGGCGAGACGTCTACTGTTTCAAAGGTAATCTGATCGGCTTCAATCACAAAACAGAGTACCGCTGTGATGTCATCTTCGGCGATGTCGCCCGGTAATATTGCCGAGAGAGAATCCGCCCCTTTCACCACGTCAGTTAACGTTGTCAGATGCCCCAGCTCTTCTTCCAGCAGGTCGACTTCCCCGGCCTTCAGGCGCGAAAGGATAATTCGTCGCGGTGACTGACTACGACTCTGCTCATCTTGCGGTTCACTTTTGGCAACCACACTTAATCGGGTCACTGCGGATGGCGTTTCGTCTTTCGCTTCTAATGCCAGTTGACGCAAGGCCTGGCAGATATAATCGAAGCTGGCAGCATCCGGCTCTTGCGACTGTTTATAAGCGTCGAGCTGTTCTTGCATGATGTCCTTCGTTTCCAAAAACAGATTGATAATGTCGGTGTTGAGTTGCATCTCACCTCGTCTGGCTTCGTCGAGCAGGTTTTCCATCAGATGCGTGGTTTCCTGCAAAACGCTGAAGCCAAAGGTTCCTGCCCCTCCTTTGATCGAGTGGGCAGCCCGAAAGATGGCATTCAATTGTTCGGCATCTGGCGCTTCCGGCTGCAAAACCAGCAGATGCTGCTCCATATCAGCCAACAGTTCGTCCGCTTCATCAAAAAATGTCTGATAAAAATCGCTTATATCCATGCTCACGCTGTCACCTCGGTTCGGCTGATGGCATTGTGGGAACACTGACCTGTGGTGCAACCTCAGGTTTTTCCAGGGCGCTTACTGGCTCATTCTGGCTTTCGGCGTTTTCATGCAAAATGGCCTGTTCGGCTTGTTTGTTCAGTACCAGCAGGCTGATGCGACGGTTGACGGCATCATCAGGTCCGCGATCGCTTAAGCGCATCGTTGCCGCCATGCCGACGACACGTAACACTTTGCCGCCATTCAACCCACCAACCATCAGTTCGCGGCGGGATGCATTGGCACGATCGGCAGAAAGCTCCCAGTTGCTGTAACCTTTCTCACCGCTGGCGTAGGGAAAATCATCGGTATGACCCGAGAGGCTAATTCGGTTGGGAATACCGTTCAGTACGGGCGCGATGGCGCGCAGAATGTCGCGCATATAGGGTTCGACGTCGGCACTGCCAGTTCTAAACATCGGGCGATTCTGGCTATCGATGATCTGAATACGTAGACCTTCCTGGACCAGATCGATTTTGAGATGTGGACGTAACGCCCGCAGTTTCGGATCGGACTCAATCAACTGGTCGAGATCGCCACGCAATTTCCGCAATCGACTTTGCTCCATGCGTTTTTTCAGCTCTTCGATGTTCGGCCGCTTATTCACTTCCCCCTGGCTTTGGGTGTAATCATCACCACCGCCGGGAATTGGGCTTTCACTATTAGAAATGCGATCGCCGCCCGTAACCGCTGTCGCCAGTGGAGTCCGGAAGTACTCCGCAATCTGAATCAGCTCTTTTGGACTGGAGATAGAGATCAGCCACATCACCAGAAAAAAGGCCATCATTGCGGTCATAAAGTCGGCATAAGCAATCTTCCACGATCCATGTGCTGCTCCGTGGCTTTTGGCTTTGCGTCGTTTGACGACAATAATCGGATGCGCTTGATTCTTCATGCTTCCTCGGTTGTCGTCTGTTGTTGCGGATTTTTCACCGCACGCACATGCTCTTCCAGCTCAATAAACGACGGACGTTCGCTGGAATAGAGCGTTTTGCGACCAAACTCAACGGCGATAGGCGGTGCGTAACCGTTCAGATTAGAAAGCAGAGTGACTTTGACGCACTGCATCATTTTGCTGGTTTCGGCGCTTTTCTGACGTAAAACACTCGCTAATGGGGAAATAAATCCGTAAGCCAATAAAATACCGAGGAAAGTCCCCACCATCGCATGAGCGATAAGCGCCCCCAGCTCGGCGGCAGGACGATCGGCTGAACCTAACGCGTGAACTACCCCCATTACAGCCGCAACAATACCAAACGCCGGAAGTGAGTCTCCGACCAGCGCCAGACTGTTCGCCGGGACTTCTGCCTCGCTTTCGTGCGTCTCAATCTCTTCATCCATCAGAGCTTCGATTTCGAAGGTGTTCATGTGACCGCTGATAATCAGGCGCAGATAATCGACGATAAATTCAAGCATGACGCTATCCGCAAGGATGCGTGGGTAGCTGGCGAAGATCTCGCTCTCACGGGGATTTTCAATATCGCGTTCCAGCGAAAACATCCCCATCTGCCGCGATTTCGCCATCAACCGATAAAGCAGAGCCAGCAGATCCATATACATTGCTTTGGTGTATTTGGAGCGACGAAACAGCAACGGCAGCGCCTTCAGCGTGCCTTTAATCGCTTTGCCATTATTGCCGACGATAAACGACCCAATCCCTGCACCGGCAATAATCACCAGTTCAGCGGGTTGATAGAGTGCTCCAAGGCTTCCACCGGTCATCAAATAACCGCCGAAAACTGTACCGAGAACAACCAGGTAACCTAATAAGATAAGCACGACATCATCCTTCCACTGTTGACCATGACAGGATGTTCAGTCGTCAGGCGTTAACACGCGATAGGGGCAAAAAAAAGCAGCGGTACATCGTTACCGCTGCTGGAATGTTTCGCCACACCGTATCAGTTAAACAGCCTGTACTCTCTGTTCATCCAGCAGTTGTGGGATAATATCGGCAGGATTCTGGGAAAGTTTACGTCTTTTTACTGCCCGGGATGGCGGCTGACATAAGCTGCAGGCAAAGCTGCCAACAGGCTGGTGAGCGTGGGTAATAAAATTGCCGCCGCAGCAGTTGCAGCTGGAAAGTTGCAGTAATCCACTTTCAACAAACCGCACCAATGTCCAGGCACGGGTTAATGCCAGCAGCGGTCCTTCTTCTGCTTGCGGGCACTGTTCAAGGTATAAACGGTAGGCTTTGATCACCGCATCGACGCCATTACACAAGCCAGTTTTCAGTAAAAACTGCCATGCATTACAGAACATCGAAGCATGAACGTTTTGTTCCCAGGTCATAAACCAGTCGGTTGAGAATGGCAGCATGCCTTTCGGCGGTGGGCTTCCGCGCAGCTCTTTATAGAGTTTTATCAGACGTCCGCGACTTAACTGTGTTTCGCTTTCCAGCATCTGCAAACGAGCGCCCAGGGTGATCAATTCCATTGCCAGCTGAATATCCCGCGCTTCCTGAACAATGCTTTTTTCACTCATGATCAGGCCCTTTTCTTGCGCAGCGCTTCTTCAGGCTGATTAACATCATTCAGCAAGCGTGTTGAGAGCATGATGCCGGTATGAATTTGCTGGAGATCGTCAACGCGGGAATCTTGCGTCAACTGAGTAATCGTCTGGTGGCTGTCAAAACGGAAGTGACAAACCAGTTGATTGGTTTCTGCCAGCTTAACCATTTGCGGAAGAGTCAGTGCCGCTAATGTTGTCGCCATTTCTTCATTTATGCCGAGACGAAACATAGCGGACGCTTTGTCCTGAACAATCAGACGCTGTGCAAGTAGTAAATATGACAAGTTGATGTCATAAATGTGTTTCAGCAACTCGGAGGTATGCATTATTCCCACCCAGAATAACCAACTTTATTTTTATGCGGTCTCACCGCACCCCGTGATGTCGCCGGGAAGCCCCGGTAAAAAATAATTAGCATTAGAATAGTTGCGATAAGCTGCAATAAGCAGACCCACCTTTTTGGTTTAATAAGTCCTTACAAATAGAAGGGGGTCTTTACACTTATCTAAGATTTTTCCTAAATCGACGCAACTGTACTCGTCACTACACGCACATACAACGGAGGGGGGCTGCGATTTTCAATAATGTGTGATGCAGATCACACAAAACGCTCAATTACTTAACATAAATGTATAAGTCATACTTTTGTTTTGGGTGTATTTCAATCTGTTAAAAAATTTTTCGCTACACTGGCAAGCAAAAATGAAACAGGAATAATCGAAATGGGATGTTGCGCACAGTTAAAATAACTCACCGTAAATAATCATCTGCTATAAATAATCGCTTTAATGCAATACCAGATAAGCCATTTTTAAACAAACACTTACCGCACAACAAACTAATTAACTACAAAGAAAGGCAACAATCAACCTAATGTTAATAAAATGTTTTACATATATTAACCACTTGTTCAATATGGGAAATCAGTACATTATTTTCTTATAAATACAGTTGAAATCATATGATAACCAAGAGTAATTGATTAATTGTATTTACTAATGACCAGACTAATATTTACCTGTTTAACTGAGTTGGGATTGCGTCGTTTCTCCATTAGGAGTAAAGCTTTAATGTCACCTGAAGTTCACAGAATAAGGAACAGGTTATGAGCTATAGCAATATTCTTGTCGCCGTTGCGGTTACACCGGAAAGTCAGCAACTGCTGGCAAAAGCGGTATCTATCGCCAGGCCAGTAAAGGGACACATCAGTTTAATTACTCTCGCTTCCGACCCGGAAATGTACAATCAATTAGCTGCGCCGATGCTTGAAGATTTACGCAACGTGATGCAGGAAGAAACGCAAAGCTTTCTTGATAAGTTAATTCAGGATGCGGGGTATCCCGTTGACAAGACGTTTATTGCCTACGGTGAGTTAAGCGAACATATTCTGGAAGTTTGTCGCAAATATCATTTCGATTTGGTGATTTGCGGTAATCACAATCACAGTTTCTTTTCGCGAGCATCCTGCTCGGCGAAAAGAGTGATTACCTCAAGTGAGGTCGATGTGCTGTTAGTTCCACTTACGGGAGGTTAACCGCACCTACGCAAGCTTAGGAAAGGTAGCAACTTTATCGCGCTGCTGGCTTTCCGCGCTTCGCGGAACTATCTGCTTTAGGTCGCTAATGAAGCACTCCTGCCAGTGGTTAATATCGTTTTTCACGATAACGTCCAGCATTTCTGCATGACGGGAAATACGTTCCGCCAGCGACATAGTCAATGCACGATCCAGCGCAGCTGCAACTTCGTCACGATCGTAGGGATTAACAATTAACGCCGACGTTAACTCGTTTGCCGCTCCCGCAAATTGCGAAAGAACAAGAACGCCCGGGTTGGCTGGGTCCTGAGCGGCAACATACTCTTTTGCCACCAGGTTCATCCCGTCACGCAGTGGCGTCACTAAGCCCACGTCAGAGTAGCGGAATATTTTCATCAGTAATTTACGGTCAAAATGCTGATTCAAATAATAAAGCGGCGTCCAGCCTAATTGCCCATATTTACCATTAATTCGTCCGGCTTCATTTTCGAGCTGATGACGAATATCCTGATAGGCTTGCACATCACCACGAGACGTTGGCGCGATCTGGGTATAACGAATTTTACCGTGATGTTGCGGATATTTTTCCAGTAACGCTTCATAGGCGAGAAAACGCTCCGGCAAACCTTTGGAATAATCCAGTCGTTCGACAGAAAAGATATTTTGTACGTTTTTCAGTTCCGCTTTGAGTTGCGCCAGTTTTGGCGGCAGTGGACCGGCAGCCTGTTTCGCTATTTCTTTCGGCTCAATGCCGATCGGGTAAACTTCCGTTCGAAACGCTTTGCCGCAGGCTGTATGGTTTTTTGCGCTACGTGTCGTGACGCGGGTCAGGTTAGAAAGGCAATCCAGGAACGCCAGACGATCGTTCTCCGTCTGGAAACCCAGCAAATCATAATCACAAAGCTGTTCAAGCAAGGTGTCATATGTCGGCAGCGCGTTGAAGATTTCCGGTGTCGGGAAAGGAATATGCAGAAAGAAACCAATGCGATTATTCACGCCCCGTTTGCGTAATTCATGCGCAAAGGGCAACAGGTGATAATCGTGGATCCAGATAATGTCATCGTCTTGCAACAGCGGCAGTAATTTATCTGCCAGCAACGCATTTACGCGTAAATAGCCGTCCCAGGCAGGACGCTGAAATTGCACCAGATCGAGCCGATAATGAAAAGCGGGCCAGAGAACGGCATTGGAGAATTTGTTGTAGTATTCGTCAAGGTCCTGTTCGCTGAGGTTAAAAGAGGCCCACGTAATGTTACCCTTTTTCACCTTTTTTAGCGGCTGATCCTCATTCCCTGTTTCACCGCTCCAGCCAAACCACAGTCCACCTGCGGCTTTCAGTGCCCCCAGTATGCCAACGGCAAGGCCACCGGCACTGGCGGCGTGCTCGTCTGGTGGTGCAATCCGGTTAGATACTACGACTAAACGACTCATAGTCATCACTCCTGTTATTTTCTCTTTTTTGTTGTAATGCGGTGGTTATCATTTCAAGCCAGCTCCAGACATCCGGCACGCCCGCCAGTCGCCATGATGCCTGAGTTGCACCTGTGCCAATTTTTACTGACATTCCGCCCAGCCGGTTAACGACTGCGAAGCCAGATTCATCGGTTAGATCATCGCCCAGAAATACGGGCGTTCGCCCGATAAAGGGAGCTTCCTGCATAAAGGCAGTAATCGCCTCACCTTTACTGGTACCTTTCGGTTTGATCTCGACAACACACTTTCCCTGCTGTAACGCCATTTGTGGCCAGATCTGAGTAATACGTTGCGCTAATGTCATTAATGCGTCTTCATGCTGCGGAGCCTGGCGATAATGCAGCGCAAAAGCCATCCCTTTCGCCTCCAGCTCCGCGCCGGGATACTGGGCGATGACCGTATGCAGTTGCACGCTAATATCACGCGCAATCGCATCCGGCAGATGAACGATATGCGTTTTACCATTGATGTCACGGCGCTCCGCCCCATGCACGCCCGCTAATGGGAAGCGATAAGGTTTTGCCAGTGCGTCAAGCTCCACCATTGAGCGCCCTGAAATCAATGCCAATGCACCATCACTTGCGGTTGCCAGTAGCTGAAGTCCTTGCAGAATAGTGTCAGGCACGACGACCTGATCGGGATGCGGTTTGATTTCCGCCAGCGTTCCATCGAGATCAAAAAACCAGGCATATTTCGCGGATAGTTCAGGGGTTTCGGTTAACGGTTCTGTCACCCGGTTCTCCTCCTTCTCTTTTCTTATTGTGTTGCGCAGAACGCGCTTTACAGACATGTAAGTATAGACAGTGTGACGGGGGTCGCCATTTGTAACGAAGAACAGCCAACCGTTGTGGCGGCTGGCTGTGGAGGAAAAAAGCGCTAAATTGTTGCAGAAAAAAGCATCAGACAGTGCGTTTCGCTTTTTGCTTGTAACGGTCGAAGATCACCGCTGCCAGCAGGATTAAGCCGCGAACCACGTACTGCGCGAAAGGAGAAATATTAAGCAGGTTCATGGCGTTCTCCACGGTGCCTAAAATTAAGATACCCGCCACCACATATGAGATTTTTCCGATGCCGCCTTTCAGAGAAACGCCACCTAAAACGCAGGCGGAGATCACAATCAGCTCATAACCAATCGACGTCATTGGCTGCCCACTGGTCATACGTGAAGCCAGAATAATTCCGGCTATCGCTGATACCAGGCCAGAGAGAACAAAGATAATAATTTTGGTGCGAACAACCGGTACACCCGCCAGACGCGCAGCCTCTTCGTTCCCGCCAATCGCCAGGGTATTACGACCAAAGGTGGTTTTATTCAGCAGCAAGCCAAAGATGATCAAACACGCGACGGTGAGCCAGATTGGCGCAGGCAGACCGAACCAGTTGGCGTAACCAAGGGCAAAGAAGCTTTCATCTTCGATACCGACCGCTTTACCGTCTGAAATGATGTACGCCAGACCTCGAACAATCTGCATCGTTGCCAGTGTCGTGATCAGGGCATTTATTTTGAGTTTGGCGATAACAAAGCCATTGACCAGGCCACAGAGAATGCCCAGCAGCAACCCCGCTGCCACGCCAATCCACAGGCTTTCAGTCAGATTAATAACCACCGCCGTGGTGACACCCGCACAGGCAATTACGGAGGCGACAGAAAGGTCAAAGTCACCGGAAGCAAGGCAGAACAACATGCCACAAGCCACCATCCCCGACATGGAAATTGCCAGGCCCAACCCTTTCATATTAATGAAGGTGGCAAAATTTGGGACAAAAATGGCACAGGCGATAAAAAGCACCGCAAACACCACCAGCATGCCGTACTGATCCCAGATACGCCCGAAGCTGAATGACGACTTAGGTGCGCCAGAACCCGATGTAGAAACAGAAGACATCATACTCTCCTTACTCAGGCAACTGCCTGGCTGACTTTAGGCATCGCAAGGCTCAGTGCCTGACGCTCATCTGCCTGCTCGTGTAACAATTCACCGGCGATTTCGCCTTCCCGCATCACCACAATCCGGTCGGCAACGCCGAGGACTTCAGGTAAGTCGCTGGAGGCAAACAGCACCGCCACACCCTGCGCCGCCAGCGCGTAAATCACGTTGTAAATTTCATGCTTAGCACCAACATCAATGCCACGCGTAGGTTCATCCAGCAAAATGACCTTCATCTCTTCCGATAACCAGCGGCCCAGAATGGCTTTTTGCTGATTTCCGCCTGAGAGATTCATGATCAGTTGCTCAGCGCCCGGCGTTTTGATGTTGAGCGAACGAATGTGGTGATCGGCATTGTTTTCTTCCCAACCGTTGTTGATTACACAACCGCCAAGCACATGTTTACGTCTGGCACTGATGTTGATATTGTCGCGAACGGAGTGCACGGGAATAATGCCTTCCGCTTTGCGATCTTCCGGGCAGAGCATCATGCCTGCGGCAATGGCGTGGCTCGGTTTACGAATATCGATCGGCTGTTGGTCGATATAAACCTGACCGGCGGTGATTTGCGTCCCGCCAAACATGCCTTTCATTAATTCGCTACGCCCTGCCCCGACCAGACCAAACAGCCCAACAATTTCACCACTGCGAACCGCCAGATTTATTGGCGTACGCACGCCTGGTGCTTTCACAGCATCAAGACGCAGCCGCTCCTCGCCATAACTACGCGGTTGCCAGCCGTAGATATCGCCAATGTCGCGCCCGACCATCGCCTGCACCAGTGCGTCGTGGTCAACCTGCTGCATATCGGTAAAGGTTTTGACATAACGCCCATCTTTAAAGACGGTGATGGCATCGCTGAGGGCAAATATTTCTTCCATACGGTGAGAAACGTATAAGATCACCCGCCCCTCTTTTCGCAGTTCACGAATAACGCGGAAAAGATTGTCGATTTCGCGGGCAGAGAGGGAGCTGGTTGGCTCATCAAAGGCGATAATTTTGGCGTTACGTGCCAGCGCTTTGGCGATTTCAACCATCTGCCACTGACCAATGGAGAGATATTTCAGCGGCGTGTCCGGGTCAATATCCATACCAAGATGTTTAATTTGTAAACCTGCCTCATAATTCAGCAATGAACGATTCACAATGCCGCCTTTATGCGGCAGCTGGCCGAGATAGATGTTTTCCGCGACGGTCATTTCCGGCACGAGATGCAGTTCCTGATAAATAATCGCCACACCCGCGTTAAGTGCTGCGGTCGTGTCGGAAAAGGACATTTCCTGCCCATTAATCACTACAGAACCCGTGGTTGGCGCATAGTTTCCGCTGAGGATTTTTAAGAGAGTTGATTTTCCTGCGCCATTTTCACCCATCAACGCATGAACCTGACCGGCATAGCAGTCAAAACTAATATCCGTCAGCGCCTTAACGCCGGGAAACGTTTTACCGATGCCGCGAAATGAGAGATACGGGGTAGACTGTTGCATAACGTCTCCGTGAATCACTGGTCGTTCACACCCCCTCTGCATCATGCAGAGGGGAATTTTTCCGGCAAATTACTTACCGCCTAAACCTTTTTTCTCCAGTTCTTCTTTAAAGTTGTCACGCGTGATCAGCACCACGTCGGTAACTTCGGTGAATTTGGTCGGTTCAACACCTTTTGCAACCCAGTTGTAAAGCATTTCGCTGGACTTATAACCATGTACGTCCGGGCTTGGCAGCAGGGAACCGTAGAAGCCGGTTGCCTGCGCCTTAGACAGTTCACTCACTGCATCCACACCGTTAATACCGATACCGATGATATCGGCCGCTTTAAAGCCCTGACCTTCCGTCGCGCGTACGCCGCCCAGCACGGTGCTGTCGTTCATACCGACAATCAGCCAATGTTTAACTTCCGGATGTTGAACCAGCATTGAGTTGGCAGCGTCAAATGCCCCGGGGATGTCGTTAGATTTGGTAGGTACCTGATAAATTTGTTTTTCCGGGAATCCTGCAGCTTTCAGCGCATCCATAGACCCCGTAGTACGGCGACGAGCCGTATCCAGTTCGTTGGAGGTAATCGCCATCACCGCACTTTCTTTGACATCCCAGCCACGTTTCTGCATCTCTTTATACAGTTCCTGGCCCTGACGTTCGCCAATTTTGGTCGCTGCCATCATCACCAGCGGAACGGTATCCATTGGCTTACCTTTGGCGTTAACAAACTGGTCATCCACGGCAATGACTTTCATATCGTAGCCACGCGCTTTCGCCACGATGGCAGAGCCGAGTTTCGGGTCCGGAGTACAAATAACGAAACCTTTCGCGCCACTGGCAGCCAGGCTGTCGATAGCGTTCAATGTTTTTTCGCCATCCGGCACGGCAATCTTAATAACTTCAAACCCTAAATCCTTCCCGGCTTTATCGGCAAACTTCCATTCGGTCTGGAACCACGGCTCTTCCGGTTGCTTCACCAGGAAACCGAGCTTCAGGTTCTCCGCCATAGCGGATTGTGACATAACGGCTGCCAGACCAATGGCTGCCAGGGCTTTAGTAAATTTGTGCATGGTTCTCTCCAGCTTTAGTGTCGTTTTGTGTAGGGCAAAAACGAATGACATTCGTTAAATTAATCGGAAAACAAAGCATTACCTTTTAACTAAAAGATAAGTGACTGTGTTGACATAGTTTTAGCGAGAAATTAATTCTCCATAGGAGAGCAATATCACATCGCAGAATTACAGTGAGAACGTGCATAAATTTAGCGGGAAAAGACATAAGGAAAAGCGAATTTGTCAGACAAATTATCGAGTGCACAGCAGAATAATCCATAAGATTAGCCTGGAAGTCCTTGTTGTCTTTGGTACCCATGCGGGATGTCTTCTTTTTAACCAGTCAATAGGCCTCATTACCTGGCGTTGAGTTTTTGCAATGGTGTAATAACCGCAACTTAAAGATGTGGAAAATGCGCGTCATTCATTTCGCCATTAATTATCACCGTGCTCATTAATTAACAGAACACGTATAATGAGAGCCATATCGCAAAAATGAAAAAACGTTTTATAAAATCATTGCTTCATCATGAATTCAAATTCATCGATTAATATCAACAAGATACAAAAGGCACCATCATTAAAATTCATTACAGTTACATTGATTTCATCAATGAAATGTAAAAATATATAAACTTGATGATTTAAGCATTTTCTTATACCCGTTCAGACGTTATTCTTATTTCAGATCATCGTCAGAATTGACTCCACGATCACATTTCGGACCGGCAGAAAGGAATTATTCTGCAAACAGTAATTATGGTGTTTTGATTTATCTTGCACCTCTCCACTTCTGGATATAAGGATATTAGGTATGGCAACCGCTGGAATGCTTCTCAAACTCAACTCTCAAATGAACCGCGAGTTTTACGCATCCAATCTCTACCTTCACCTGAGTAACTGGTGTTCTGAACAGAGTCTGAACGGCACCGCCACTTTCCTTCGCGCCCAGGCACAGAGTAATGTGACCCAAATGATGCGCATGTTTAACTTTATGAAGAGTGTCGGCGCTACCCCCATCGTTAAAGCCATTGATGTTCCCGGTGAAAAACTGAACTCTCTGGAAGAACTGTTCCAAAAAACGATGGAAGAATACGAGCAACGTTCAAGCACGCTGGCGCAGTTAGCCGATGAAGCGAAAGAACTGAATGATGATTCAACCGTCAATTTCCTGCGCGATCTGGAAAAAGAACAGCAGCATGATGGCCTGTTACTGCAAACCATTCTTGATGAAGTGCGCAGTGCGAAACTTGCTGGTATGTGTCCTGTGCAGACCGACCAACATGTTCTGAATGTCGTGTCGCATCAGCTACATTGATCATCATCGGCGCTAATGCATTGCGCCGATAATGTTTTTGAGAAACTGCTGCCTCATTTTTTTGAAGCAGCGGTTTTTTAATGGGATTCGCCCTGTGGGGCAAACTTGAGTTCAATCAACGCGATGGCTTTTTGGATTGCCCGCATGGTGACCGGGTCTGCGGCGGCGGGATGGTTAGTAAAGTCGATATTCTTCAGCTGGCTGGACATTTTTTCGCGAACTTCAACGGGCGCGATCACATCGAGAACATCCAGAATTTGTTTGATAACCAACTGGCAAGCAACCACATCAGAAACCAGTTCCTGATCGGCATTCAGCGGCTGGGACATCGTAAACTCCTGATAGCATTTTGAAAGCCGTTATAGTAGCGGCTTCACATCTTCAGCGATAGTCACATCCACCGTCATCAGAACACAAAAAAACCTGCCGGAGCAGGTTTTTTGTTATCGGAACATATTGCCTGGCGGTACGTCTTTGAACGTCTTGCAATAGTTATTGAACATACTTTTCAGGATCTTGCGCAGTTTCATCGCGGTACTCCGACCATTTGTTATACAGGTGTTATTGTCTTTGCGTTTATAATATGACAACCATCACAAAAATCAATCTTTATGTGATGTAAATCACATAAATACCCCTTTAATGTTATAAAAATGATAATCAAAAAAGCAGCCCCCCAATTTCTGACACATACAGATGGCAAGAAATAGCGCCTGCCAGGCGTCTTTTCCGGCCATTGTCGCAGCGCTGTAACGCGTAAAATACTGCTTTCTTTTACTCTTCTGGCTGGACCATGAGACTTCTGATTCTGACTCTTTCCTTAATAACGCTGACGGGGTGTACGGTTACTCGCCAGGCCCATGTGAGCGAAGTTGACGCGGCAACAGGTATTGTTCGGTTGGTTTATGATCAGGCTTTTTTGCAGCATGCCCGTACCGATCGTTATGTCAGTCGCGGGATCGCCGATCGCGCATGCCAGCAGGCAGGCTATACCCACGCTATCCCCTTTGGTCAGCCAGTAGGCAACTGTAGCCTTTTTGCGGGTTCCTTATGTTTGAATACGGAATTCACTTTGTCATATCAGTGCCATCATTCCGCCTTCCCTGTCTTTCTCTAAACGTTTTAATCAGCGAGGGGGATCTTCGCTGATTAAATAAATAGCGGTAATGCGTTTTATTCCCATTCGTATTTTTAATAAATGATGTTTATATTTTACCTTTTGCAAATAATAAAATAACAAATTATAGTGACGCTACAGCAACAAATATAACCTTTGTGGAGCACTATCATGCTGAAACCAGAAATGATTGAAAAACTTAATGAGCAGATGAACCTGGAACTGTACTCTTCACTGCTTTATCAGCAAATGAGCGCCTGGTGCAGCTATCATACCTTCGAAGGTGCTGCCGCGTTCCTGCGCCGTCACGCCCAGGAAGAGATGACGCATATGCAGCGTCTGTTTGATTACCTGACTGATACCGGCAACTTACCGCGTATTAATACCGTTGAATCTCCGTTTGCTGAATATTCCTCACTTGATGAATTATTCCAGGAAACCTATAAACACGAACAATTAATCACGCAGAAAATTAACGAACTGGCTCATGCTGCAATGACCAATCAGGACTACCCAACATTTAATTTCCTGCAATGGTATGTTTCTGAGCAGCATGAAGAAGAGAAACTGTTCAAATCGATTATTGATAAATTAAGCCTGGCAGGCAAAAGTGGCGAAGGTCTGTATTTTATCGACAAAGAACTCTCTACCCTCGACACACAAAACTAATGCTCTCCGGCGGCAGGTTTTCTGCCGCCGTTTCAAATCAGTGACGGCAAATCTTACTCTGATCGGTTGAAAAACCTTCTTCTGAAGGTATAAATTTGCCTTTTGCTGCCAGAAACGCCACCAACTCTCCCGCAGTCATCCCTTCTGCCGAGCAGGTGTGAAAACGTGCCTGTTCACCAAAACGCGCTTTAATTGCTGCTTCCAGACTGGCATGCGTATATTGCTCGCCTGATTCAATCATCATATTTAACACTTCATGACCGTGAATAGAGTCCATCGTTCCTCCTCAAAAAAAGCCTAGCGTAGCGATTGCTGCTTATGAAGACTTTGCGCCAGCGCAGAACTGAACGCTTTTTATTGTACATTTATATTTACACTATATGTAACGTCGATTTGACGAATCAGCCGTTATGCCTTAACCTGCGCCGCAGATATCACTCATAAAGATCGTCAGGACAGAAGAAAGCGTGAAAAACAGAACTCTGGGAAGTGTTTTTATCGTGGCGGGAACCACAATTGGCGCAGGCATGCTGGCAATGCCGCTGGCTGCGGCAGGTGTTGGTTTTAGCGTCACGTTAATCTTGTTGATTGGGCTTTGGGCGTTGATGTGCTACACGGCGCTATTACTGCTGGAGGTGTATCAGCATGTCCCGGCAGATACCGGTCTGGGCACGCTGGCAAAACGCTATCTGGGACGCTACGGTCAGTGGCTGACGGGCTTCAGTATGATGTTCTTAATGTATGCTCTGACTGCGGCATACATCAGCGGTGCCGGTGAATTGTTGGCCTCCAGCATCAGCGACTGGACAGGTATTTCAATGTCGGCAACCGCTGGCGTGCTGTTGTTCACTTTTGTTGCCGGTGGCGTGGTTTGTGTCGGAACTTCGCTGGTCGATTTATTTAACCGTTTTCTGTTCAGCGCCAAAATTATTTTTCTGGTGGTGATGCTGGTATTGCTGCTACCGCATATTCACAAAGTGAATCTTTTAACCCTGCCGTTGCAACAGGGACTGGCACTGTCTGCAATCCCGGTGATTTTTACGTCGTTTGGTTTTCACGGTAGCGTGCCGAGTATTGTCAGCTATATGGATGGCAACATTCGTAAGCTACGCTGGGTGTTTATAATCGGTAGTGCGATCCCCCTGGTGGCATATATTTTCTGGCAGCTGGCGACCCTTGGCAGCATTGATTCAACAACCTTTATGGGATTGCTGGCTAATCATGCCGGATTAAACGGGCTGTTACAGGCGTTACGCGAAATGGTGGCCTCTCCGCATGTTGAGCTGGCAGTGCATTTATTTGCTGATTTAGCCCTCGCCACGTCATTTCTCGGCGTTGCGTTAGGCTTATTTGATTATCTGGCTGATTTGTTTCAGCGTTCAAATACCGTTGGTGGACGATTGCAAACTGGTGCAATTACCTTTCTGCCGCCACTGGCGTTTGCACTGTTTTATCCACGAGGATTTGTGATGGCGCTGGGTTACGCCGGCGTGGCGCTGGCGGTACTGGCATTGATTATCCCTTCGCTGTTGACCTGGCAAAGCAGGAAGCACAATCCTCAGGCGGGTTACCGGGTGAAAGGTGGTCGTCCGGCGCTGGTGGTGGTGTTTCTCTGTGGTATTGCTGTGATTGGCGTGCAATTTTTGATTGCGGCAGGCTTGTTACCAGAAGTGGGGTGATTAGATTCTTATTGGGTGCCAGAATTAACGCTGACACCCAATGTGACCTCTTAATGCAGGCAGCACTGCTTAAATTTCTTACCACTGCCACACGGACAAGGATCGTTACGTCCCGGTTTCTCTTCTGCTTTGATCGGTTGCTGAACAGCTTTTTCCTGCGGATGCGCCATCCAGTATGCATGTAAATCAAGCGCCGCCAGCCGAATAGCATCTACGCTCTCTTCAAACGCTTCTGGCGACATCTTCTCTACCCGCTCGAAGTTTTCCTCAGTACCGTGCAGCGCAATCGCATCCAGCGCTGGTTTTAACGAATCGGGCAACGTTGACCAGTCAGAAAGTGCCACGCCCCGCATATAGCCAAAGCACCACTCCTCAACAATCGTCAGCTCGCTGCCATCGACTTCTCGCAAGCCGAATAACGGCTCAAACTGCTCCGGGAATTCGTTCAGACGCTCTGCGGTATCGGCCATATGTTGAAAAGCCAGGTTCATAAAGCGCGTCATCTCTTTCTCTGACGCCCAGCGCGGCACATAGTCAGCCCCACCCCACACGGCAACCAGCCACTGTGCCGGTTCAATCTCTTGCGGAGAACTCAACACCGCCGTCAATAAACCGTCCAGCTCCGCCACATCAAGAATGGCGTGGTCAGTGTTGTATTTGGTCAGAATATCGTCCAGCCATTCCAACTCACTTTCGTTTAACGGTCCCGTTTTCATACGCTTTTCCTTGTGGATCTCAACTCGCCAGCACCTATCTTACATGCCGGTCCGTATCAGAGATACTTTTTGAGTGGCTTTGCCGGTGATTAAAAATTAAGGAGGGTGTAACGACAAGTTGCAGGCACAAAAAAACCACCCGAAGGTGGTTTCACGACACTGCTTATTGCTTTGATTTTATTCTTATCTTTCCCATGGTACCCGGAGCGGGACTTGAACCCGCACAGCGCGAACGCCGAGGGATTTTAAATTGTTCGTTTTGTGCAATAAATTCAAATAATTATGGCAAATTATCCGGACATGATGGTGTGTGTGAATATCAAATAATCATATAGTTATGACACGTCTTTCTCATCATCTTCTGAAGGTTTTTGGCAAAAAATGGTGATGTTTTGCGCCTTGATGTGACCAAACAGTCAGGAGCAAAGTGAGGTAAAGGGGTATGAGAAAAACTCACATACCCCAACACAAATTAAAACGCAGTTGGGTGAATGCCATATTCACCGTTTGATCCATACCCTATGCGATACATCAAAGTACGATCTGTTGTCACCTTACCCGCCTGCTCACTCATACCACCGCCACATACCCCTTTAGGCCACGCGCTGAAGACATGATCACCAATCGTTGGGTATACAACGACTTTCTGAGCTGTACCTAAATCTGCCACCTCTTTACCATCAACATAAACACGGGAAAAGCACGCGCTTCCAAAGAACCCCGAGTCACGCTTGATGATCACCTCTCCCGTACCGTCTCGTTTTTCGAGTAACGCGGTACTGATTATTTGTTTTTCAGGAACAGGTGTGGCTTGTTCATTTGAGACAGGTTTTGTAGCACAACCGACAAGAGCAAGCATAATCCCACAGGCAAGAGCATTTTTAACGACCATGTTTGAAAACTCCCAATATTAAAAAATGTCAGCATCTAACGATAACAACGTTCAGCACCAGAGACTCTTCGTTCTCCGGCTTACGCCTAAAAATATCGCAGGTGCCGTTTGCAGTCGACAGTCGTTAATACTAAATTCATACCCGCCACCGGCTCGCCGAGCCAATTTACTCCAGAGACAGCCGAACCGAAAAGCCGTTTTCAGCAAGCGTCAGGCTCAGCGTGTTGATAGTCCAGTCCCGGTCCTCCTCGGTCCCGAATCCTTGAGTTGTGACTTTGCATTCTGCTGTCAGCGACACTAAATCGAGCGTCGCTGGCGTCGTGTACGTCATAGAGAACTCTTTTTTAGCTGCACCGCCCTTGAGCCCTGGTGCAGCTTCTTTCGCTGCGTCGAGCGACGGCTCAACTGCCGGCCATTCAATGACAGGATCGCCGCCACTACCTGTCCGCAATTCTTTGATCTGCCCAGTTGCTGTGTCGTGATATTTAATCAGATACGTCGGTTCCGGATTTTCGCCACCGCTACCACTATCGCCACTTTGTCCGTTTCGTGAATAACCCCAGCTGGAGTTATCACGACGCGTGAGCGTGTAGTGCTGAAGCGGCGCTCCGCTAACAGATTCGCCCGCGCCGCGCGGCAGGAATATCCAGTACCCTCCCGCGGGTTTACTCACAGCGTCGAATCGTGTTGCTAGTCTCGACATCAGGTGCATATCTGACTCGCCGACTTGATCGAGTTGCGTGATAATATTGTCTGCAAACCGCTTTGATACGCGTGGTTTTAGCCCGTTATCGCTCGCTATTGTTGCAACGATATTGCTGACAGTGACGTCGCTCCAGGAGCGAGTTTTTTTGCTCTGAACTGTCGGAGAGCCTTTTGATGCGTTCATCGGCGCTGCTTTTGCTGTGAAATCAACTACCCGGGGTTCACCGCCACTGCTCGCACCATCAACGATGTATACACCCTTATCAATTATCTGATTACCGAAACCGAGCCCAATACTGATTTTTACTCCGCGGGCCGGAATTTTCAGAGTTTCAGAAACGATTGCTACGCGTAATTCGTCTGTCTGTTTACTCGAACCGCCATAATCTGTGAGCGTGATATTGATCAAACCTTTTCTTATTTTATCCGTGATGTTTTCATTATCAGCAGATATATAAAAATTGGGCTTCCATGCTTCCACGCCAGTATTTACGTAATCACTCATTCATCAATCCCATAATTGCGTTTCTTTTTTAACCGGTTCGGGGTCGATTTCTGGTAAAACAATTTTTTCTCCTGCACGAAACACGGCACACATATCCGTTACGCCGTAATTTAAAACCTGATATAACACGGTTTCTGTCGTTTTTGCTGTTCTCCCGTAGACAGCAAGGCAGATCTGATCGAGACGGTCACCGTCCCGTGTAGTGTATGTAATCATTTGGGGCCCCATTAATTAAAAGGATTTCATAATGAGAATTAATTTTAGTAGTCGGAGAGGTATTAGTATTTCGGCGTCAAAAAAAAATACCATCAGGTTGTTTTACATTTATGTTCGTAGTTTTTTTTATTATTTTTATACTTGTTAAGTGCTCTGGTAGCGCTTGATTTTATATTAATCTAGCGAAGCTCCATAATATTCGAGCGTGAGTGAAAAGTCCTGCGATTTTGGGGTTCCGCCCATCAAAAAGCTGTTTTGCGTTTCAGTTAGTTCTCGCAGCACCCAGTACCCTTTCACCTCCCCGGTCCCCAGCACTAGCTGCTGGGGTTCTCCCGTGTTCCCAAGCGCACGCAAATCTGTCAACAGGCCGACGCCGCACCCGTCAAGAAATAAAGCGTTTATCTTTCCATCGATAGTGATTGTGGGGTTCGGTCGTCCGGTTATCTGCAACGCGTCGTTTTTCCCGAATCGTGTTTGCTGAGCCCAGCGCCAGGCGTCACTACGTTGCAGTTTGTTGTACGCTACTGTTGATATAGCAAAAATGAAATCACCCAGGCCGAGCATGATATCCTCAGCACCGTTTATTGCATCACTCATTGTCACCCCGCCGCCGCTGGTTTATCAAACATCGCGCCACGATTATACGAACTCGCAACTTGTCTCAACCCGTCGAGCACACCCGATGCAGCAGCCTGCTGTGTTGATTGTGGATCTGCCGCTCCGATAATATTGATTTCAATTTTATTGTTTTGCTCTGGCGCTGGAGTTGCGACTGCCTGTCTCAGCGCGTCTATATTCAAGGTTGCTGAGTTTTGTGATTCAGGCGTTGAGTCTTTATTTATTAATCCAGTAAACGGGTTAGCAAACGAGAGCATTGATTCAGCCTGTGATTTTGCACGAGCAAGACGTTCAGGGTGTCGCATATTATCTACGGCTTCGTCGGCCTTTGCTTTTGCTACATTATCTGCTGCCAGTCCTGGGTTCGGTGAATATTTACCACCACTATCCATGAATTCCTGATACGCTTTATTATATTCTTCGTTATATACGCGCTGTTCCTCGTCTGTTTTCTCGTCCGGTATTAACCACTCAAGTTTTTTTGCTACTGCCCAAATTATTTTTCCGAATTTAACGCACGCCTCGCCAAAACTGACTATCCCCTCCCACATTTTTTTCATATTTTCTGGCTTAACCCATTCTTTAATACTATCAACACCCCCCCCTTGATTCTCTTTAAACCAGGATGCCAGCTCGTCTCGCATAGCGTCAAACGTCGGCGCGAGTTCCCCCCCGATTTTACCGAGCGTATCTGCCAACCCCGATGTAATTGCCCCCCATAGATTCGTGACGGATACGTGCGCGCGCGCTGCCCCCTCAGCCCCTTCTTTCGTTAGCAGGTTCGATTTTTGAGCGTCCGACATAGTCTGCTCCCAGCTTTTACCAGTCGCCCGCATATAGGTCATTATTTTATTAGCCTCTCCCCCCATGAGCTGATCAGCCAGACTCGCCGCCTGTTGATCATCCTTCATTTCAGAGATACGCCGCATAACTTCATTGAACTGTTTTTCTCGATCCCATTTAGCCATCCGTTTTTTTGTCAGGCCAATTTGAAACAACATGGGGTTCAGGTTTTTTTCGTTTCCAACCTCCCCGATTTTATTAGTCAACTCCTCCGACAGATCTCCTACGTTTTCGCCATTCAGCCCTGCAGCTTTACCAATATTTTCCCACGCAGCGTATTTTTCGATGCCAACACCGTAGGACTTCGCCAGACCGAGCTTTTCTGACGTCTCTGCATTCATTGCCAGCGCGCCAGCAGCCGCGCCGCCGAGCAGCCCCACAGCCCCTAGCGTCCCCCATTTGATACCCCGTCCCGTGGCCCTCACCGCACCTGCGGCGGCTCGCCCTCCCCATTTTGCAGCCCCTTTTGCGCGCCCCGTCCAATTCTCCAGCCGCTGTTTTTTGGCGAGCTGAGTATTCAGAGCTTCCTGGTCCTGTGTTGTCGCTTTTATCCGACGGTCCAGCTTTTGATACTGAGCAGATAAATCAGAAACGTCTTTACCCGCCAGTTTCATTGCTGCGATTTTGTCTTTTAATTTATCCTGGCTTTTCGTTAATTTTCCGACAGTAGACGACGTCTGCCGAATGGCGTCGTTGAGTTCTGTTGTACCGCGCCGAAACGACGGGTCTATTCGCCCCCCAAATACAACCTGCGTTTTAAAGTTTTGAGAAATAGCCATCGGTTTTCATGACCTCGTTTACATAGAAATTAAAAACCCGATACGGCAGGTCCATTTGCGTATCGGGCGGGATAGCAAGTTTTTTCGCAATAAACGGAATCAGAATAACTATATCTGATGTCGGTCTTTCGGGGGCTTTACCAGTTCGTTAAACGCGGCCTCCATTTGATCGTAATCGCACGCAGGCAGTGCATATAAATCCTCTCGCTCCAGATTTGCCAGGCGCGCCAGCATTGTCGCTGTCCGCTCTTCAAGACCACTTTTATCGTTACTGAACATAATGCGGTCGCGTAATTTTGGTTCGCGAATAGTAATTGTATCGCAGCTCTCGCCCTTAATAATAAACGGTCGAGAGAGAGTAATAGTCATACTGTCTAATAAGGATTCCATTTTACTTACCTTTTAATATACATGAAGGATTCGAGCGACGCCCGCAAGAACATCAACACCGTTAATAACGCGTTTCATTTTTGCAGGATGAATTTCGTAAATAATTCGTCCATTTTGAACTCGTTTATAATAGCTCGGAGCAATCGTTACTGATTGCCCCACTGACGATTTTGAATCAGTCCCCTGGGCATCATCAGTGATTGCCGTAATAAGTCCCTCGTAGGTATCAATACGCTCAAAATTTATTCCATAGGAGTCTGTGTACGCACTACGAATTTCAAACCGCGTCTTGACTCCCGGTATTAACCCGAAATAGCTCATAACACCAGAATCAGAACCTGAAACTTTAAAACTTGCTGACATTTTCTCCATACCACCATCCAAGGTGATGGCTGTATCCATCGCACCTGTTTTAAACTCGTCTTCGATTATTTTCATATCGACTGGAGTATATTCAGTACAATTTAAAACCCGTTCACCCTGCACGAATAGCGCAAACGCGCGGTAAGCGTTGCTATCTGACATATTTACTCTCCGAATTATCAGGCTGTTTCTTTAAAAAGGGAGGCCAGCGCTTCAACTGTATAGTCATTATTAATGCGGTACATTAACGTAATTGTTTGTGCCGGAGATTTCGGACCAAAATCAACATTAATATAAAGATTACCAGCGGCCAGACTTTCTTTTGTATTCAACTCACCGTCTAACCACGCACGCCCTCCGTTAATCGCACCCTGCTCCTCTAATTTGTGCAGATATGCGTTTATCGACTCGACAACGTCTGTTCCGAGATGCAGGTCTATCGGGCGATCAATAAAATCTGTCATCATTGCCCGGGCTATAGAATCTTCAATTACGTCAGCTGTCCGACGAACGCATTCAAACGACCACTGCGGATCCAGGCTGCACAGATAGTTACCCCAATGTCGGAATCCATCATAGCGAATGATGGTGCTTACCTGACTAGCGTTCAGCAGGTTCGCCGTGCAGTTTGTCTCGCCAATAATGAAATCATCAACCTGCTCAAGCCCTGTTATTCCATAAATATTTTGATTAGATTTGCTCCACCAAAACCCTTTTTCGTTGTCAATTCTGGCTCGTAAACCAGCGGCGATAGCTGAATATGGACGCGACAGATCACTGAGATCGCCCGTGGAAAACACACGCGGGCGTAGTATTTCCATGCGCGCGCTATATTTATGGCGGCGGTTAACGACGTCTGCGGGCGATGCCGTGCGTGGAGAATCAATATAGCCGACTCCACGTAATTTATTTGTGACTACCTCCAGCGCGGCAGCGACGTCGTCATTAGCGCTGTAATCAGGTGCAATCAAAATTCGTGGAGTCACCTGGTTTATTTGTCCCGATGTTAACAAAACGTTAATGCCGTTGATTACGTTCTCACGCTCTTTTGTCGCGTCTGTGTTTTCGTCTACGCGAACAACAACAATTAGCGCATCTGTCTGATTTAAAATATCAGTGATGGCTGCGGGGAGAGTGCCTGCTGCACCCAGGAGCGCCGCTTTTTTCTGACTACCTGCAATTAGTGTGGGTATGTTGACTGGAAATGGAGCGTCAGAACCGCCCGTCAGGCTCGTGACGGGCATCTGATAAACAATTCCGTCATTTTTACTGTCCTCGTCAATGCCTACACAAATATAATCCTCAGCGGTTCGCCCTTCACCGTGAGTCACTACGTCTTGCGCCAGCCGTTCCGGCGTTGTTGTGCTGTCGGTCCCGAGCGTTAATTTTATTGTTCCGTCTGGAAGTGTGCTATATCCGTATTTAATTCCAGAAATACCCTTCTTAATAATTTCAACTGCAAATTTATTTCCGTAATCCCCATAATAGACCGGGAAAAAGGTGACTACATTATTTGCCAGCGGTGATCCCCACGTTAATGATGCCCTCTCCCCTAGCCCAACATCCGGTGCAGTACCAACAATCCCGATAACTGAAATATCGACTGTGTTGATCTCTTTTGTGCCGTCGTCGTATTCGAGCGTGCGAGGCCCATGTAAAAAATTAGTGCTCATTTATTTTACCCTCAATAGCCTTCGTCTATAACGGTGCCGTAAATACCATTTTTGGCGTTCTGGAAAACCTGCACACCATATTCTTCAACGTCTTTCAGATTTGACGTAAATATGATGTCATTATCTATTCCTTCAATATTACATTTAACGCAGATATAATTGTGATCATATGAGTTAACGGTTCCGTGTTTATTCGGGTAATACGGATCTCGTATATTTAACATTTTTGATATATTCCCAATGGGAATTCGCTGCGCCATCACTAACGCATTTCCACTCGTTGCCGCTAACGTCATCCACGCACCGCACAAATAAGTTTCCACATCGGCGTTTACATTGGTTGGATTTATCGCGTACGGGGATACATCATAACCTGTTACGATTGTCATCGCAGGAGTAACACTGACGTGGTCACCGCCGTATAACATAACCAGATTAAACGCCCCATCGCCGTTTGGTTTTGCAAATCCGGAACCTGTATTTACATTCCCAGCAGCATCAGGCTGTATATTATTTACTGTAAGAACAGGTTTTGTTTTATTTATATTATTAATATCTTCATCAATATCATGAAATTTATCGTCAATTTCTGTTTTATTGTAATATTTATCTAAATCAATACCGAGATTCTCCCGCCCCGCTCGTTGCGAGTCTTCGCCCTTATCTTTAATTTCAGATAAGTTTTTGCTTATCTGCAAATAGCGTTTATCTGCATCTGTCTGACTAATTCCACTGCTATTATCAATAATAACGTTAACAGTAGATGTACTGGACACCGCGAGGGTGTATTTATACGTGATCGAAATTAGTGCGCCGTTGCTGTCCGTAGGTTTTAAAATATCCGGCGAACGCGCTACAGAGTACAGTTCACCTTTATCTGTCAATATTCCCACTTCGCGGATAGTATAACCGCCGGTTTCCGGCGGTACGTACAGTGTAAAAATGACCTGATTACCGCTATTTTCTGACGATTTAATATCTCCGCGATACGTCTCGTGAATTAATGCTGTTCGGGCCGGGTCTGGCGTCACGTCGCCGTTTCCGTTTGCGTCACCAATAACGAATTTATTCAGCACCACGGG
>OLHG01000031.1_pt1 | contig 103300 bp, 120 predicted proteins | sample 1605971 | NCBI WGS metagenome assembly OLHG01 (sample SAMN03283289) | human gut metagenome | biome: human-associated habitat; material: feces | host: Homo sapiens | place: Peru | collected 2012 | reverse complement strand
AATAAAAACCCATCCTTGGACGAATAAAAACCCATCCTTGGACGAATAAAAACCCATCCTTGAAAAAATGCCATCAAAATAAATTTGGTATTTTATTAGTCTTAAACTATATTTGCCGTAAAATAAATGAAGTTATGATAGAAACAGTAAGATTCCCTATGGAAGTGGATTTTTCAGAATGGAACGTTGCTCAACGAAAATGCTTGTATCTTGTTGCCCAACAGTTACAGCCGTTTTGGGGTAAAATAGACTTTGCCAAACTTGATGAAGACTGGGAAACCTATATCAAGTTCTTGAAAAAGGAGCTTAATTTGGATTCCTATTGTTATTTTCACTGTAAAGTGAATATTCGTCTATTAAGTGTGCGTAATAAAATTCGTTCTTCTTTTAAGAATGCTCTTATGTCTTTAACTAAAGACTTCTATCTCATAGAAAAGGGGAGTTCTAAAACTCGTGGCCGCATATTCTTTCCATTTATTAAAATTATATGGGATGAAGTAGATGGAACTAAAAATGAAATAGTTATGGGTCTGGAATCTGTTAGATTCTTTTTGGAAGTGCTAAATAATAATTATCGTAATGTTCATATTCCATCTGTTTGCAAGTTGAACTCTACAACATCTATGGATGTTTATGAATTTATTAGCAAGTACCATTCTTTAGCCCAAGAACAGGGTTCAATAACAATTTCTCTTGAGAAATTTAGAACATTACTTCATATTACTGAAGATACTCCTTGGGCAAGAATTCAGGAACGCTGGCTAATTCCATCCAGAATGAATTTTATAGATGAACAAACTCTATTGAATTTTAATTTCCAACCTGTTTATAAAGAAGTACCTGATCGTCCTATAATTCGAGGTAGAAAGCCTGTTACACACATTCAATTTGAGATTTTCAAACAGGTGCAGGATAAAATTCCAAGTCAGAAACGATAAAACCCCATTTAATATAAAGTAGTGGTTTATTCCAATGAACTATAACTTTCTGCACAATGAACTATAACTTTCTTCAGAAGAAATTTTGAAGAATTCCTGATAAACTCCTTGGATATCCAAGAAAGATGACTACCTTTGCACCTGCAATCAGGTTGGTTGCCTTTGTTTGTTACATAAAATAATTTCGTATTATGAAAAGATTCATTACAATCATCGCTGCTATTGCAGCATTCTGTTTATCAATCTCGGCTTATGCCGCTGACTTCTTCTCCATCGCAGAAATGCACGTTGGCGGTAATCTTACAGTTCTGCTCTCAGAACTTCGCAAGGGAAATGTATCCTATGAAGTGGTAGGCTACAATCATGTCTATATCAACTTCGGTAGGTGTAGTGATGTCGGCCTAAAGTCCATAGGAGAGGTCATGCTTGCGGCCAACAGTAGAAACATTATCTGGAGTGACACCCGAATGCTAAAGACAATACCCCTGTTTAAGGAAGACGGTGTAAGTTCCAACAGGCAACAGGCTATAGAGGAATACTGTAAGATACTGGAAAAGAATTGTGAAATATATAACTACCACAGTGACGGCAACCCTCGAGAGGAGATTATGTATCTTACGGAGCGTCAGCACACATTTAGATATAACTATCAGTTCTGGGACAAGCCCTATGCCTCAAGAACCTACACTGTCTTCATCGGTCGTGACTACAAGGAATTTGGTATCGGTGAAATAAATCAGGACACTGCATTGAAGGACTAATGATGTCAATGATGGAACAGAATATGCAGTCTCTCAAGGCGGAGAATGACCGCCTTGAGAGAAAACTCTACTTCAAGGAGTGTGAGGTTAAGGATCTACAGAAAGAGCTTGAAAATGCCAGTACCCTGATAGATGAACTTACGGCCAAGAATGCCGAATTACAACGACTTTTACAAAGCCAACAGTCCAATACCCTACAATCACCTGCAAGACGTCTTACAGAGAGCGAATTTCGGTCAATAATGTCCGTTCAGCCCAATATTAACAGGCAGCACGGTCTGGAATCAGAATGGAGTGATGTCATGGTGGCGTTTTCAGATCCGATATTCTGGGAGCAGAACTATCCGGACGTGGTGCTGTTTCGTGATGATGAACATAGGTGTTATCGTACTCTGGATGGTAACACTGAAATAAAGTATCCCATTTCTCAGGGGTTGCTGGAAATGCTTGGATGGGAGCATATTCGTCCGATAACGAAGGAAGAATCTGTTAAGATAACTAATGAATACGATTTATGAAATACGAGATAGAGGTACAATTTGAAGTTGGTGATGTGGTGTGGCATAAAAATCTTGTCACCAATGAGGCGATTCAGACAAAAATCAAGTCATATCAGGCCATAATCAATAGTGATGGCAGTTCCTGTGTCATATATCACACAGAGGACCAGAATCATATTGTAAATATCATAGGAAAACCAAGTAATACTAATGTGTTTGCAACAAAGGAGGAATGTGATTCATACCCTCCTTATGTGCCAGATAATAATTAATGATTATGATGGTTAAGGTAGGGTAGAGCTTCCTTCTGATGCTGATTTTAGGCTTTTAGGAAGATCTATCACCTATGCTGACGGTGCAATAGAACTAAAGTGATATGACTGATGGCTTTATTATAAGATAGCGAAATCATGGGTGATGCTAAAACAGAAGAGCGGCTGTTGAATCTGCTTCGTATGGACTTTGATGATATGCAGAGGGAGGACACAAACTACTTCCGCAATAGGGTGCGTGAAGAATTTCACGTGTCCGCTGACTACATCACGCTGAACAGAGATGTGTGTAGAACTGCTTTCTGTCTGCTGAAGCGCAAGTATATCAGATCTCTGGAAACGATTCTGATTCAGCCCAGAATGATCCTCAAGGATGGCGGCACATTCGGTGTACGGACACAGAATAGAAGACCGCCTGTTGTACCTGTGTGGGATAACCTGCATAGGGAGAAAGTCGGTTCGTTTACTGTCGTGACCAATTTTTATCCAGTCATTGACGTGCGATTCATACGCAATCGCACGATTGTCACCCTGCTCGTGGAACAGGGGTTCATTGACGTGGATGATGTTCATCTTGACTTCACGATAGTGTAGGGATTGTTTTCGGGGGCACATATACAAAAGGATTGCCGAGGAAGTAGAAGCGTCACGCCCGTACTCCTCGGCTGCTCATTGAAATAAGCAAATACATAACAACCAATCAAACAACAGGAAAAAGAAGTTCGTAAGTCGTAATGTCAATCCCAATTTAACCTAAAAACACTAACAAAACTAAACTAATTTATCCTTATGAAACGTTTTCACTGGACAAATATACATTTAGCCTATCTTAAAAGCAACCTATCGTTCATTTCTGAATACTGTGATGTAACGGTCATTGATGGCGTCAAAGTGATCCCTGAAGAACTGCACCAGAACGGCTACGTCATTGACCTTGGGGGAGCCTATCGGCCTGAGAATGCCCTCCGGACACTTGGGGTCATACATACGAAGGAAGATGCCCTCCGGAGCGATGAAGCCCACCTCTCTGTCCTTGAACCATATTTGAACATAGTCCGTCTTGACATACCCTGAGCCGTTCTGATACTTGAATGACTTTAGTGTGATGTTGCTGTTCATGATGTAACGTGATTTAATGATTATGCAGCAAATATAGTGGAATGTCTGAAATTATCCAAGGAATGTATGAAAGAAAAACCCGATGACCTATCACAGGCGATCGGGAAGCAACCTAAACTATGGAATATATATATGACACGATGCACTGCTACATCGTTGTTGTTATAACGTATCCAGGGACTGGACAGTCCGTGAACGAGCGAGTGTCCTCCTCCGGAGTGTCCGTGAACATAAGTCCCACGAAGGACACGACCTCACCGTTGACCGTTCTACGAGCCGGAATCCAGTTGATGCCGTTGTTGTCATCACCGTCCTTGACCTTAACCCATACGTATTCGTCCCTTTTAGGCGATTTGCGAGAGTTTTCCACCACCGTATCACTAACAGGCTCGGTGTAGAAGTTTTCCTCCCCCAGATAGGCGATTCCAAGTATCTCGTAGCCCCTGCGGATGTCATCCTGCACATATTCCTCGGAAACGACCTTAATGCGCTTTTCGTTGAGAAGATATGGAGCGGTACTGCATTCATAGATAGTGTTTCTAATTATGTTGTCACTATGAATATCTCCCATAATGACCTCATATTTATAGAGATGTTCATTTTTGGTGTGGCGTGACAGCTTCGGCAGATTCTGTGCCACGTTCTCCGTGACTGGAAAGGCTTCCAGCAAAGTCAGATTCATTTCGGCTTCTCTGGAGTTGTCAATGATGTCCTTGACCTTTCTTTTCAGGCTGTTCTTGCTTGGATTCTCCATAGGAAAGACCATAACCTTGACATGACCACAGGAGCTATCCATATCCTTGAACACAAAATAATAGTTGACTGAATTCATAATTCTAAATATTATATTGATGATATAACTGATATTCATAAGAAATTCGGGGATTACTCCCCGAAAATCTTAGTTTTTCAGTTTTTCTTTCTCAGCCGCCTTTTTCGCGAATGGAGGAACGACCACCTTGGCTTCCTTCTTCAGTTTTGGTATGTTCTCAGGTTCCGGAGCCGCATCAAGTTTTGGAGGCAGAAACTTGCTCGGCACGATGTCCCACTCGGTCTCACCGTTCTCGTCAGTGTGTTCACGCACTATCTGCACGGCCTCCGCCTTGGTGAGAATGCGACCGTCATAGTCAGAACAGTCCTTCTTGCTGACAATGCGATATGTCGGAGGGTCAATGTGCATACGAAGAAAGTCCTCCACAGGCACAAAGTCACAGCCGAAGTTCTCTGCCGTTCTACGTTCCGTGTCAATAAGCGTGTCACCGATGTAGACACATTCCTCCTTGGTGAACTTATAGTCCTTGACTATCTGCTCGAACTCGTCCAGCATAGTGGTCAGCATCGCTGTGTTTGGCTTGCGTCCCTCGAACTTCGGGTTCTGGGTCGGGCAGAATCTTCCTGTTACAAAAGTGTGCAGTCCAAGAAATTCCTGCAGAGCCGCCAGAATATACATAAACTTGTGCTGAAAGAGTGTCGGATTGACATGCCCTGCCTCAATGCCGCCCTGATTGGACACGATGAACACCGCATTAGGTGCAAGCATCTTTATCTTGGCAAACACGTCCAGTCGAAGTGTCATGTCATATATGCCCAGAGGAAATGCCCCACCTGACACTGTCTTGATTAGAGTGTCGTCCATGTCGACGAACACGATTCTTTTTTCGGATAGTTTCATTCTTATTACTGTTTATTGTTCTTGATTTCGATTATCTTACCGTTTATAAGGTCATAGTTCGCTGGACTTGTCTCCAGTGCGTGACTTTGAAACTGTGCAAGGAACCTGCTGATGGCAATCATGTCATTCTTAGGTAGAGAGATGAACTTCACATAGTCTATCTGCTCACCCTGAATGGAGATTACAGCCCAGTTCTCCGCCTTTTTAGGCAGATTGGCCGACACTGAAATGCCTCCCAGTAGGGATTTCAACTTCTTCTCATAGACGTTGAGTTGGTTCTGAAGGATGCGTAGATCCTCAATCTCCTTCTGCATCTGTGTGGTCGTTCGTTGCTGCTGCTCACAGGTGGTTCTCATGTTGTCGAACTCCTCACTGAAAGCCCATTCAAGGAACCCCTTAAATCTTTTCTTTATCCACTTCTTCATGATATACGTTACTGTTTGATTTGATTTTCCACGATGGTGATGTGACCCTCTGCCCGAAGCCTGTCCCAGTCCTCACGGCTATACGTCACAAGGGAGAATTCCATCAGATAGTGGAGGTAGGACGGCCACATACGCTCCCCCTTGCGTCTCTCGGCGAGAACTTTCTTGCCGTAACTCCAGAAGGAGGAATATGAACAGACCGTGACAGTATTTGGCGTCTCTATGAGGTAGAGCTGCTCCGTTGGAAATGGCGTTTCCATATTCGTGGAGCGAGCTGACGCCTGACGGAACGTGTATGTCTGCCCTGTGACGTCCACGACAATGTTGCTGTGGTGTTTTGGCCACACACCGTCCATCCAGATGACATCCGGCCACCATCTATGATAAAAGTCAATGTGATTGAACAGATCAAATTCCACAGGCTGAATCTCAAAACGTGCATTCCATTTGGGAACGGCTGCTGTCGCTGCTGATTTCTTTCTTGATGCTGCCATGACTGTTATTTCTTAGATTCTGTTGGTGCTGCCTTACGCTTGCGTGGTGGAATGGCCTCGTAGGAGCCGTCCTCCATCAGGTGGAGCTTCAGTTTTTTTCTGGTGCTGAACGCCAGAGAGCGTGTTTCCGTTGTCATCGTAACCTTGCCTGTTTTAGGGTTGCGACACTTTCTTGCCGCAAACGTCTTACGACTGAACTTTCCAAACGGTGTTATCACCTCCACTCCCTCACCCAGAGTTTTCTCCTTCAGGACATCTGAAAGTGACTCCAGACAGGATCTTACTTCCTTGGGCTTCACGGACGCTCTGTCCGCTATCTCCCTACATAATTCTGACTGTCTCATATCGTAAAAATGTTTATAACTGAGACTTAACGTGCATTCCATGGAATATTCCCTGGACAAATCCGTTTAATTTGCAAGTAGAGGCCTAAATTCGGTGCTGTCGTGCTGCCTGTATGAGCGATGTGTGCACTGTTCACGCCATCCAGCAATCCACTGTTCACAGGTTAGAGCGCTGTCATCAGCAAGATTTATGTTCGTCGTCTCCACGTCAGCGTTCTCTATCTTCAGCCCATAGTTCTCCTCCAGAGTGCCGTCCATAAGATTCGCTATTGATGGAGGGAGATTGTTCTCCTTGATCCACCGCCACCACAGAGGAGTGCGAAAGATGGAGAGCTGTGTTCTGACGAACACGGGCTTCCCGACAACACGTGTAATGTAATACAGGACGAGTGTGACGTTGTCCGGAACCACGAGACAGTGCGGATGAAATCGCTCCGCTCTACCTTTGTTGCTCATCATTCCCCCTCCTGAATATATAGTGATACATTCCGTCCATACACGAGTAGAGGGCTGACTTCAGTTCCCACCCCTGATCCTCCATCTGCTGAAAGAAGTCTTCGCTCCGATCGGTTCTTGACTTGATTATTCTCCACATAACGCCTAAAGATTGTACTTGCGAATGATCGATTTCAGCTTGGCCGTGTAGGAGCCGTCCTCAGCGTATATTCTATCCAGCAAGGCGAGATAGGCCTCATCAGAGAGGTTACGTCCATAGGCGCTCTGCCACAGAGCATAGTCGGCGATGCAGTCATGCCATGATTTAAATCTGGCGTGTCCTCTGCACACACCTACTGCAAATGTCGGTCGCTGCCCTGGAACTTTCATCCCGAGGCAATTGTTGCCCTCCTTGAACAGGTCGGAGGTGAATTCACCGCTCTCCAGTATGCACTGAGCCATAACGATGTCAGGATGATCCAGACGGAGCTGGAAGATTCTGTCATAGACGGACTCCATGATCTCAGCGTTCTGAACGCTGTTGCTGAAGTGAGTTTCCTTCTCACGCTCATCAGTCACCTCGTCAGTCTTGTGCGTGCATCGTGACACACCTACCATAGTGCCCACAAGTGCCGCTATTCCAAGCACGACAGGCCATAGAGTTCCTTTCTTCATAATCATTTCTATTTTAGTTTAACTAATTGGCTATTAAGCATAGAACTCCCACCATAGCAAAGGCCAGAAATGCCCCCACGATGACCGCTCCAAGCATTATGGCGACCACGGCCATCATCCTGCTGACGATGTTCAGGCCACCAAGCCACAGAAGTGTTCTATCCACTATTTCCTCCATTCTCATAATATGTGGTTTATAAACGGAATCAAAGATAGGTATTTGGCGTGAATTCTCTGTCATATAACTCCTCTGCGTTAAACAGGACGGGATACTCCGCCATAGAATCATTGATTTTCGTGGTGAAGTCCGGCCAGTAGTCTATGTCCACCACACAGAGCATTCCAGCGACCTCTGACCACCGAAGCACATTCTTCGGCATCCAGGCCACACCGAGATCCAGATTTAATATACGCACGGCCTTGTCGGTGCAGTGCGTGACAGCCGCCGTGACCATTCTGCCGTTCACAAGCAAACGGACAAGACCTGAACAGTGCATATAGGAGCGGATGCGTGGTCGTGCCACGGCTCCCGAGTTTTCCGCCCTTTGGGCGACTTCCGCTCCTCGTTCCTGAGGTGTGCATCGGAGCGTTACCGTTCCGTCCTCATTGGCCGTTATTTCGGTCACGCTGTAGTTCCTTGCCCATCCGTCAAGGGTGATTGTAAGCTCCTTCGTCATATCGTATGTGTTTAATTCGTGTGCAAATATAAGGCTGCTCCTTGGATATCCAAGGAGCAATCCAGGAAACTATATCTTGAAGTCCGTTACGAAGCCAAGATAGTGCTTCGCTCTTGTGTAGGCCACGTAGATGAGATTGTGCTCCTGTTCGGCCATCCACGAAATCTTCATTGACCGCTTAAGCAAGAACTTGTCCGGACACAGAATGAACACCCTGTCAGCCTCCAGCCCCTTGGACTTGTGAACGGTTGACAGGCAGATGCCCTGCTTGCTCTCGTCACTGAAGATGGCGTTGATGCGATCACAGACCTCCTCAACCTTGGTGAGACCCTCACTGATGACCTCAATGGCCTTAATCTTGTCAGCATAGAGAACGTAGGACGTGTGCTGGACGGCCTCGTCAGCGGTCAGACCAGTGGTCTTTACAATTTCGGCCTGAACACGAGCCAGCTCCTTCTCCAGAACCTTGAGTGCGTCCTTGATGCGGACACGTTTGGTCTTCTGAAGCATATTGACAAGGTTGGTTCCAATGTCACGACCCTTGATGTAGGCCTTGACCCCCTCACCTATCCACTTGATGCAGAGAGCGACCAGAGGTGCTGACAGACGACACAGCACCATATCACCGTCCTTGATGTCGGCCACCTTGGCCTCATCGTTCACGATGCCGTCAGGCGCTCCCTCACGCCATTCTATCTGTGGAACCTCGGCCTGTGCCCTTTTGATAATCCCTCTGTCACAGCGATAGCACACGGACAGCGGAAGCTCCACCGTGTCAGGAAGAGACTTCAGGAGATTGAATGACTCCACGTCCGCTCCAGCGAAGCCGTATATCGCCTGACGAGGATCTCCTACCGCCACGAAGCGACCGTTGCGCTTGATGGTCTTTAGAAAGAGGGTTCTCTGTGCCGCATTCAAGTCCTGGCACTCGTCAATGAGAACGAGGTCATACTTGAAGAATCGCACCTCACTGAAGTAGCACGGGAGGTAGATCATGTCCGTGAAGTCAATGGTGGACAGACCGCTCTCACTGCGACCCCAGACGATAGCGTTCAGGGCGAGCTGAATCTCATTGTCGTGCAGGAACAGACCGTGCTTCTGAGCCACGGCAGCGACCTCCTGAGCGGACTGACACAGGTTGACACGTGCAAGGTCGATGAGATCCAGCACATTGCTTCTGTACTCGGACCTCTCCTCCAGTGACAGTTCACGTGTCGGTGCGTATGCTCCGGACTTCAACTGCTCCGTGACATACTGACGATACTTGCTGCTGTTGATGTCACCTATGGAGAGCTGCTTACGAAGAGCCGAGCACCCAAGTGAATGCAGTGTTCTGACGTCCACGTTGCTGAATCGGGAGGTCTTTATCTTGAGTTCCTCCACGATTGACTTGTTGAACGCCAGAAAGAGAACCCTGCTTGTGGCTGGAACACGTTCCAGAAGACTGATTAGGGTCGTTGTCTTGCCGCTTCCAGCGACAGCGTTGATAACCACATTGCCTGACCCCTTTTCGATGAAGTCGTAGATGCGCTGCTGATACTTGCTTGGTGTGAATCCCATGATGTAAGTGATTTAATGATTAACTGCCGCAAAGGTAGTCATTATTCTGGAATATCCAAGGACTAATCCGTAGTTTCTATGAAATAATTTAATTCCTCGTCCTTGAGGTTGTCCAGTGCGTACTCTCTTGCCTGATAAAAGAGGTTCTGATACAGCATTGATGTGTCATCGTCACCCTGATTGTACCAATCCCAGCACTTCCAGTTCAGCACGAGGACAAGCTCCGTGAGATACCTGTACTTGTCTGACCACTCCTTGAATACCCTGTCAAACGTCTCCTGGATGCCCTTTAGGCCACCCATCTTTTCAGCGATGGAGAAGTCCTGCCAGAACGTTGTCTCAGGCTTGTAGCCTGTCTGCTGTTCAATAGTCCACACAGGGACTCTGATGTTGATTCCGAAAATATTTACCGTCGTGTTGTTCATAATGTGCTCCTCCTTATCTTACTTCAATTCTATCGTGGAACATAGGATCAACGGCCGCCTTTGCGGTAAGAATTCCTCTATCAAAGTCACTGCCATAAGCCTGAAGGAACTCCTGAAAGTTGCTTTCCTCCACATAGTCGGAGTACCTGTTAAGAACGTCATAGGAGTTGTTCACAGCTCTTACGAGCGACTTGAGGCTCTTTGGTTCCCTGGAAATGGAGGGCTTCCAGGAATGACCGCATTCAAGCGTATAGCCGAACACCTCACTGACGAGACCTGCGAGTGTGCCGTAATAGATGCAAGTGGAATCCCTGTGATGCTTCTTGATGAAGATGATGCCCTTCGGGCTTTGCTTTGAACTGTTTGCCATAATGTGTGATGTTTAATGATTACACGGCAAAGTTGGGGTGAATTCTTGAAATATCCAAGATGGATTCTAAGAATTATTCTGAAATTTCATAATATAGGATTCGTGATTCCACTAAAGAAAAATAGGAGCGCATCCCTGCGACCCTATTTCTGATAATCATTAATTCACCTAAGACAATTGATTTGTCATTTAGCTATGACTGAACTTATTCAGATATATAACGTTTTTCGTTACATTTTTCTCTCGTAGTATGCTATCTTCTTGGATATCCTCACGTATCTGTCTCTGTACCATTGAAATAATCCAGGATCCATATTGGCGTCACCGTCTATTTCATTCGTGTAGGTGGTGTAGTCCAGTTGAAGATCCCTTAGATCCATCCTCATCTGAAGCCATCGTGATTTCCAGTACCCCTTTCGGGCTATGAGCCGTCTGGCTCGTCGTGTTTGTCGTGTGGTCATAATTTGTCAAAATACTCGTTTAGAATAAAACTGAATGTCCCGTCCGGCATCTTGACTGCCGTTCTGTCACCAAGGCGAAGTCTCACGTGAGACTTTATCCACCTCTTAAGTCGCTTTTTGCAATACACCGTGTTTACGGCACGCTCTACTGTTCTTCCATTATAGGAGTGGAAAAGTTCAGGCCCTTCCTGAATACGCCTAACAATCTTCAGTGCTATTCTTGCTTTCATAGTCGTAGTGCTCAAAATTGTCATTTATCATCCTGTTTCTGAGGGAACCTCTTAGGCTATAAACTGTGTGGCATCGAATGTGATTCACCTCGTTCACACGTGGGTTTGACGTGGACTGTTTCCACTGTAGAAGCAATCTGTATCGATTTAAAAGCTTCTCATCCATCGTGCTCTGACACTGTATCCACCCGTTGCGGAACCATCTTCGACGTGTGACTGAAAGCATCCGCTTCACCGCCCAGTCATACAGGGCAAGCGTAAAGAACACTATGGAGGTCGTGAATTCGCAGCACGCCACCTCCCACTTACCTATACACCCATCATAGATGCAGCACGCCAGATTCATCACTCCCATCAGAATGCTGAACCATCTAATCCATCTGTTTAGCATTGTCTTCTTCATTTAGTTGTTTAATCATCTCATCAAGCAAGTCCAGCACGTCCCGCACACCCTGACGATATCCAGACCCATAGGACACGCCTATCACGTCTTCCACGTTGTATTTCTTCATATTCTCCTCGATGGTGCTCTTTATGTGCGTGAGCGTGACTTTGGTCGTAAACGATGCACATTCTGTCCATCCATCCAGACGATAGTCGTCAGGTGTTATACCGAACAGGCCTTCCACAAACGTTCTGGCATAGGGGTATCTTCTGCAACCCTCCATCAGCACGTCATCAACGGCCTTGTGGATTCCTTCTCTACTGTTCCTCTTCCTAACCATTGCTCACCTCCTTGTCATCGGTGTTAAACATTTCCCACCTGAGAATTCTCCATAGACCAGTTCTTACCTTTGCATGACCACGATACAGTCCCCACACCCACTTCCTGAACATATCGGCTGAATAGAAGAGTGATTCCGGATGCAGTGACACGAACTTCTCCCATACCATATTGCAGTTCAGCAGACGAGTTGGGAACTCCATAAGATCGTTTTGGGTAGGATTCCGTGGAAATGCCTTTTGCGTTAGCACGGCCATCATGGCGGCTGTCAGCTTCATGACGTCTCCAGGCTCACATCCGTGAGCCATCCACTCACTGTGCATCTCCATAAGCCTGTTCAGCAGAATCTCGGCTTCATTCGTTCGCTTGTTCATAAATTTAGAATTTTTTATAATAACTATTTTCCTTTTTAGAATGCTGCTTCATATTATTCATTTTTAATTTTTCAAATTTACGACCGCTCTACTGGCATAATAATAATCCATATATGTGTAGTTGCAAAGGCCCGAGCCAAGATGAACGATCAATTCCATATCTGAATCAGACTTCGATGAAGAGCCAAACCAAGCAAATGCAAGAGTGTCTCCATTATGCTCTTTGAGTATCTTATTTATTTGATCTCTCTGAAGATACATTTGCAGGAGTTCGTCTTTTGTGGCGATTTTAACCCCGTTTTTTGCGTATTTCATAAAATCGTGATATGGCATTGCAGGAATATTATCCTTGAGCAACACCTTGTCAATCAATGGGATATATACACCTTGTTGCCCCTCAACCCAGTAAGGTTGAATTAGCTTCTTTAGTTCATTGTTCATAACCCCTCCGTTATCTTAATTTACGAAAATTGTTTGTAATTATAAACTCACTCCTCGTCCTTCTTCCTGCGTTGGTGGCTGCAAACGTACAGGGAATCTCTGACATACTGTCAGGCTGTCCGTATATCTCACGCACGATGTCCTCATCACCGCCTATCGTCAGCACATAGGTGGCTTCACTCAGTCTCAACTTCTCGGCCAGTGCAAGATGATCCGCATCGGTGAAGCCGTCCTTGGTGTATGCCGTGAATCCACGACCGTTATTCTCACGTATATACGGTGGATCCACGAAGACGACCGTTCCTGGAGCCATAACGAACTCATCAAAGCCTCCCTGCTGGATATCAGCGTTTCTCAGCAGAACGGACGCCTGTTCTATCGCCTCATAGTTCACACGACTTTTCCTTGTGATAGACTGCCTTGGCGGAACGTTGAACTCACCCCTGGAGTTCACACGCCACATTCCCTGGAAACAGTTGCGATTCAGCCACAGGAACATTCCGGCTCTGCCAGCCTCGCCACCGCTGTCCTCATCATCCATACTCTCGTCACACCGCTCAAGCACGGCCATATAGATGTTCCATCTTTCACGCACGGCCATATAAAAGGACTTCTGCTCGTCGGCGAACTTTAGACGCAGATAGCGGTCATCCAGTGCGTGAACGGAACGTATGACATCCTGTGGATTCTCCTTGACCTGTCGCCAACAGTTGATGAGGTGTGGATTTAAATCCGAGAGCAAAGCCTTGCAGTCAGGGTTTCTCCGGAGAACCTCCAGTGCCACCGCACCACCTCCCAGGAACGACTCCATATAGTAGTCAATCTGTTCAGGCATAAGGTCAAGTATCTCATTCACCCTGCGAGCCTTTCCACCGACCCATTTCAGAAACGGCTCGGCCTGTGTTTCTTTTCTTCTATTCATCGTAGTATAGATTTACAAGTGTTGTGATGTTTCCTGTCTCGGTTATGGTTATCATACTCTCCATGTCAGGTCTGTCGGCATAGTGGCTCATCAGGGCTTCAGTGGTCGCGACGAATGCGTCCAGAAGATCTACCCATTTCCAGCCTGTGGAATGGAGGTTGAGCGTCTCGTGTCGCATCCTCAGGGATAGGAAGCCGCTGCGCTCGTCCAGAACGCACGCTCTTAATTCCGTCACTGGAATGCGGAAGAAGCCCTTGATTGAATTAGACACGGCCTTGCCGCCCTCCGTCACGTCAACTTTTCTCGTGCCTATGTTGATTTGTAGAAATGTCATATTCGGTCATTATTTACGATTGTGGAGGTGTGTCCTGCCGAATGTATCAGATGGAGAACAACACCTCCTAATTTTCGTGATTTTAACGCAAATTCAAGCGAATATCGCCTGTCTCAGGGTGTCAACCGTGTAGCTCCTTGCGCTGAACACCCATCCAGCCCTCCTAACACCCTCCACTGTTAGGCCTGGATTGAAGCGACCCTTGAGCTCCTTCAGGCGTGCTCTCAACGGCTTGGTGTCCCCCACCACGGCCAGAGCCTTGTCAGAGTAGGTAATGATGTCCACACCCTCCCCAAGGCTTGGGGCTGAAGCCTGTTCCTCACTCGGTGTAGGCTGTGGGGCTGTGATACGAGCCTGTCTCTGGACGTGCTTCCATTCCCTGCTGCCAGCGATGCGCTCAGATATGTAGAAGTTCGTGTCGAAGTAGTCAATCATGCCGTCACTGTCGTCGTAGTTGAAGGACATGAGGTAGGCGATGACGTCCTGCATCACAATCTCCGCTTCGGGTGCTACTCTGTTGTCACGCTCACTTCGGTACTGGTATCTCGTCTGATGGCCGAACTCCTGACAGCATTCATCCTGCTCCCCAACCAGACCTGAAGCAATCGGACCTCCCTTGAGATAGACGCTGATCTCACTGCACATAGAAGCGAAGTGACATCTGATGTTGAACCTCCACTGATTCCAGTTCTGCTTGCAGTATTCACGAACCAGAGCGGCGATGTCCTTGGTGCTGAGACTGGAGTCATAGTTGGAACCCTCCCATCCGTTCTGCGTGTAGAAGTGGTGGATGGACTGCTCGGCCGTCATCGTGGGGCGAACGTTTGCGTCCTCTATCCTGTTCACCCAGATGGCGTACAGGCTGCTGTATTCGGCATTGATCTCCTGCATAGTGGCTGTGTCACCGCCTCTGTCAGGGTGGTTGGCCATAGCGAGGGTTCTGTACTGATCCTTGAGATTCTGAAACGATGTGATGTTGTTGAAGTGTGACATAACGTGTGTGAATTAATGATTACGATGCAAATATAAGGGGAAGTCCTGGATTTCCCAGGAACTTCTCTACTTTTCTTCAGGTGTCTTGAACAGGCCGTTGATGGAGCGAAGAGTTTCCAGACGTGCGTTGGCTCTGGCTATCTTGCGCTTCAGGGATGCGATGCGCTTCCTGTCCTGACAGTCCTTAAGCTCGGCCACGTAGTTTTCGCGCCTGTCTTCAACGGCCTTGATGCGTTCATCGTGTTCATTCTTGGCTGTATTGTTAGCCTGACAAGGCTTATCTTCAACAGGGTTCATGGCTGCATGGATTTCTTCGGCAGTTGTCTGTGCCCAATCACTAAGTTCATTATAGGAAGCGAAGTCCGTGGAAAATGCCAGAACGTCACCCGTACCATCACCCCACCAATCAGACATAGATACCATAAACGAACATTGATGCGTCTTAGCCGCTTTTGCAACACCGCTCATGATGCCGCTTATCTGTTTACCTGAAAAATGACCTCCTCTCTTGGCATCATTGGTGATATAGCCATTCCCCATTTTTGTTTCACCATTAAAGGTAAAGTCAGAATCACCCCAGTAACCATAACGGATGACGTCCTTAATGAGCTGAATGGCATTGGCTGTAAGATCAAGTGATTCGAATGCCTTCTGAATTTCGATTGATTTTTGTGATATTGCTTTCATAATTCAAACTGTGATTTAATGATTACGCCTGCAAAGTTGGGGCTATTTCTTGAATCTTCCAAGACTACTTCTGAAAATTTCGTGAAATTAATCCTGGATTTTCATATATTCCTCGTTCAAACCTCTTACAGGGCTTCATATAGTTCATTCGTCCATAGGGTCTATCCGTGACATGACACATTCCCTGTGCCATAATAGCCGTTGGAATCCTACGTTCCATACCTATGGGAGTGGTTCTCCAGAAGTCTCCTGGCTCCCAGTGTCTGCAACCTGCACAGCAATATTTCCTATCGTTCATTTTTCATTTATCATATATGATAAATGGAGGAACAGAGTCCCCCACTCATCAGCTTTACTTTATACCCTCAAGAATGACCTCGCACCACACGATGTCCGGCCTTATTTTCTTTATGTACTTCTCTGCTTCGATGCGGCTGCACTTTCTTGTGAGACGTGTCGTATGGACGACCTCTGACCCTTTCTCCAGCCAGGAGATTCTCCACGTAGGCGTGTTCATATAGATTCTGATTATAGGTTGTCATGCCAATAGATATTGTTCCACTATTCTGCCGAGCTCCTCCCTGAACTGCCGTGCAGCCAAGGCTTGGCTGCGATAGAAGCAGAGCTCGGTTCCGTCCTCGAGACGTATTGTGACGGTGTCCGACGTGGCCACCGCATTCCGCACGATGTGTGCGTTTCGTTCCTTTTGTGTCATATCCATAAGTTTTTATTATAAGCAAAATTATCACCCCTCTATAACCCTGAATTCACCCTCATACCCCTCTGACAACATAAGCCCTTTCTCTATTTCCCACTGTGTGTCGTATGCAGAATTGTCCTCCCTGTGATGCCGATACCACTTATCGTAGATGCCACCCCTTGCGTCCCTGATGGCAGCAAGCCTATCCCTATCCCTTACCATACGGCTCTGCAGATTATGAAGTTCGTTGATTTTTTGACTAATCTGCAAATCCAGCCCCTTAATCAAAGCTTCGGAACATTTGATACGCTCCTGAAGTTGTTTCTGTGCATCCATAATTTTGATGATTTTAACGATTACGGTGCAAAGTTGGTGTATTTTCTTGAATATCCAATGAAGTTTTCACGAAAATTCTATTACTTACAATTTTAATCATCATAACTCGGGATACCTGAGTGGAGTTATAGGAGTGGTATCCATGAACAGCTTTACATTTTACGTAATTTCGGGATTTTTGCTTAATTTCGTTTTATACCCCTCCGGGATTTTGTTATCACACACTTAACATTTGAAATCAGTCACTCATTATCAGTGAATTATATTTTTCACGTCATTTTCACACCCAATTTTTCACAAAATATCGGCATCCGCCTGTCCCGATGAGCTTCCGTTAAGTACCGAAAATCCCGGAGTTTAGGGAACTGGCCGCTCATAGGTGGTGTATCTATGTCGGAAATGCCCTGTCATCGGCTAATTTCGCCCGAAAACAGGCGTGACGTGAGCGAAAGGGATTCTGTGGCGGAGGACTCCGCACGGCTCTAAATACCCAGAACCTCTCCACCTAAACCGACCTCTCAAAACCACCACACTATGACCTCAAAACCCACCCAAACCGACCTCAAGATATCCCTACTGAACCTGAATCAATACACCCAACCGACCCCTCCTGAACCCTCATACCTCTAAACTGACCCTCCTGACTGAACCCCTCCCCTTGATGTCATTCACCTCAATACCCTCAATGCCTGTATTCAAGTGCTCCATATAAGGAAGGATTATCATCCATTATAAGAAATGCTTATCATAGGAATAGGAGGGTATCCTGAATATCAGGGAGTTGGGGAACGTTCTGTTCGAACGTTCCAGGTGTGAACTTCCTACGGAGTTCACACGAAAAGACACACAGGGTCTGGACCAATCTCCATATTCTCTGTGTGTCTATCAATTATGATCAACTATAAGTTCTGCTTATCGAGGGTGATAAGCTCTAATTATGCACCTGCCCCCACTTTATAGCTTCATCCCCACAGGTGTTCCATCATCATACCACACATAGTGCTCCACCAGAATATTATACAGAATGCGACGCTCTCCGCACTGCACAAAATCGTCAGTGATGATGGACGGCACAAGAATGTGACCTTTTATCGGCTCCCTGATAAGCATACACTTGTGATCACAGGCTTCCCTCGTGAACTCCTTCACTCCAGTGTATGCTCTGTAATCGTTTTCCATCACTCTATACCTCTCACTGTTGAAGTCCAGGCACAGATGTCCAAGACCATCCACTGGATTCATCTTGTTCAGCCAAATGTTGGAGCCATCTACACTATACTAAATTCTCTTGCCCTGCTTCAAAGCGTTTAGAATCTTAATACATTCATCAATGTTCATAACTTCTTTTCTTTATATTGGTTGTTCATCTCTCTTCCTTATGACGTTCAGCATATAAACCAACGGCAGCGGTCTGCCAATTCTGTCCCTCACTTTTACCACATGGAATCCACCGTCACCGTTCTCACACACCACACACGGCTCTCCCGTGACGGCCGTGGACAGCTCCTCCAGTCTATGTCTCGCATTCTCAACGGCTGATAGTAGATCCTGATAGTTTCTCCATTCAGCCCTGTACTCCTTCACACCCACGTGACACCCATTCATTCGATCCTCCACAAGAATGCTGTTGAATAGGCGCTTCATCACACGCCACCTTTCCTCATGAAGCGGATAGATGCCTATGGCCTCACGCATCTCTCTTCTGTGGTGCAGAACGGTGGCGTGATCACGATTGATGTATCTGCCTGACCTTTCCAGAGGTCGTGGCGTCGTGAGTAGGCAGTACCACTTTCGTGCCTCAACTATTCGCTCATCTCTGCGATCACCCCTCAACACCTCCGGTGTTATGTCATAGGCCGTACAGACAGCCTTTATTGCAGCTTCATAGAAATTCATAATTTGGTATTATTAGCCATTAATCCGTCCTTAGATGCAGTCTTGTCCAGTCCTCAAGGGTAACTCCTCGGTCACGAGCGGCCTCTCTCGCTGTGTCTCTAATTTTCTCCATTGCGGAGGGATCCTTGCTTGCCTGCACTATCATGGACACCAGCTCGGCCACCTCACCGCACCTTGCACGAAAGCCGTCATAGGAAGAGGCCGTTCCGTATGTTCCAAAGGTACACTCAACGTTCCTCGGCTCAACCTCTCTGTCAAACCAGTATCCAGCCGTCTTCACCGCCTGACAGTAGCTCTTCAGTCCCTTTAGCACGTTATTGCCCTTGGCGTCCAGCCCCACGGCCTTGTATCTCATCTTGATTCTGGCCATAACGTCATTCATTATCGTCTCCATAGCTGTGGCAAGAACCATACAGGAGGCCATCTCCTCAGGAATGGTGCTCTCGTCAATGGACTGACGAACGGCTTCCACACGTGGATCCGTACTATTCATTTTCCTCGTCATAACCTGTTTCCTCCATATCATCAGTGGTCGGCTCATCACCCTCGTCCGTCTCCCAGTGATCCTTCACCCAGTGCTCTGTTTGCAGCGTTCGTAGATTTATACGCCCAAATTTCTTCATCTGCTTCTCATTAAAGGCCTCCAGCTCCTCAGCTGTCATGAAGAACGTCTGAATGCCGTTGCTGCCCCCCTCAATCCAGTCGCATCTTAGCGTGCTGCGATCTATCGTAATACCTGCCCCCTGCCTCACCCCCGTGCGGAGGGTGTCCATTCCATTTTCTGCCATATAATATGCTATTTACTTCTCAATTCAACATCCGTCTCATTAACCATATCCTTCAGGTGACGTATGCCGTCACGCACGGAGTGACGCACCGTGCGTCTGGTGGTTCCCATCTGCTCGGCGCACTCATCACTTGAAAGACCGTCCAGACACTTCATGCGAAGTGCGTCACGCTCATTGTCTGAAAGTTCCTCCATAAGACCGTTTAGATAGGAGATATCCTGTCTGCGCTCCACCTGCTCCGTGGGAAGAGGTGCGTCATCCATCAGCTGCAACTCCAGAACAGGGCTGTCATCATCAACGGTGGCGTCCACGGATGTGACGTCCAGTCTGCCGCTTCTTCGTAGACAGTCCAGCGCTCTGTTGGACGCTATCCTTACAAGCCAGGCCGACAGCTGATAGTCAGGCTGAAATCTGTGCAGCAGAGAGAACGCCCTCTCGAACGTCTCCATGCACACGTCCTCCACGTCCATCGGTCTTTTGTACAGAATTCTGGCCACGGCATATCGAACGGACTTCTGATAGTCCTCATATATCTTGGTGTAGGCGGACTGATCACCGCAGATTGCCCTCTGCACAAGAAAGAAGTCCGCTTCCCTTCTTGTTCTCTTCATAACGTATGCCATATCTATGCAGTTCTGGTGAACAGCTCCACGACACGTGACACCACACTGCCGTCAGAGTTCAGATAGGAGAAGTTGACGGTGATTCTGGCCGTGAACGGTGTAATGTCGGAATAGGTCTGAAGCACGGTGAATTCAGCGGCCTCAAACCATCCACGCACAGTATCCTCATAATTTATAAGATTGACCCTGCTGAAGTGAATTGTGTGCGCTCTGGCTATCAACTCCAGTCTTTCCTGAACGGACTTGCCGTCCATATAGATGTGCCTGGATACAGGCTTGGTGAAGAAATTCCTCAATGCTTTCTTTAGTGACTTCATTGTTCCGTGTGTTTTAATTACAGATGCAAAGTTGCATAATCGTCCTGGAATATCCAAGAGTGATTCTGGAATTTTCCATAAAAATTATAGCGGCCTGAACTCACGCCCAGACCGCTGCCAACATTGGTAAAACTTTTAATATATGACAAATTTATAAAGCTATCTGTCCTTCTCAGGATTGTATGCATTAAGGCGCACATTGGCGACCTTAACACTCCTGTCCATAGGGTCAGTGGAGAGCACTATCTGACCATAGCCGTGCTCCAGAATGTACGCACCGAGCGCCTTGGTGGCTTCGTCCCAGAACTCCTGCATAACAGCTGGACTAAAGTCCATTGCCTGCCCTCCGGATCTCTGCTGGAACATGACATCACTTCTACCCCACTTCTTACCGTTGCACCAGATTCCGGCCTTGGTCACGTGCAGTGACACGAACGGTGTCACGTCAGGATCAAGAGGTCTGTCAGTGTAGGTGGAGTTCAACACCTTATGCCACCCCAGATTCACTCTCTGCACCTCCTCGTCAATGGCCTGTTCCAGTCGCCTTGGACTGAACACCATCACTATTCTTTTCCAGATGCTGTATTTCATAGCTATTCGAGATTTGCCTTAATCATCCACAGTTCCTTCTGCATCTCCTCGGTCATGTTCTCCAGAAATGATCGTGTGGCAATGTCGTCCTCAGGGGTTGCCCTGTGAACGTCCACTATAATGTTAATTGTGTTGCTCCACAGACGAGCAAGATTGTTCCACACAGATTTCATATCATGGTTGTTAGCCGAGCTGCCAATGGTGGATATGAGTGTTCTACGTTCCATCTCCTCTATGGAATCTGGAGCAACTCCACCCAGAGCACGAACCCTCTCAGCCGTGGCGTCCACACGTTCCTGCTCGGCCTCATAAAGATCCTTCAGAAAGTCGTGAGCCGCCTTGAACCCCATTCCTGTCACGTTCCAGTGACAGCCCCAAGCGTGAGTCATCACGGTGAAGTGTGAACCCAGAAGCTCGTTCAGCCTCTTAATGGTAATGTTTTCTTCTGCCATAATTCTATCGTTTTAATGTATGTATGCAAATAACGTTCCGTCAGATGTCCAGTCCTTCAGTCAGGCTCTCTATCAAAGGTGGTGACGATAAGTCAGGAGGGGCAGACCCAGAATTCTCTCGTGTGGCCTACAAGTGGGCTGGCGTTTCCTCCGATTCAGAATTATAGTTCTAATAATTCTACCCACCTGGATGTAGATCTTAAATACTTTGACGGGTCACTCACCACACTGGACGCTACAATCTTCATGGTGAACGGTGAGGAAGAATCCTCCAGCCGAGTTCTATCTGACTTCGGTTTATCTTTAACAGGGTCTATCATAAAGACAAACGGTGACACCACGACAGTCAGGTTTCAGGTGACTGTCACTGATTCCACCAAGCTGGAGGCCGAGCTGGACACCTCCTATTTCGGAAATGGAACCGAAACGGAGCCATATTATGGAGACATGAGTTTTTACATCACTGGATTGAAAGGTACGAACGGTGTGGGTATTTCAAGCGAAGCATATGCGCTTACAATCTACAAGGTGACACAAAGTCTTGTCAGTGAAATTACATTATCGCCTGAAACTGTGGAGATTGATCTTGAGGGTAATGATTCCGTTACCGTAACTTATTCCAACATCGTTCCTTCCTCCATCCAGATAGACAGAAGTGAGATCCCTGACAGCATTACAATTGACTCTCAGAACCTGCCTGCCGGACAGGAAATAAGCAGTGGAACATTTGTTCTTTTCATCACTGTTAGTTCAGAAGCGGCAACGGATCTCACCTACGAATTCAACGTTTCAGGTCGTGATTCTGAGGGTCAGACAATCACGGCAGTAGGCACGATCTATATTAGACCGTAGATTCGTGAATTTTAATTGCTAAGGGAACGTCCTATTGGGCGTTCCCTTTTTAAGTTATCAACATCTTATTAGCTGATATTGTCGATTGTAATTGTAGGACGAGTAGATGACATTGACAATGTGTTAACGGCATTATTCATCGTCCCCACCAAAGGAATTCTGTTGGTTTCAGGGAATGTGAATCCTAAGGTCTGTTTTCTTCCGTCATTAAACACCGATGAATAAGACTGTCCAGGCTTTTGGGTGTTTGTAAATTGAAATGTTGGGCCATCACTGGTGGTTCCTTCCAAAATAGGGAAATTGTCACTTGTCCTTCGTCTGGCAAAAATTTCAATCTTGGCCAGACTGTCTTCCTTAGGAAGATCCCAATCATCAATACTACACCATAAAACACCCTCCACTGATGGAGTCACAACACTTGGTGCCGTTAAAGTAAGACCCTTATCAACCATGAATGTTTGTCCAGAAGTCGTTGTAAGTTTGGTGTTAAATATGACCTCACTGAGGGATGCATCACTAAACACCTCATAAGGCACAATGATATTGGCCAGCTCAAAACTTGCCTGAACAACGATGTGTTGTGGCTCATTCAGTATTTCACATTCAATGGTTTTACTGTTTCCAGTATAGGCCTGTTTCCAGATGTTGGCCACATATTCCGTGGCGTAATCATAGATTCCAGTCTCAGTTGTTTTCAAGAATGGTTGCCATGATACTGTTGGATCCTCATCACTTGACAATCCAAAATAAACGTTACTTTCTTCTATTTGGTCACCGCTCACAAAATCATTGTAGAATATATCAATCTGCGTCTGTGACATACCACTGATGTCTATAACGACGGTGCTGGAGGTAACGTTTTTGATTATTCCGGCTTCCTGTGAGAATTCCGCTTTCGAGCCGTCATAGATGGACGCATAGATGGTCTTACCGATGTAGTTCTCGGTCGAAAGCGTTCCTACGAAATGCAGTGTAATTTCTTTTGTTATGGAGGGGGTCTGCCCCTCCTGACTTATCGTCACCACCTTTGATAGAGAGCCTGACTTAACAGTGATTGAGCCGCTCCTTGCAGAGGTGCCCGTGTTCTTCGCAGCCGTCACTGTAACAGTATCATTGCCTGTACCTGACATCTTGCTTAATGTTATCCAATCTGGTTTTGCCATAATGAATTAGATTTTAATAATTATTAAACATTTTTGGAGGATGCCCACGTCTGGGCATCCCTAATTTACATACATATATCACCTCTGACAGTAGCCGTGTCCAGTATGCAGATGGTTGCTTCTCGCCCTGAGATACTTGAACCAAGTGTAATGACGTCTATTCTGTAGATATTGATAGTCATTTTCGTGACGATGGGCTTCCTCCTCAAAGGAAACGTCCCGATAGGCACAACCCTGTTTCTGATGAAATAGCCTGATAACGCAATACTCTACAAAATACCACAGATAGAAGAAAATGTAACCCATCTCCCTCATCTGTGCCGTGTGAATCCCCTCATGATTCACCACCTTGGCGGTGATTCGATGTTCCTTTTCCACCCTCGTGCCACGCACGAAAAGCACCTCGAACAGATTAATGCAGAGATACCTCTTAAAGGGGATTATTTTGTTATACACTATCTTCATAACACTGCAAATATAGCAATTCTATTCATCCTTGCCTTTATTGGCGTCCTTCCTACGCACGACTCTGGCCTTGCGCCTTTTCTCAGCCGTAACCTCCCTCTGAGCCGCATGACGGTCAATGGATTCACGTATCTTCCCCCGAATGCGAATGTTATGTTTCTGCTTCTGATTGTTATTTAAGGCGTAATCCACTTCAAATTCGTGCTTTGGCTCCGCTGTTCCTTCTCCTGCCGTGACAGGGGCTGCCACCAGACCTCCTGAGACCTCCTCTGGCAGTCCGTCCGTGGTGTAGGGGTTGGCTCTTTCCTGTTCTCTGTTCTTCGCATTCTTTATGTTTCTAAGACGATTTACAAGCTCCTCACGACGACTTTCACCCTGTTCCCGAGCGATGGTGTCCTGTTCATCAACAACATCCGTAATGGGCTTAAATTCCCCGATAAACGCCTTGCTCTCCTTGGCTATCACATCCCAGTCATAGGAGCGTATCAGAGCGGAAGGAAGACGCACCTCCTTACCCTCCATAATGTTGCCGTTGAATCCGTTAAACTGACTATACCAACTGTTCGCGAGCTGTCCTATCAACACGGCTGGATTCAGTCCTGCCTTGGCCGCTGTCAGACCGATGACAAGAGCGTTAATGGACAGATGCTTCATTACATCCATCACGTTGGATTCTGCGTGAACCGTGGCTGACACGTCTATTCGTCCGTCAACGGTCATCTTCAGCTCGTTCCCCTTGACCTCCTTGCGTGCCTGTTCAATGATGCGGAGAATCATGCTGGATATCTCCAGATTGCTTCCTCCTGCCGCCTTGTTCTTCACCTCGAACTCCACAAGAAGCTTGTTCAGCACCTCCAGACGACCTGTTTCAGTGGCTATCCTAAACTCCTTGCTATTTAGCACATACTCGGCTCTACGCTTGGTTATCAGATCACGATGCTCCACATAGAACTTACGAAGCTCGTCCTCAGGAACCTTTATGCGATACTCCTTGCTTAACACGTTATGCACATCAGCTACAGTGTAGAACTTGCCGAACAGCTCCATTATCGTGCCTGTATAGTCCACGATGTTCCTTGGCTTGCGACTTCGTATGCCCAAGGCCGTGTTCAGGGCGAGAACGGCATTGTTGTAGGCACGATCAAGAGCCAGATAGCCAAGACGTGCTCCGTTGGCTTTCTGCATATCCTCCAGTGTGCCGCCTGATGACTTGATGACTGATGACGGATTTACCGTCTGCTGGAAGTCAATGTGAAGTTCCTTCTCCTTGGCCGTGCCTGCATTCAGGGTAATGTCAAAATATCGTTTTGGAGACAGGTCACGCTCCTCCTTTGCCCATTCAGCCGCCACATATAAATCATGGATCTCGTCAGCCGCATCCAGAATCCAGTCAGGAGCTGTTCTCATGATGCGCTCCACGTCCTGCTCGGTTATCACTCGCTTCGGTACTGATTTTCCATTCGACATAGGTAAAAGAAATTAACCCCTGCCGAAGACTTCCTCCGCGACAGGGGTGATTCACACACTAAACTATGACCTAAGTTCTTCACCACTTATGTCTATAACGTCAACAATGGATGTCTTCTCCACTTTCACGACTTCCTCATGCTTCAGATCTCCATCAGGATCATAGATGGACAATCCCGTTAAAGCGGCCTTTTCCACGTCAACAGCGTTCACGAGCACCATCACCTTACGCTTCTTGGCGTGACCGTCAATGTCCTCCACATAGGCACAGCGCACCTTGTAATAGGCTTCAGGCCTTTTCTGACCATCAACCAGAGACACCTGAACATAGTCCTCAACCTTGCTCTTGGAGATGCGCTGAATGCTATACTCGGCTCCTGGATAAACAGTCTCCATATAACGAGCCACACTTGCCTCAGCGTCAGTGTAGCTCACCGCATTGACCAGATAGGACTCCTTCAGCGTGCCATAGGCGTTGCCGTCAGTGATGCACGTTCTCTTAACTCTTACTTCGTAATACATAATCATTTTTATTTAATTGATTAAACTTGATCTTTATTCATCATCAGGATGTGGGTTACGCTCAAACAAAGTGACGTCCTCCATATTAACCATCCAGTGTGTCTCTCTGTTGGCACACTTCAAATATTCAGGATCATCCTCATATAGAGGATACGTCTCCTTGACAACCACAAGCTCATTCTCCTTGAAGAAATGATCTGACGTATTGTGGCGTATGCGAACAATGTCGCCCTTACCAATGATCTTTCTACTCATACTATATTGGTTATTTCTTAGCCTCCTCACCTGACATAGCGCACGACATACTGAGGAACTGAACGGCCACCGACACAGCATTTTCCAGTGATGTTCGTGTGACCTTGGCTGGATCTATCACGCCAGCCTTATACATATCCTCTATACTGTTGGTAAATGGATTGTAGCCCTGCTGAAATGCCGTGGACTTCAAGTCCATCATAACCTCAATCCGAATAGGCTCCACCCCTGCATTCTGACATAGAATGTGAAAGTGCTTCCTCAGGGCTTCAGTCACAGTACGGTAGCCCTCCGAATAATCAGTGCTCCATTTTGGGTTGTCATTCAGCGACCTTTCCAAAATCTTGGCTATCTTATACTGAATTGTCCCTCCTCCCGGAACATAACCCTCATCAAGAGCGGCTCTGGTGGCCGCAATAGCGTCATCCACTCTATCCTTGCGCTCCTTCATCTCCACTTCACTGTCCGCACCTACATAAATGACAGCCGCACCGCCTGTGAGACGACTGATGCGCTCCCTATACTTTTCTTTATCATAGGTGTTGGAGTTTTCAGCCATTTCATTCCTGATAAATTCTATCCGAGCATCTATATCCACAGGCTTTCCAGCACCGCCCACGAGAACAGTTCGGTTGGCTGAGATTGTGGCCTTGTCCACCTCACCAAGCCAGTCCGTGCCGAATGATTCAATGGCGTTACCGTACTCCTCACCAACGATTCTACCGCCCACCTTTACAGCCAAGTCCTGCATCAAGTCCTTCTGCATCTGGCCGAATCCTGGAGCCTTTACGAAGCATGCCTTTAGGCCGTTGTTCTGCTGAACGTTGGTGACAAGAAACTTTATGACGTCATTGGAAGCATTTGGAGCCACGATAAGAAGTGACCTCTTAGCCGTGTAAACGGTCTGCACCACGGCAAGAATCTCCTGCACATAGTTGATGTTCTGACCCCAGATAAGCACATAGGGTCTGTCCAGCACACACTCCATTCGCTCAGAATCCGTGACAAAGTATGGATTGATGATGCCCTTGCTCCACTGAAAGCCAGTAGTGACCTCCACCGTGGATTCATCTCCCTTGGTGCTCTCCTCAACGGTGATGATGCCGTCATTGCCGACATTCTCTATCGCCGAGGTGATAAGATCAGCCACCATATCATCACCGTTGGCTGACACCTTGGCCACCTGCCTGATTTTGTCAATCTCATCAGGCTCTATCTCTACAGCACTGGACTTAATGTAGTTGACTGCCTCATCCAGTGCGTCTTCCATACCCCTGCGATACTCATGCGGATTCTGTATGTTCACCAAGCCACACACACCACGCTTCATCATAGCGTAGGACAATATCGTGGCCGTGGTGGTTCCATCACCTGCTTGATCACAGGTCTTTGCGGCAACTATCTTCACAAGTGTCGCACCCATTCGCTTCATTGGATCGTCAGTGTCATAGGCACGAGCTACCGTCACACCATCCTTGGTAATGTGAGGTATGCCGTACCCCTTATCAATCGCAACCGTGTGACCTCTCGGTCCGAGTGTGGACGCCACGGCTGAATAGAGTTCCTCCGCTCCAGCAAGCAAAGCTGCTCTTGCGTCCTTTCCAAAAAGAATTCTTGTATTCATCGTAATCTTCTTTTATTTAATGAATTGTTTTTCATATTCCTCAGGGTGGAACGCACTTATGATGCAGCAAGGTATATAGGCGGAACCCATTGTCAGAGCAATATGTGATAAGTCATTACATCCAGTAACCTTACCCTTAATCTCGTCCACAATGTCCTGGAACCTGTCAGGCTCCGTTTCGATGTAGAGGGGCTGTGGCCTGTAAGGCTGTTCCGCTGAAGCCCTTTTTTGATTAACTGATAATCTACACCATTTAGGATGGTCTCTTTTCCAGATTTCCACACGCACCCGTTCCGCTTGAAAGTGTGTGGCAAGAATCTCAGCTGTCGGTGTTAAGCCCTGCATAGACTTCATGTTATTACAGTTAAGCAATACACAATTCTCACCCCTTGGTACGATAATGTAAATCTTAAACTCCTTTTTCTTTTCCATAACTATATGTAAATCAATTCTTTCTTCGCTCGTGTAATAGCCACAAACATAAGGCACTTCTCGGCATACATAGACAATTCCGTTGTTGCAAACCTGCTTGGAATCAACTCTGGTTCAAGGAAGAACACTCTATCAGCTTCAAGGCCCTTGGATTTGTGAATTGTTGATAAAATAACGTGCTTCTCATCAGCGTTTTCCACAAAAATATCAAAAATTCTTTCTCTCACTGCCTCAAGGCTACCAAAGAAGTCAAACAGATTCAGCAGAATGTTCACCTTTTCATCCAGATTGGCGTATGCTTCCGTTCTCTCAGGTCTTTCAATGCCCTTACGATGCAGTCGCTCCAGAAGATCCACAAGCGGCTTTTCCAGGTCATCCACGCACTCCGCATTATCCAGAAGCTCCATAAGAGCATCACCGAAATCCTTGCCGAGTATCACGCATCTACGACCCATCTTAACAAGCTTCAGCCAAGCATCTATCAATGGTGCATTATTACGACATAGGATGAAATCACCCTCAACAGCCTCATTAAGTCGCCCCCTCGTGACCGTACCCTCGACAGCCGTCGAAGCCGCTTCTATGCCCTCCGGAAACACCCTTTGAGCCTCCTTGACAATGGCCTTGGCACAACGATAGGTGATGGACAGAGGAAGTGTTACCGTATCAGGAGCGCTCTGTATTGCGTGAAGTGAATCCAGATTGGAACCCTGAAATGAATAAATGGACTGCTTCGGATCTCCCACGGCCACAAGACGCCCCTTTGGAGTCTTCAGTCGCTTTATCAACTCATACTGCAATGCACTAATATCCTGACACTCATCACACATCACCACACTATACTGCTTGAACTCCGCTTGAGGTACATATTTCACCGCCCACACAAGCATATCCGTGAAGTCCATGGAGATGGTTCCTTGACCACCACCTGAAAAGAACATGTCAGCCGCTTGCCTCGCCGCTGAATATAGCTCATAGGCATATCCAGCCATTTTTTCATCACAGTCCTCACCGTATCTCTCAGCAAGGACACAGATCTCATCCACACCACCACTGACAAGATTGTATCGCATAAGATCGTGCAGTCTGCACATACGCACGGCAAGTCCAGGAATCCGCTTGAAATGCACCTTATGTGATTCCAGAATCTCACTCGCTATACTAAAATACTTGTTTTCCTTGATTGTAAACTTCAGAGAAAACGCCTTACGAAGAGCCGCCAGTGCGCATCCGTGAAGCGTCATAGCCTTAACCATAGGAGGAAGCTTCCTGCCAAGTTCCTCGGCAATAGACTTATTAAACGCAAGAAAGATGGAAGACTTAATAGGAGGAGTTCTCTTGGCAAGTTCCAAAAGACAAGTGGTCTTGCCGCTTCCTGCCGTCGCACTTATAAAGATATTGTGATTGGTGCGCCTATATTCATCAATCACCGCCTGTTGATACTTGTCCGGTGTCATATATTGTCATCAGTGTCTTTAATGTATGATTCCTGATTCTTGTAGTCGGCAAGTGCATCCGCCACCGTGTTCCCGAACACGGTCTCGTCCAGAAAATCCTTCTGGTGTCCGTGAAGCCATCTAATGTGAAAATGAACCTGTGGTCTTTTTGCCAATTCAAACGCAATAGTCTTCCAGATGGGAGCGTTCATCACTCCAACAAAATTAGATAGTCGCCATCTGGACAGCCATCCTTCCTTAAACGCATTTACCACGAATTGAGAATCGGAATGAATGTAAACGTCCATGGATTCGTTGGATATCAAGCGTATCGCATGAAGTACAGCCCTCATTTCCATCCGTGCCGTCGTGGTGTGAGTATAGCCCTGATGAATAACCGTTTCACGCCCCTCCTCCTTAACATACACACCATAGCCACCTACTCTAATTCGTGCGTTACAGCTGCCGTCAGTGTATATGTCTATTCTTCGCATTCTCTTATCTTCAGGCCGTTAATCTTAATCCACCCCTGATTGTTGAGAACTTCCTCAACCATAGCACGATTATAGGTCGTGACAAAGACAGTCTGCCGTGTGATCTGACCCTTGCGTTCCTTGCTGCCAAAGAACCGACACTTGAATCTTTTTAGTGTTTCCATCTAACGAAATTATTTATTATACATATAACAAAAATATCAAGGATTTCTCCTACGATTTCTAAAGAATTTCATGGCGATAAGCTCATTCTCGCTATGTCCTGCATTCACAATGTCAGTAAGCATCTTCTTGCCGTCCAGTGTCTCCTTCATCTCCACGTCAATTGTCTCAGGAGACAGTAGGTAGGTGACTGTAATCGTGCTCGTCTGTCCCATACGCTCCAGTCGAGCGTTTGTCTGCTCAACATCAGTGCTTCTATCCGGAAGCTCTATGTATATCATGTCCGAACAGTGTGTCTGAAGACCGTCCGTTCCAGTTCCAGCCGACTGAATATTGGCGAATAGAAGACGATGCTTCCGTGCCGCAAAGGCGTCCACAATTTTCTGCTTGTTCTCTATGGACACACCACCCTGTATGACTGGAGCCTTAAAGTAATCAGCAAGCTCCTGAAGCGGCTCACGATGTACCCCAAAGACAGCAAGCTGCTTCTCCTCGTTGGATTCCAGCCATTCCTGAATATAGGACTTGATAAAGGCCATTTTCCCGACAATGCTCAACGTACGAAGTGTGTTCAGCATAACAAGATGAGGAGCATTGGCCGCTGAACTTGCCTTTTCCACGTCTATTGTTTCCAGATAATTCAATAGATCATCCTCTGCGTGATGATATTCTCTTGCATTGCTTATAGGAGCATCAACAATCTGCTCTATGACAGGTGGAAGCTCCGTGAGCACGTCCCTCTTCTGCCTACGAACATATCCTGCCATTCGTAACAGCTCATGAAGTTCCTCAAGATTGCTGAAGCCGCTTGCGTCAAAGCCATACATCGTCTTCTTGGCATCACAGTACCTGAACTTGAACTCCAGTGTACCCCCGAACACCTCCGTGAATCTGCGAAGTATCTGATACGGCTGCACAAGTTCCAGAGGGCGATTCTGCGTCAATGTTCCGGTAAGACCCCAAATATGAACAATGGGCTTCGTTATCTTCTTGGTCATTCTGGTACGCATAGCCTTCTCCGACTTAAGAAAGTGTATCTCATCAATCACGCACGAACCCCAATACTTACGCAGAAGTTCCTTATACTTCGCCTTTGGCTTATCCGTGTTTCGCTCGCCAAGTATATCAAAGTTTATCACAACCACGTCACTATCCCACACGGATTCATCATAATTCCTTCCGGATTCCACTATACCTACTGTTCTGGCCGGATTCCACTTCTGCCATTCCTTCTTCCAGTTGTATTTAACAGACGCTGGACAGATAACAAGAGTAGGAAACACGTCCATAAGCTCCACAGTGACAATAGCTTGTCCAGTTTTCCCAAGGCCGCAATCATCACCATTTATACAGTTACCGTGATTAATCATATAGGCAACACCCTCCGCCTGATAGTGGCGTGGTGTGCGCTTCAGGCTAATCTCCTTACAGGCTGCAAGCACATCATCAGCCGTTATCACCTCTGGCGGCTCCTGATATTCCACCACTCTACGTGATGGTGTATAGACCCTCCCCTCCTGAAAATTATGGTCTGCAAGCCACTTCTGCACCGCTGCCGATGTAGTTATATGAACAGGAACATACCATTCACGCAATTCAGGGTTAAATACGGAATTGGCAAAGGACTTGACTTCCTTTACCAACTCTGGATCATAACTAAACCCGATGTGCCACCAAGCACTGTCACGATAAAAGTATCGCATTATTCCTTATTGCCGTATATTTCACTTTCAAATGTCTTTCTGTCCACAATACGAATTCCCATTTTCTGAGCCTTTTGCATCTTACTGCTTGTTGAATTCAGATCAGCCACCACAAGAACCGTACACTTGGCCGTAACACCGTTCAAAACCTCATGTCCCTGTTTTATAAGTTCATTCTCCAGTTCCTTATTCCTAAAACCTGTCATGCAGACATACATACAGTTGTCAGCCAAAACCCTCTTAGGCGTATGAACGTAATAAGGGTATAGACACCTCATATCTAAAAACCTATCCATGCCAGTAGTGAATGTGTCAGCCGTGACAACACCCACGCCAGAAATGGAACAGAGCTCCTTACGAACAACTGCCAGAATATCCTTATCCCCGATAGATTCATTGATATCCAGCAGATATTGAACTGCTTCACTGACATCTATAATGCTTTGAGCCGTCTTTTCTGCAAGAACACCCCCAAAGACATTATATGCAGTCATAAGTCGTGCAACAGGATTCCTTGTATTAAGCACCTTATTCCGAATCTCATTATACACAGCCATCCCCTTGTTCTCCCCAAGTATGTGCATAAATGCCATTGACCTACTCGCCACGACAAGTTGAATACTATCCATTCCAGCGTCATACAGGCGACGTACAATAGGCTCGTCAAAGCCCTCACAACCCATCGTCCTAAAGAAATACACCATTCGGGATATCACCTGCTGCTTGCAGTTTTCATTCGCACAGACAAGCTCCGTTCGTGTGGAATCCCACTGAACAGGCCTCCCACAACAAGGACACATAGTAGGCAGTTCCTCCTCACAGACCTTTTCAGAATAGCCAAGTGTTCTAATATGCTTCGGTATGACGTCACCACTACGAATGATGTCTATCACTGAGCCACCTGCAATATGATTGTCAACAATATACTTTGCATTATAACCTGTCACCCTGGACACGGTGGCGCTCTCCATCTCCACAGGTTTCACACATATCACCGGACATAGACAGCCATCCTTGCTGATATTCCATTCAACTCGTTCCACTGTCGTAGTATAGGACTGAAGCCATTCCTCCCGCTTAAACGCAACGGCATAATCAGGATTTCCATTGGGCTTGCGCCCCAATGTTCTACGAACACCACTCTCATCCACTTCAATCACCAGACCGTCTATCTGATATGTCTGCTTCCACAGCCGATAAAGCGTGTCCAGCATATCCAGAATGCTATCCTCCCCATAGGACAGAATATCCTTCACCTTAATCAACTTATATGGAGTGACATATAGATATCGCTTCTTCATATAGGTAAGCTGCACGGACTTGTTCTCATCAGAATCAAGACCGTATCTCACAAAGGTCACTGCCCCTATCTGCTCCGTATTGGCTCCCATAGGTGAGTTGAACAAACCTGCAACCATATTGCGAGCATTCTTATATTCACCCCTGACCTTTTCAAAGTCGCCTCTGGAACATATTGCCTCACCCCAAGTGTATTCAAACACAGGCTCTCTGCTCTCACCGTTCTTCATTCGTGCAAAGTGTGCGTCACTTCGTTGACCCTGCACACCATCACCCCTCGTCCAGGCTGCCTGTGACAGTTCACTGACAAGAAGACTTATTCCGTCGTATTTAGGCGTTATAACGAAATTTTCACATCCAGCCTTAACCATTCTCGTGACCCACGACAAAAACTCCTTAAACGTCTTTATTTTCTCCAGAGAAAACATAGGAAACGGAAGCGTCTGCATCCTATCAGTCGCCTTTTCAGCGACGCCCGACCTAAAGAATTCATCATCAGGAGCCATTGCCCTCAGCTGCTCCACAAGTGCGTCATACTCAACATCACTGACCTCCGGCTTGCCCTGCCTATACAGAGAATTCAAACGAAGGATTTCATTTCTTAGTTCTATATGAGACATAATGCTTCCTCCATCATTCTTCTGGCCTTGCGATACAGAGGCACTTTCTTTTCATTCATTCCACCCCTCGTAGGATCGAGATTATCACATAGATCAGCGTACTTAACCGATATGATATTAGCATCTCTGGTGTCAATTATGCTTTGAATATAATCCAGATATGGAACCTTTGGATCGTGCGTCAATTTTTCCACACATTCAATGATATATTCCTCAACACCCATCTTAAGTAGATCCTGTGCCGTAACCTCCGTGTCCTCCAGCACGTCATGAAGCATAGCCACGCATTTGGCTGTATAGAACGAGCACTTCTGTGCAACGGCAATAGAATGGCAGATGTACGAAACACCATTCCTGTCAACCTGACCCTGATGCGCCTGAACAGCTATTTCAACGGCCTGACGAAACCGATCCTGTGATTTGGTAACAATCTTAATCATAACGAAATCATTTTTAATTTTCACAACGCAAATATAGTCATTGTTCTTGAATTTCCAAGGAATTTTCCAAAGTTAATCAAGCTCTATAACGACCTCTCCATACGCCTGTCTCTGAATCTCGTAAAACTGCTCATCGGACTCAATGCCTGTCGGCTTGCCGTCATTTATCCAGTTCTGATATGCCAGAGCCTCCTCCTCGGTTAGTCCGAGATCCTCAGCATATTCAGCATAGAATTCAAGTTTCTCACCGCTTCGCTGATGGTCATACTTGCTCAGGATGTTCATCAGTGTAACTTCTTTGCCACCCACAATCTTATTATAAGGACTGTCAAGGATGGACTTCGCAAAATCATTTTTCATTTCCATATAGTCTTTAATTTTATTATAAGCAACACTCTTCTTAAAGAACTGTAAAACTTTTCTCTTATCTAAAATAGGGGGTTGTTTGGTTGAATCATAAACAAGAATTGGCTTTTCTCCACGTTCTACATTGTTATCAAACAATTTGAGTTTGAATTCAGGATGTTCTATCATAAGCCTTGCAAAAGTTGTAGCCGCACCAGAATGACCATTTTCCAAAACATCCTTTGGAACCTTTCTACCTGAATACTTTTCTTTTTCTTCTGCTCGTTGATATCTGGCCTTACATCTTTTTAAGGCTTCCTTGGTTGATAAAGACACACCAACAATTTCAGGTTCATACCCTGCATCAATCGCAGCTTGAATATCAGCAAGTGCCTTATCATAATCACCCATAACACCATCCTTAACAAAGTCTCCGCCTGTTGCAAGAACACGTTTATAGGCTTCCTTTGTCATTGCACTTGTCTCCTTATGCAACCTACTTGCACCAGAACCTGACCTTGTCCAGTTGTAGAACATATTGTCGCCCTGAAAGGCATTCTCCTGATATTCATCAGGATTCAATTGACAAGGAATCCTACTGCTATCATACCCCAATGCAGCAAGTGATGAAGACTTTCCAGATGCAGCACCACCAAGACAGAAAACTGCTTTTGGCTTGTCAAAATGCCTTACGGCCTTTTCAACAGTCTCCTGAATCAGCTTCTCTCTAAGGACTTCTCGAGCCTTATTATCACGAAATTCCTCAATAGAGGAAATCGTCTTATACTTATCACCCAAGGATTTCTTTCTATCATTCCAACGTGCCAAGGTTTCCTTGGAGGGAAGCTTTGTGCCGCTATTGCTCTCATTAGCAATCTTACGTTCACCGTAACGTTGTCCAACTCTATGAAGTCGCCTGTTTTCCGGATTATCCTTATAAACACCCGATCTGGGCTTAACTATGTATTCAAATAAACCCATAATTGAATTTTTACTACGCAAATATAATCATTATTCTGAAATATCCAAGGATTAATCCTTAATCTTTCACAAAATTTTCATAAAAGTAAGCCCACTCCTTATCAGTGGCTGTTCTACACCTGCCGTTCTCCACGATAAGAATTATAGGAGCCCCCACGTATGCAAGTTCTGTATCGTCACTCTCAGCTCCATAGGAGACATAGTACTTGCCGTCAGCGAACCCACCGTAAATCAGTTCGCCACCTTTCCAACCTGCCGCTTCGCAGATTTTCAGAATATCCTTTTCATTAATCATATATATCTGGTTCTGTATTTGCCTTTTCCACCACAGAAAATACCTCAGGTTTGAATGTCAAGTCATTCACCCTAAATAGTCTATTGACTCTATATGTAACATCCACTCCAGCAAGATACTGCATGAATTCGTCAGATTTAAGATCAATTCTTCTATTGGACTGTGGATCTATCAACAAAAGATTATTGGTCGTGTGTTCAAGCACCACAATATGACCACTCTGCCGCCCCTTGTTCTTAAAAGATAAGAAATAAGTTCCCTGCTCTTTTATGGCGTCAAAAATTTTCACTCGAAACTGCCCACGACCCTTATTCGTATTGGACTTAATCTCACCTGTAAAGTTCGGTCTAATAAGATCTATATCCTTATCAGCAAAAGCAAAGGTACTATCATAGGCCATTTCTCTTTGGAAATCATTTGTATAAGATTTCGGCTTAACACCAACACCCTTTGCTTCAACGTCATAACCCCTCTTGCGAAGTTCATAGGCAACCACACAAGTCTGACAGTTCGAAGTGTATGGACGAAAACTTCCATCTACAAGCGTACACCATTTCGGATTGGCGTGCTTACGATCAGCTCTATCAATAGACATCGGCTTGCCGTGTTCAATTCCGTGCTTTTGTGCTGCCTGTTCAAAGGTGTCCTTCGCTTTTTCCTTCTGTTCAAAATTGTCAGCACGTTCCTTCAATGTAGGCTTTGGTGTTTCTTCAGGCTTAACGGATTCCTCCTTGTCGCCACCTGCATTAAGAGATTCCATTCGCCCCAAAAGCCGCTTTGCCAATTCCACCCAGTAGGCTCTCTGCGCCTTGGTCATATCATCAAAAGCTTCATTGAAGTGCTTCTGCACAACTTTTACCATAAGGGACACCTGCTCAGGATTATTCCATCCTGGAGTGGTTGAAACATTAACAATATAGTCATCCACCTTTTTCTTTATCTTGTCAGACAAATACTTCTTCAAATTCACCTTGGTGGAATTAGGCATTCCTGGAATCAGTTCACCCTCATCCGCCAGTTGTCTCTGCTCACCATATCTTTGCCCCACACGATGAAGTCTACGATTTTCTGAAGTATTCTTATAAACCCCAGAACGTGATTTAGTTATAAATTCAAAAAGACCCATAACTATCTCTGCATCATATTACTATAGAAATCCAACTTTATTTGATCATACACGGCTGTAACATTTGTACAGGCTCTTTCATCATTAGCTCCATTTTCATTATAAATTTCGCTAAGAACGACTTCCGCAACCTTAACAACCCATTTTTCATCAGTGTAACTTGAAAGAGGTCTGCCTAAATAGGTGAATGAATCCAGTTTACTATTCCTGTCATCATGCAAATTCTTCAGCAATTTATGAACCTTTGCCGTTGTTGTTTCCCTGTCAACAATGTGATTTTCTGCTCTAACCTTTTTGATAACACGGCAAACCTTTTCGACACCTAAATCAAAGAAAGCATTTGAAATCACTTTTGTCTTTAACTGATTTCCAGGAGCAAGACATTCTGACAATTCCGCAAGTTTTGAATTTTGATCTCGTGTCTCCTTCAAAAGTTCTTCCATCGTTCGTTTCTGATCCTGGAGCATGCTATTAATCAGGCGGATGAACCACTTAAAGCACACCACCATCAAAATCCCGGAAAGAACAAGAAAAAATCCAGCCGTAACGGCCATCATACCAACATCGCCAATCGCCTTGCCTGTGTCAATCGCCGAGCTCACAATCTGTGTCGTATTCATCATCATAAAGCATTAATATACGACCCAAATTTAATCATTTCACATCGATTATATCAGCCTCGATTCAAATCCACCTTGGTCAGCCAGATATAATCCTTCGTTTCAAACTTAAATGTCTGAACGCATATTGACTGCACCAACTCATCCAGACGCTGTTCCGTCATGCTCTGGAAATTACTCTGAACATTCTTTACAATTCGAGTTATGTCCTGACCTGACACTTCTGAATAGCGAACCTCCCTGTTAGGAAGACGAACATACTGCGTGAGCACTGCACGCCACTCGTCCATAATCCTAATCACAAGAATCTGCCTGTTGCAGTTCATCACGATGCCCTGACAGGCATCCAAAAACATTTCATTGCTTGTCATAACCTATCATCTTTTCCACCGCTCTACGATGGTTGTTTGTCTTAATGTCATCCCCAGTGCGTCTATTGTCAGCATCAAAGCGCTCCCGTAACACCTTTTTCTTCGCTTCATCTGAAAGGCCGTTAAACGTGCTGACACCAAAATCCGATATAGGAACCGTCTGTTCCTCCCATCGAAGCGGCTCACCGCACACTGGACACCCCACTTCCTCATCTGAGGCTGGAAACGTTCGCTTACGCTTCCTGTCATACTTCAGCACATAGTGACTTGATTCCAGCCACCTGTCATCCTGAGCAAATTTACAATTCGCCCTATTTGAACACTTCAAAACCCATTTCATAATACATAGTGTCTTGATCCGTATATCGCTATAAGGAGTGAATCCGTGAGGTTGTTATCAGGCTTGGTGCATCGTGGCGTGCGTCGCAAGTCAGCTGTCGGACACAGACGCTTTGCTGCTGCAATGGACATCACTTTCTTGTCTGGATCAGGCTTTATCCCCTCAAACATCTCCTTCTGCCACTTCTTCGGTGACACAAGCACAACAGGAAGCCCCACCATAAGGAATCCCATTCGCAACGCATACGCTATTCCACCGAATGTAAAGGTCGCTCCAGCGGAACTTCCATATATTGCGTGAACGTCCTCTATGACAACCTGTGTTCTACTTGGATCACATAAACTCGCTATCTCAACAATCAATGATGAAAGTGCCACCATATCCAATTCCTTGTTTCCTATCATAGGAATAGGGTAATGTCTAAAGCAAGCACCTATCATCAATGTAATGAACCCCTCCTTTCCAGGATCCACCCCTATTATAGTCTTAACACCGCTCATTCTATTCTGCTTATACCGTTTTCCTTCGTGATAGTCAAGGTCGGCACTCCAGCCTTAATGTTCATCACGTGACTAATGATATAAACTGGATTTTCAACATCCTTCAACGATTCAATGAGTAGGTTCAAGCCAAGAGGATCGGTACCCTCCAGCACCTCATCAATCATCAGAAAGTTCAACCCTCCATAGGGATTTGTGGCATTGAGCATCTCCTGAAAGGCCTGTATCATAGCCATCTCCACTCTGGCACGCTCACCACCGCTGTATGACCAGAAGCTCTTGTACTCACCCTCACCGTTGATAACAAGCACAGTAATCTCACTCTTGACCTGACCCTTGGCGTTCACCTTAAAGCCGTCGATGGAAACACGAAGCTCAGACCTCTGTCTTTCCAGAGACAGATTGGCCACGTCCTGAATGACCTTTAACTGTCCACAGGCAAGTGACATTCTGAAGTCCTTGAATCGCTGACCCCACTGCTGAAGCTCTCCAAGCTCGCTCTCCGCCTTTTCAAGCTCCTTCTGGGCACGTTCCAGTTTCTTCTCTGTCAATGTTATCAACCCCTCATATTCCTCCGCCTTGGTCTGAATGCCATTCTTTTTCAGTACAATGATTCGCTCCTGCTCCTGTTGAATATCCTTCTGCAGATTCTCAATAGTGAAATTGTTATGTTTAATGTTCTCTTTACACTGCCCCAGAATAACCTCCTTGCCATAAATAACACGCTCGGCATCAGCCACCTGCCTACGCAATGTTGATATCTCTGCATCACGCTTGTTAATAGCTTCAACAAGTTCCTTCTCTTTACCGTTATAAGTGTAGAGATCAGTCGCAAGTTCATCAAGCACTGCATTGACCTCCTCTATTGTTCTATTGTGAGCATCCACGTCACAGGTAGCACCATCTCTTTCAGTTTCCAGTTCAGTGACAGAACGTTCTGTGTTATTAAGTAGGAATCTATGGTGACAGTGTGGGCACGTGACAACACCTGCAAGCATCTTGTTCAGATCTGATAATTTTCTGTTCGTATCCTCCAGTCGCTTATATTCCTCACTACGAAAATTTCTGGCCTCAATAGCGGCACTATCCAGCCCCTGACGTTCCTCCTTAAGGGTTTCCTTCTGCTGTTCAAGACTATTGTCAGCAACCATTGCTTCAAGAGACTGCTTCACAGCGATCAGATTCTTCTTTCTCTGAGTGATATCAGTTTCAACACCACCCCTGGATTCCTCCATCTGCCTATTGTCATTCTCACACTCCTGAACCCTGAGTTTATACCCCTCTATTCGCTCGTTAATCGCCCCTACCTGCTGTTCAAGCTCCTCATCAAGGTTACGGGACTGCTCATAGACCAACTGACCCTTATAGGCGTTTAATTCGCCTTCAATGGAAAAGACCTTTCTCTGAGCCGCATCACGCTTCTCAACATAGGGAACACTCCGCTCCTTTATTACATCATCCGCCGCTTCCAGCTGCTCCGCTTTCATAAAGCGATTAATAAGAGCGAGCTTGTCTGTGTTGGATGCACTCAAAAATGACTTATAGTTCTCCTTATTCAGAATGTAAAAGGACTTCAAGTCCTCGGGTGTTATCGCTATCCAGTCCAGAATATATCTGTTTCCCTCCAGCACGGAAGCAAACTGCACAGGCTGCTCATTCAGGTATAGTTCCAGTGTCGCTGACCCCTTAACACGTATCCTCCTGAATATGCGAAGCCGCTGCCCACGCACTGGACAGAACACCGTCAGTTCAATCTCCGCTTCATCCTCACCCCACCTTATCAGATCCCTATCAAGTGTCTGCTTACGAAGTGATGTGGCCATTAACGCATAGGAGATTCCGGCCTCCATCGTTGACTTTCCCGCACCGTTTGTCTCCTTGCTGTCTTCCGTTAGATTGCGCCCTTGGATGAGCGTCGCACCATTCCTAAACATGTGATTAAGTTCCTTGAAAGACAGAAAATTCTTCAATTTCAATGTTTCCAGTCTCATAAGCCTAAATCTTTTCAGTAACCCTTGCTTCTATTTCCTGCATCAGTTCAGGGTTGTCAACAAGAAAAGCCCTTGCTTTTTCTGAACCCTGACCGATTAAGTCACCGTTATAACGGAAGAACGATCCTTTCTTGTCCACAACACCATATTCAACGGCAAGGTCAAGCACCTCGGACGCTCTGTCCACACCCTCACCGAAACGAATATCAAACTCCGCCTTGCGCAACGGTGGAGCAACCTTATTCTTCTCCACACGCACCTTGACATGAATGGCTGATTCCTCACCCTTGTCACCGACAACGCCTGACTTGGCAATATCCAGAATCTGACTTGAATAAAAACCAAGACTTTTTCCTCCTGGAGTTGTCTTCGGTGAACCGTACATCACCCCAATCTTCTCACGATACTGATTAATGAACAGTGCAATGATATTATTTCGCTTTAAGTCACCTACAATTCCAGGAAGCCACGCTGACATCAACCGAGCCAGAACACCCATCTTGGCATCCCCCACCTCCGCTTCCAGATAGCATCGTGGAAACATAGCGGCCACTGAATCCATAACAATGCCGCCAACAGCGTCCGACTTCGCTGATTCACGTATGATTTCCAGACACTCCTCAGCTGTTCCAGCCTGTGTAAGAATAAACTTCTGCGGTGAAATATCCACACCCAGTGCCTCAACATAGTCCATATCAATGGCATTCTCTCTGTCCACATAGACAATCGCCTTACCTGTCTGCCTCTGTATGCTTGCACAGGCGGTGAGAGCAAGCGTCGTCTTGCCACTGGATTCATACCCTCTGAGTTCCACTATTCTGCCGAGAGGGTATCCACCACCCAGAGCCAAGTCAAGACCCATACTGCCTGATGATATGAAAGTTACCTCCTGTGAAGTGTTTCCAGCCACAATCTCCTTGCCGAACTTCTTCTGCAATGTTGATACAAGTTCTTCTATTCCTGCCATTTCATTACCTCCTTTAATAATTCATAGCCCTTTACATAATCATAACCTTTTTCCTTACAGAATTCCTCAAATTTCTCTGCAATACTTGTTCCAGTCATAGCAACGATGTCCTGCTGTCCATCCACTTCATCCACATCAACGTCATCATACTTGACCTGCACACTTATGCCGACGGCTGTAAACTTCTTACGATCAATCTTCTTCACCGCCTGTTGATCTCCCGTGAATGTAAGACGCAAGTTCACCCCATCAACGGACGATTTAGAGAGTTCCACAAGTTCCTCCGAGGTGACTGTCCGTGCATCAACCACAATCTCTTTATAAGGCTTAAAAACCGACCTTACAAGTTCAAAGGATAAGTCATCATATAGCACGGTAAAACCCTTATCCTCATCCTCCCCAAAATTGTTCTGCTGAACACTCGGTAGATGAAAGATATTCTTCGCTGGCTGCTGTCTATTATGATAGTGCCCAAGAAAGACCTTTTCAAACCCCTTAAACAGTGAAGCATTGATAGGTGATTCCACTTTACTGCCGTCATTGTTAATTGAACCTGATATAGCCGTATGACTAAACAGAACACATTGACCCAACGGCATACACATTTGAAATCTATCCAGATACACATCCTGCCGATAGAACGGCATAAACCAGAACTTCGCACTGCCAAAGTCCACCATATCAGGTGTTTCGTGAAGATGAAAATTAGGATGATACTTAAACACTGTCAAAAAACTCTTGTCATCACCATAATCCGTCTTATCGTGATTTCCAGGGATGCAGTGTACTGTCAGCCCTGCAAGATAGTACATATTCAGAATGCTATCCATAAAGGTGAGAAGTTCCTGACTCTGGCTTGTTCTGCTGTCAAACATATCACCAAGCCATATAACCGTGTCCACACCACGATCCTGAGCCAACTGAATCTCCTGCTTCGCAATGCTTAAAATAGATTCCTTGTTGTCAGTCTTGAGATGCCAATCGGTGCTGATTATCGCTAAAGGTTGTTTCATAAGAATTGAAATAAAGGGGTGGTTTCAGCCACCCCTCAATCATACCATCACTTTGTTACTGCTTGTTCTGCTTGGCTCTCTCACGCATAGCCTTGATTCGTTCAAGAGCGGACTGTGCCGTTGCGTTGCCTGATGGCTGTGGAGCGGCTGCTGTCTGCGGCTGTGGTTCTGGAGCTGCTTCAGGTTCCGACTTCGGTTCCTCCACCTTTGGTGCTGCCTTTAGCTTCGGCTTTGCAGAAACTTCAGGCTTTGCGTCCCATCCAGGAACGTGGTCAAGGTCGTAACCGAGATCCTCCTTCTTAACTGCAAGAGTATAGGTGGAATCAAGGTCATCACCAAGGTCATCAGCGGTGATGTCCTCATACTCGTTGCCGTACTGCCTAACGAACTCCTCGTTGATTACTTTCAACTTTTGCTCCAGTGTCGGCTCCTCTGGAGCAACCTTTTTAGCCGCCGACTTCTTTACAACAGACTTCGGCTTCGCTGGAACTTCCTCCTGAGGGGCTGGTGCTATCTTTGGCTGTGGTGCTGCATTGGTTTCCTCCTCTGAACCCCACTTCTTGGAAAGCTCAGCTTCGGCTTTCTCTATATAGTCCAGATAGTCCTCATCTGCAAAAATGTTGTAGCCGTTGTTCTGGTCAAACCTCTTCAGGCCGTCCAGTGCATACTCGAAGTCCTTCTTGCGATAGGAGCCGACATACAGGCTCTTCAGGGAAGGAAACTTGAGAAGATCCTCCAGCACCCTGTCAGGAACGGCATACTTCTCAAAGTACTGATCCCAGGACATTGTACGAGGAAGCGGCAATGCCTTGAGCACCTCAACCGTCTTGCCGTTCTCATCCTTTTCACGTGACCACTGAATAGGATATCCAGTCGTAGGGTCACTAAAGATGTCGATTGCGGCTGTGTCATCCTGAGCGCACATCTCAGCGGATTCCTTGTTGAGAGCTTCCATCTGCTTCGGCTTCAGGCTGTCCCTGTAGATCTGACCGTTGATAAGCGCATAATAGACATACTCCAGCTGTGGACGAATGCCTGACACCCACTGCTTACCCATACGATACCCAGTTATTGGGTTGAGGAAGCGGCTACGCTCGTCCTTGTCCTGATACTGCTCCGCAAGGGCATAGACCCTCTTGATGTACTCATCAATGATGTCATACTTTGACCCTGCATGAAGCGTGGCGATGAAAATCTTCTTCTTGGCAATCTTCTTGCCAATAACCACACCGTCCTTCTTGTCCTCAACCTCACATTCAAGCATTGAGGTCATCATAGGAACATAAGGGCTATCTCCAGGCTCGTGTGCCGGAAGTACCCTCTTGACGGTCATGCCCTCCACATTCTTAAAGAACGGTGCATAATCACTGTTTCCACCGTAAAAGGTGTCGTACTGCTTCGTCTCGGTGACAGTTGAATTCACCGTTGACAGGGGAGTAGCCCTAAATCTGTCTCTGTTAAAACTTGCCATAATTCGTTGTTATGAATTTATTAATAAATAAACGTGTTTTCCTACTGAATTTCCCTGATTAATTTCTCAACTTTCTTTCTATCTGCATGAGTCAATTCCCTATAAGACACCCAACCAAAACTATACAATTTCAAGGACACCTTGCAAACATTGCCGCACCACCCAAAGTTCACCTCACAAAGAATGTCCTTACGTTCCTTCTTTATGTCAGTGTCATAATAGGTGAAGTCCTTTCCGATTTCAATGAAATTGTTCTGAACTTTTTCCTGAATGAGAAGTGCCATTTGACTATTTGTAAGTGCTTTCATAACCCTGTTTCTTAATGATTACACTGCAAAGGTAGTCATCTTTCTTGGATATCCAAAGAATTTATCAAGAATTTTCTCAAAATCCTTTCTTACGTATTAGGAAGGAGTTCACCTCGCCCTCCACAAGTTCCTGCAGAAACTCCGCTGGAGTGACAGGCTTTAGGAGATTGTTCAGCTTGCGGCTCTTGTCCTGCACTGACCACTGTAACGTGTCCAGAATGGCGAAGTTCTTCTGGGCTTCTATAAGTTCACAGGACAGCTGCTGATAGTCCTCATCAAGAAGAATAACCTCCTCAAGAGCCTTTTCTGACATCTTTATCTCATCATCGTCAAAGAAGAACTTACCACCGTTCTTCTGCGCCTGTCTGCGATAGAATTTCTTCCTGTCGGCCTCATAGATGTCCTTCTCCAGTTTCTTCTCAGCCACAGCCTTCTCGGCTTCCGCCCTCAGAAGACCTACCTTGTTAAGGAGGGCACTTACGGTGACGGCCTCACCGAACAGATTCTGATAGTCAATACTTGTCAGGCGGTCTATGTCTATTCGACCGTCAAAGCCGTTTGTCTCCAGTTCCACCGGAACATTCGCAAAGTGTGTTGTAATTATCATAATTCGTGTGTGTTAGTTATAACTTAAATGTCACAATGGATGTCTCCATATCAGCACGCAAGGCGTTTCTATCGTTCCGTGCGTCATAGTAAAGCGTTGCATTCAAAAGCACGATATTATCCTTACTTGCAGCAATCTCCTCCTGAAGCCGCTCATACTCCGTCTGAAACACAACCAAATCAAGAAACTCATAGTTGTTCTCCAGTGTTATGCGACATAGAACGTCCCCTTTCTTTGTCTTCTTTAGGTCTATCGCTGACACATAACCACCGACAATAACATACCCCCTGTTCGGACGATACTCAACGTCACTGCATTCCTCAAAGCTATGATACTCATAATCAACAGGGAAGAACTGCTTCACCTTGTCATAAAGACCTGCATAGTCGAAGAACGCAAGCCCTGAGAGTTTCTTCTGCATAAGTTGCCACCACCAAGCATCATTCCTGTGAATATCAAACCCTGCTATAATAGGATCAGTCTCATTCAACTTGTTCTTTGTGGAAGCCAGATAGGAAATCAATAGTTCCACCCTCTGAGAGGCATCAGTGATGTTCTCCACGTCATCAAACGCCCCTGCAAGAATAAGATTCTGCACAACCCTCGTGTTCACGGCTGACCCTTTCCACTTATGTCGTGTCACAAAGTCATCCAGAGACCAATACTTACCATTCTCATCACGTTCCTTAAGTATCTGTGTAGCCGCCTTTTCAGCCACCTGCTTCACGCCTGTCACAGACCAATAAAGTGTTCTGGCCGCAAAGTCAATATACACACCTGTTCCCGACAGATTGATATCCACAGGCCTCACCATACAGACACCTGTCTTGTTAATCTCAGCAATATAGCGAGGGTAATCCTCCGTCATCGCTTCCTTGAACGCAACACTCCAGTATTCTATTGGGTAGTGAACTTTCATCCACTGCGAAATATAGCCTGTAAGAGCATAGGCAACAGCATGAGAACGGTTGAACAGATAGGTGGAAGCCTTATCAATCGCATCCCACACACTTTCAGCATATTCATTCGTGACACCGAACTGTGTCACATAGTTGTCAACAAATCTTGGATGATACTGATGGAGTGCTTCGTACTTCTTCTTCACCATCGCCTTTCGCACGTCATCAGCTTCCACAAGTGAAAGCCCCCCAAGATGCTTACACAACTCCATGATCTGTTCCTGAAAACAGAAAATCCCATAAGTATTAGAGAGAATTTCCTCGGAACCTACAAAGTAGCTTACAGGTGCACCCTCCTTGCGCTTGACATATTCCGTGTGGAAGCCGTTCTCCATTGCTCCAGGACGATATAGGGCGATAGCCGCAATCAAGTCCTCTATGTTCTCAGGTTTCATTTCCTTACAATAGCCTGTCAAACCACGAGAGCCGAAGTGAAAATTATCCTCCGTCCAGCCGTTCTGAAAGTAACGATACACTTCTGCATCATCAAGCGGCACATTGAAGATATCCACATCAACACCCTCGTTCTCCTTGACAAGACGCACCATATTCTGAAATTTATCAAGCTGCTTAATACCCAAGATATCATTCTTCAGAAATCCTGCACCGTCCATTTCACCACCCTCCCACTCAGTCACATACTCTCCATTCTGCTTGCGAATAGGTGTCCAGTGAAACATATCGTGCTCCTTCGGGAATATCATAGTGGCACAGGCGTGAACGGAACGTGCCTTTGGTGCTGGCATAATCAGCATGACCTCATTGACCAAGTCAGGGTGATCCTTAACGAACTTCTTTACACGTGGTTGAGCACAAGCTATCCTAAACAAGTCTTCAGGCTTACGATCATCCACGGCAAAGAGCTTCATCATATCATTCACCTCCTGAAACTCCAGCCCATACACACGAGACATGTCCTTGATGGCCGCTCTCAGCTGCAAGGCGGAATAAGTACCCACGGAACAGACATTAACCTCACCAAAACGCTGTTCCATATACTGCTTAACTTTTCCTCGGTCTTCTCCGGGAAAATCTACATCAATTTCACTCTGCCCCCACCATTACTGATGGGGGCTACTCGTCAGGAAGGGAAACACGCACAAATCCCTTCCTGTCCTCAATCTTAATTTTTGTTATCTTCGACATAATTATATTATCTATACTTTAATAACACATTCCGTGAATATAATCATGAATTATCATCAATATGCAAGTATATTGTCCCCGACTTCAAAATCCTTCGCACATAATTCTATGTGTTGGCCGTTACGTTCTACAACAAGTTTTTTCTTGGAATCAAATTCCATCTGCCGACCATCTTCAAAACTAATAGTAACAATCTGTTCATCCTTCCAATAGCCAACACGACCCTCATTCAAGAACCTCTCAAAAAGAAGATTATAGCCTATCGGATCCAATTTAGTGATAGCTAATAAGTACGAGATAAGACACCCTCCTGCAGAACCACGACTAATCCCTGTCATAATGCCATTACAATGACACCAATTAATGATATCCCTCGTAATTAGGAAGTAATCGATTGTATCCCCCAACTTAATTACACCAACTTCTCTATCAATGCGTTCCATCACCACATCCTCACCGTACTGTTCGATCAGTTCAGGATGCCGTTGAAGTCCCTCGTCAATAAGCCCCCAGAACATATCTTCATTGGTGGCATACTTGGCAGCTTCATCCTCCGTCATAATGTAGCGTGGAAGATGGCGTTTGGTTGTGTCCACGATAAAGTCAATACCGTCAACAATATCCATCAATCTTTCCAGCCCATCTAAAAAGTCCTGATATGCAAGCCCCAGACCGTCATCCGTGTTAGGAAACATATCCGCAAGTTGACAGAACAGCACATCATTCGGCTTAAACCACTGATCATCACTATCATAAAAGTTAGATCCACCTATACTTGCGAGTCTCGACCGAATACAGCTATACTCCTCGTCCAGATACCAAGCATCAGCCATAGGAAGAGCAAGCATACCGCTGTGATAAAACTTCCTCAGATTTTTCAGATAAACCTCATCACGCGATTCTTCTATGTACCTAACAGGATCAAGCTGATAGTAGCTTATTTTCAGGCCGATTTCAGTGAACCTGTCATAGTCTGTCGTCTTGGGGTCTGCAACCACTACCAATCCGTCCGCATTTCGGCTTATTTCCCCTCTAAACTGATCAAGGGGTACATATCCAGGATTGTCACAGTTAATAGCTTCCGACATAGTGAGAAGGCTCTGCCACCCGACTTCATTCCTGACAAACACCTTGACAGTGAACCTAAAATCCTTGGCTATATCATACACGGTGCATTCCATTCCAATGACAGGCTTCAGGCCGTTCTTCTGGCATTCCACCTGAAACTTTAGCGCTCCTGCAAGAGTGTTTCTCTCACAGATGCCAAGCGTGGTCACACCGTAGAACCTCGCCTTGGCACACCAATCGGCATAGGTTCCCGAGCCTGACATTATCTCATACTGACCGTGCACACCCATAAAGACAGGCGTCGGAATCTCCTGCACTGCTTCACCAATGTATTTCAGACGCTTCAACTTGACCTTATCCCTGTCATCCTTGGGAAGCATATACCACACCCCTCCAAACTTATAGGCATAGAAGTCACACTGTGTGTCCACGGTGATCTCAGTGGAAGTGTATCTCGATGGATTGGCCGGAATACCTGTAAACCTAAAGTCATCGTCAAACAGCGCACCGTCATTGTCAGGCTTATAGAGTTCGAATGTCCTACCATCTATTTCATACACATAAGGACTGACCTCCGTGTATGACACCAGATTTCTCTGTAGATACTGTTCAAATTCCTGTCTCATACCATTGTGCCTATCAGTTCGGTGATATCATCACCATCCTTGTATTTACCTGTATGCAACACGACCTGTGCAAGTGCCTCACTAACATGACTGCTTGTCGCATCATAGCTCGACGAGTGATAATCACAGAGTATAAAGTGCAAGGACGGATTCATAAAGCTACCCAGATTGGCTGCTACATCGCTAAAGAGCTCAAATATACTCCGAGCCTCACACTTGAATCGCACTGACCCTATAAGCACCCGAACACCCCCCACACATAAATCAGAGCGAAATGCCTGATACGCTATGCGTGAATATAAGGACTGTGTCGTATATCTCGCCCACACATCCTGACCTGCAACACACTTCGTGGACTCCCCCACATTACGCAATATGTCACGTCCTGTGAAAGAATTCACCACCACCCCATTATGAACTGTCACACAGGCCACGTTCTCCTTCCAATCACGATATTCCTGCGAATTCACATCACCGAAGTTAGCACTATACCCCAAAAACTGACGTGTCAAATCTCGAATACCATCTGAAAAGTCAACGGTAATGACAACCTGACCGACACCGCTGTATTCCTTCTTCATCTGTTCAAGTCGATAACTCTTGCCTGAACCTATCACCCCCACAAAGGCGTATATTTCCACTGGAGTTCTTTCGTCCATAACTATGCCGTATATTTAGCCATAAAATCGAATATAGGCAGCCATTTTCTATCCTGCCCACACAGATTATAGATGAGCCTATTGCAGTTCTCTATAACAGTCTTATTTCCCTTTGTGGTGTTGCCGAGAGCTTCCTCCTGCTTGCAGAAGATCCACAAATCAAGATAGTCACACGCCTTGAACAATGTATGCTGCTCCTCCGTCATGGCGGACTTTATAGCTTCGTCAGAATAATGATTCAAAACAATGTCACGATCACAAACCTCCTTCTCTATCGTCGCCCACGCACTTGAAGTCTTCTCTGTCAGATTCTTGACAACAAAGTTCAAATCCCCTGTGAATGCTTCCAGGTAGTCGTGCATAAGCACCTTATCCCACACGTTAATGTCATAGGAAACATCACAGGCGGAAGCAAACCACCTAAAAAGCATACCAACCACAAAACCGTGCTCAAGAATATTATAACTTCTGTGGTGAGGAACGTTTGGAAGTCTCTGTATCTGCTTCATCTGAAGTAGATAGTCAATCTTTTTGTAGTTCATAACGAAATCATTTTTAACTTGGTTAAACTTTGCAGCCGTGAGAAGTCTCGAACTTCCTCCTCACCCTCACAGGCTTCCCGACCAAAGGTTGCACGGCTGTTCTTATGGTTTCTACAAAGTAACTTCAGACAAATAACTTTGTCAGGTACGGATTGTCAAATGTCACGGCCGTGTCCTTTGACCACTTGCGATAGATAACCTTTGCCCAGTCCCTAAACATCGGCTCATCCCAAAACTTGGCTTCTATCTCATCCAGGGCTTCATCATTACTGTACGGCAAATCATCATCAGCACCACGCATTCCACGCTCGAATTGAGACAACAAGCCTATTCGAGCATCAAAGCCCTCCAATGTTTGATGGGTGTGCTTGTAGCCTTTCCAGTCACTGCAATCCGAGAATCTGTACCAATCCGACCACATCTCAACACCTCGTGGCGTCTCATTGGCCGCAATTATGCTCTGAAGCATAGGAAGTGACCCCTCATAGATGTGCAGATTGTCCACCTTATGAAAGTACACACCGACAGGCACACCGACCATCGCTGCTACATATTCCTGCATCAAGGTGAAGTTAAAGACGTTGACGGCACTGAAGCCCCAGAACAGGTCATTGCTCCTCATATCCACACAACAGTTCATCCTACCGTTCACAATCATAAAGTGAATGGAACGTGTGCAAGGAGTGTCCTTCGTCCTAAGAATTTCCTTACCATTGAAATCATCAGCAATAGGATCGTGAATCGTAATGACGGCTTCCCTTGTGGTTGGATCCTGCTTAAATTTGTCAATCACAAATTTCAACTGATCCACAACAGGAACCGTACCATTCCCATATCTGGAATCATACTGCCACTTCATCCAATATAGCGGTGAACCGTCTTCAAGGCGAACACCTTTCTTCCACAGATGACCACCAAAGGCACGAATCCTCGGACCGTATCCCGCACGCATTGTCTCACCGTCATCAGAAAATGTCAACAGGTTCTTGACATAGGCTGACGGCATCTCAAGCGAGTTATCACCTCTGGCAATCCAAAGTGATTCAATCCACCCCAACGTCTTGTTCCACTTACGCTCCGGAACAAAAACATACCTGTTCAGTGGGTTCTCTATCTTTATAAGAACTGCCTCCGGAAACTCCAGACACGTGTTTCCTGCTGGATTGGTTCCCCTCTTTGTCCACACACCATTGGCGTTAAGACTTAACGACAGGCCAACGAGCGCCTGACTGAGATTGTCAAATTCAAAATACATAATCGTTTCTTGTCTTAATAAGTTTCTATCTGCCCCTTTAACGGCATTTCCACATCCCATTTCCTTGGAAACACATAGGGAAAATCAGGTTTCGGTGTAGTATAGACATTCTTTACACGACCCCTTGACCTCCCATTAAATGATACACCCATAGCCTTGGCATACTTCGACAGTTCACAGAAACAGTTCTGGATATTCGTCAATGTAGGCACTGGCTCCCACGGCAATGGATTCCAAACCATACCTGAATCTTGACAGAACTTTGTCATTAGTTCCTCAAAGTGTTCCTGCGTCCACCTGATAACGACTTCACCGTCATCCTTGTGATCACCCTTAAATGCAAACTGAACCCCTCTTTTACTTCCGGGGCCGACAGCCACAAAGTCATTCTCAGTAAAATTGTATAAAGGGGAATAGTTCAAGTCAAGACAGTACTGCTGTGACATAAAATCACTGAACGGCTCCAACTTCTTGAACAGATTAAAAAGCCCCTCAAAACTTGCAGCATTGAGAAAGTCATCAATCCTGCCGCTGTCAAATATTCTCTGTCTAAAAACCTCAAAATATCCTCTATGCTTCGACTGCCCACGAATACACGCATATCTCGGTAATGTATAGAACCACCCTGTAAGCATAAAGGCGTTGGAATAGATGGTAATATCCTGTGCAACCCTATCATCAAGAAATTGAGCAATGTTCTCCCATCCAGTGTCATACGTAATATCACCAAACTCCTCAATCAAGGCATCCCACGTGTCAGGAAGATTAAAATGCTTATAAAGTAGGATACGAAAAAACATATCCTCCGGAGAATATTCCTTGCCATTATAAATGACATTTCGAAGCATATACTGACTTGACCTGTCCAGCACACGATACACATTCGTAAACTTGTACTGTTGAAGAATCATGTCATCAGTCCACGGCTGCTGCTCCCCATTATACCGCTTCCAGAATATGTTCATCCGTTCACAGCACCAATAGAAGAGGTACGTCAAATTGTCATTTGCAACTATTCTACTCACTTACTAATGTTTTCAAAGGAATTTTGTTCAATGTAACCACCATTCTCCACGAACTGCCTGAATTCATCACACAGTTCGTCAAGACCAAAATATTGCATAATACTCGTACCAAGATCCCACGGCACGGCATCAAATAGGTTATACTTAATGACAATGTCGGCTCCAACTGAATTCAAGTCCTTCGCTTCAATAACAGTCTGTGCATAGTCCGATTCAAACCCCTTGCGCTTGCGCCACATAGCGTCACTCTTTGGAGCCTTGCCTGAACGATATTCTATTCTGCGAACATAGTCATCATACTGCTCCAGCTTGAATGTATAGACAAGATACAGAATATTCAAAAATTCATACTCCGCACATATCTCCATTGGACGCAATCGCCACGTCACGGACGTTCCAGCCCCCTCCAGCACAACATTCAACTTCCGTTGACCAGCCCACTTCAGGAAATAGGAAAGACCCTCAGCCGTGTGCAATCGCCCTGTAACAGCATCCAACCCCTGCCACCTACGAACACCATTGTCGTCATAGAACTTTCCCAGAAAAAGCATATTCAACTCCTCTGAATACAAGCCTATCTCCTGTGTCTGTCCAAGTATATTCACGAACTGGTATGGCTTCAGTTTCATTCCAATGCTTTCCAAGAAATCAAGGAAGCAATAAACCCTTGTGGATTTACCGCTTCCACTGACTCCCTTGATAAGAATTATGGTTCCTGAATCCGTAACCATAAACCCAACTATTTTACAAGTTCCACAGAAGTAACACGCTTCTTGACAGGCTTGCCGCCTCCGATCTTGACCATACACTTCTCCTTGCCGTCAGTGCTACGATAGACACGAATAACAGAGCCTTCCTCGTTACCCACCTTTACTGTAGAACCAACCTTCAGACCAGGAACCTCCTGGGATTCCTGAAGATTCTCACGTTTGCCCTCGTGCAGATTAGCCGTTGAACATTTTTTCTTACGCTCCTCACGCATATTCTTGTCACCCTTTGATGGTGTCTTACGACTGGCCTGACGCTCGTCGAACTTCTTCTCCGCTGCATCAAGACGAGCGACTTCCTCAGGAGTAAGCTCAGAACTGATAGGCTCTTCCTTCTTAGGGGCTGACTTCTCCTCTTCCTCAGGAAAAAGTGTCGGCTCCTCCGAAGCTTGCGGTGCTTCTGGCTGTTCAGGCTGCGGGAGTTCCTGCAACTTGGCAAGATACTCCGAAGCCACTTTCTTTTCCAGTTCGGTGGAAGTTTCTGATTCGATGATTTCTGACAGCTTGGCAACATCATTCTTAAACTTGCGGATTTTCATCCTTACGGACAATTCTTTCTGTTCCATAATCGTTTTTTTGATTTAGTTGTTAAAATTTCACAGTGCAAATATAGTCACTTATCTTAGATATCCAAGGAATATTCTTGAAAATTTCTATTTCACGCCTGTATGACCGAAGCCTCCTTCACCGCGATCAGTTAGACCAAGTGCTTTAACGGAACCGACACCCTCGAACCAAACCTTTTCCACTTTCTGAAAAACAAGCTGTGCAATACGATCCCCTTTGTGAATCACAAAGTCCTCGTCACCCAGATTAGCTAAAGGGACACCAATAACACCTCTATAATCCATTTGTTATCTATTTGGCTCTTTATCCAAATATTCTCTATCTTCAATATTAAGTTATACATAGAGTTCAGACTATATCTTTATAGTTTTACCTATACAGGGCACTCGTGTCAACATTACTGCCCACATTCATGGGTTCGGTTGTTAGTCGTTGAACCTTTCAAAATGTTACCATCCTGACTTGGCTGCTGATTGTCCACTTCTGGATTTTCCAGCAATTCACCCTGTTTAATGACGCCAATTATACGCCCTGTCTTACAGTCCCTTATTATCTGTTTTTCAAAATTATGAAGTGTTGTATGTTCCCCTCTGGTAATAATCGCTAAATTTTCTAACCGATTATCCAATTTATCATGATTTATATGATGAACATCATAACAATCCTTCAAAACAAGCCAACCATTTTTCATTTCGAAAAACTCTTTAGGAAAGAAACTATAATTTTGTTCAATTACAAGCCTATGTTCCAAAATATAAGTCATTTCATCATACCTGCGATCTTTAGCTCCTTTTGGATGTCCTGGAACATTTATCATTCGATACCCTGCATTATTTATTTTTTCATCATGCTTATAGCTCGAATTTAATTTTCCAGTTAAACCATATTGATGATTTCCCATACCAAGCATAAATTTCGCTCTTAATTTACGACCACATAACATAGAACAGCATACACCATTCTTAGCTCTTTTTAATCTGGACGGCTTTGTATAAAAAGCTATACCACAAATTGGACAAATACAATTATACTCTTTACCTTGTTTCATATTTACACTCAATTTATGTGCAAATATAAATTTTTTATGGAACTATTGACATTGACATATTTATGATAAAAGTCCAGCGTCAATAGTTCCTGGAGAAAGAACGATAACACCGTTCTTCACTGTAAGCCCTGAACGAGAACGAACCTGAGCTTCATAATGCTTCGGGATGGCCAGCCTTAAACCTGTTGAAATTAACATACGCTGCATAGGATGCAGGACTACATCCTCTTCAATGTCAGCCCTAAGATCTACACCTGATGCACCCAAGCTCTTGTATTCCGGAAGATAGTCTGGTTCCAGAAACTTGCTTTCATTAAAAATCTTTACCTTAATCATCTTTTATTTTGTCTTTTTAGTAAAACGTTATTCCCAGTCATAATCGTTCACAAGAGATATCTCATCATAACTCATTGCAAAACAACCATCAAGCACCTGAACTGTCCTTGTCGAAGGGTTGTTGCTTACAACAGTATAAGGCTCACCGTTATACATTATCACAGCCCCACGATAGAGAAGATACCAAGCGTCATAATTACCCTGCACACGCTTCTGCTCATTATCCTTATAGGACAGATTCGGAAGACCACGTTCATTCCAGAAATGCTCATTCACGAACTTCTCTACACCTGTATCAAACATTGTAGAAATGCCAAACTTCATGCCGAGTGCCTGAATCTTTTCCTTCTTCCTCTCAGCCATATCCTTGGAAAGTTTTATGTACTTCATCTTACGATACACAAGTGATCTTAACTTATGTGTAAGATATTCCATCTCCAGTTTATGTATAAACTCCTCCTGGGACTTAATAACTTCCTTGCTCATAATCTAAATCTTCATTTCCAGTCTATTATAGGAGAATGTCAATGGATCACAGGCGGACTCCAACACCTCCGTCAAATATTCTATATCTATGTTTCCGGGATCCACGCCCTTACGCCTTATTGCAGCAACCATCACTGTATCAAATAATTCTCTCATCCGCAACGCTGCCTCACGACTCTCATCGATTGTCCCGTCATCGTACAAAAGTACAATATTCCTAACTTTCTTCCTCAACAGTGATTCTATCTGTCCCTTGCCAATGCTGTTACCAAATGTAAAGCAACACTTGACATCATCCACGTCAGCAAGACCAAGAATGTTCGTAATGTTAATCATATCAAAGATACCCTCAACAAGAATCACCGTCTGTGTGACACCCTCAACAAGTTGATCATATCCTCCAAGCAAATCCTGAAAATTGCTCTCTGAATTTCTATATCGAAGCACGAGCTCGGCCTTATGCTGCTTGTAAAGTTCCAGATTCTCCTTGTGCCATTCCTTTGAATAACGACTTCTCGCCCACCAAGCCACACACACACCGTTCATTTTCATCTTAAACACAATATAGTTTCTCAACTTCGGCTCCAATGGTGTGTTCGTATAGGACGGCTCAAACAACCTGTAATGATAGCCATTAAATCCTCTACTTTCAAGATATTCATCACCTACAAGGGGCTTCAGACGTAACGGCAGAACAACAGGCTGCAACTCCAAAGGCTGCAACTCCATAGAGGCCATCCACTGTGATTCCTCCGTCTGCTCCTCACCTATCCTTGGGCACACCTCATCAGGTTTGGCCGTGTATGTAACCCTTGCAAGATCCGTTCTACCTATCTTTTTAAGAAATTCATACAAAGAAGTCTTACGTGGACACTTCCAACAGTGAAATGTCGCCCCTCCAGTGTCATTAAATATAACACCCCATTTTCCGGACTTACCACAAAACGGACAGACCATCTCCTTGTTCGATAACCACCCCTGAGAACCGAACGGAACAAGCCCAAGCTCGTCAATAATATTCTCCTTATCGTACTTCATCAGACACCCCTCTTCTGCGGCACTTTCTTTTTCTCAACATTCTGAGTCACAAACACACCGCTTGACACCTCAACCGTCTTTGTCTCCGTCTGCCTGCCATCACTTGTGCGTCTTCTGCGTGTAGGAGCGCCATCCATCTTCAGCATAGCGTTCATATCAAGTACCTGTTCCTCCTTTACGGAACGTTTTAAGTCGTAAAAGAAGCCGTTCTCATAGTTGGTCGGTATCTTGACTATTATTCCGTTATTTCGGTAATTTCGAAGCTTATCACAGAATATACGCATCACATTCTGCGCACCCTCCTCATTGGTCACGTTACCTGTAAACACAAAGGAAAACGGCTTAACCAATGTTCTGTCACCCTCCGTGTGCTGACGTGTTATAACACGAGATGGATCGTTCCACAGTTCCATAGGAACGTCACAGGTCTGAGTGGCTGTCATCACAACACAATCATACTTCGTGGCAATGTCCTTTAGTTTCTGAGCACACTTCTGGAGCCTATACTTTATGAAATTAGGATCATAGTCTATCTTATTGTTCTGTCCTGTCAATAGGAGGTCGATGGAATCCAGTGTTATCAAATCAGGATAATAGCCATACTCCAGATAATAGTCCTCTATCACTTTCACAATATCAGCTATTGTCATCTCCATCATCTCCTCAGAAGCATACACGTCCACATCAGAATTCACCGTGATAGCCCTCTTTATAAGAGACTGCACACGCTTCTGTGTCTCCACGGTAATCTCACCTCGCAACACCTTTGCATAGGTAGTCTGTGCAAGCATCTGATCAAACTTAACCACTGCTTCCTGCTCACCGCCCTCCAGCTGAATATGAAGACAGTGATTGTGTGATATTGATGTATTGTACCAAGCGTGATATTTCAAGGCAGTGGATTTACCAACACCGGAACGCATAATCCAAAGCACAATATCCTGACGAGGAACACCACCGTCAGTGATATTATCCAGAGAAGTTATTCCAAGCGGAATCTTTGGTCGCCTCACCTCATCATCCTGCTTCTGCTGTGCAATCGCTATGTTACGAACAAAGTCTCTATAGATTCTGGAAAACTTTCCCTTTGCATCCTGTTTCAAAGAAAACGACAGTATCTCTGACATTCTACGCCCCAACAAGTCCATCGCTTCGTCAGGCTTACCCTCATTATACATATCACTCACTTCATGCTGCACAGCCACAAATGTCTGCCGACGAATGAATGTTTCTAACTGCTTGACCATACCATCATAGGGAGGAACAGGCATATTCTTAATTTCAGCAATCTTCTTGGCTACTTCTTCACTCTTCGGGAAGGCCATCTCCACCATTCCAAGCGTGGCAAACACTCCATTGCGATAGTTATCAGCCAAAACTTTAAGCATTGCCTTGCACGCACCAAGCTCACGAGGAAAATTGCTTACATTAACATTCTCAACCACAAGCCCTGCAAATGTCTTGTTGGAGTATGCAAGCCGAAGCATTTCTTCAACAAACGTTGGACTTAACACCGCATCAAATTTCTTTGTCTGCATACAAAATCATTTCTTCTTTGTTATACTGCATCGACCTTAACCTGAAGAGCCGATTCACGTAATCTATTTATTGCCATAAACGAGGAGGATACTGTGTCATCGTGACCACTAATGGATTCCAGTGTACCTTTATCAGAACGAAACGCAATAGATGTAAACTCCCCAAACATAGTATCTATCCTCTGTCGTGTGTCAAGATGATATGGACACCGTATATCACCTCTCTCAAATAGAGCCGCAAGTGACGCCCACCCTGTTCGCAAGTCTTTCTTGTTTCCTGAAGTAGTGGTAAACGGATATATATTTTTGATTCCTCTCTGCACACACATATCAGCAAGAATGGACTGAAAACCGTTATTCTCCACCACAATCTCATTCGGCTTAAACACCGTGTTCAAGTACTCTATCTTGTTTATCTGCTCATTATGTGACAAACCTTTTTCCCGATAGATGTACAGAAGATAATAGGAACCATTCAAATCCTTCCCCCATACCGTATAACAAGTGTAGTCAGCACCCACATTTCCTGACACGGCAAAATCACATCCTACAACCACTCTGGATAGCTTGAATGGAAACGATTCAATATTATCTACAAGTCGCACATTCTCCATTCCTATCGTGCTTCGCATCAATATCTCCATAGGAAAGATGGTGGAATCGTCAGAAATAGGAACGACAAGATACTCACGGCTAAACACAAGCGTACCCACGGACTTCTTTTCCTCCATCAACTTGTCAAACGTGAAACGGTCAGGCGCCAAAAGTCTGCCGTCAGGAAATATGGCTGGATACTCAAACACCATAAATTTCGGATCCTGCTTCAACTCATAATAAAGATCCTGCACTTGGTACGGTGTATTATGAGAAATAATCCCATTAGAAACAAAGGAATGTGTCTCCTGCATTGAAAAATCAACAGTAACACTTTGCCCCTGTTCCAACCGCTTCACAGGTAAGAAAACATATCCTAATTTTGCATTACTCAAGAAAATAGAAGCATCTTCATTCTGTAACCCAGAATTTTCAATCCATTTAGCCAATTTCTGCATCTCGTCCACAGTATAAATAGGTATTTCCGTTCTATTCTGTGTCTTAAATGATTCCAGCCCAAATTGTTTCCTATCTTCATCAGTCAAATGAATCTGCTTTCTCATCCTCTTAAACAAATCACGCTGATAAGGTACACCGTATTGGCAGACATTGTTCACCTTAACTTCTGAATCAACATACTTGTCTGCCTTGCCTGAATAAGGAAAGCCAATCTCACGCATAAACTTCTGAACCATATTCTGTGAAGATATGCGTAACAGATAACCCATTCTATCCGTCTTAACCTTTTCAGTAGATTGACACTTCTTATAAGTAATGTGTGAAACTATACCCATATTCAAAAGCACGAACTGAATCTGCTGAATTAGTCGTTTGCTCACTGAAAAACAACTAATATGATAATGACCGCTATCATTCCTTGTTAAACAGCCATCACCGTCAAAATACCCAGACAAAAAGGCACACAAATCAGCCTTGGAAGCTGAAAGCACTTTCTCTGGAATATATTTAGTGTGACTATACAGACCATATTCATAGCCAAGCGAATGCCAAAGCTCACGTTTCTCCTGCTTATACCACCTAAAGTGAATATCATCGTGAGTAGCACCCTTTACAGGATGCCAGCCCTGTTCATCAATAAAATGCTTTCGTATTCCGTCAACCTTTTTGGCTATTGTTATTCGATCACCACTCAAGCATCCATCAGCCACACACATTCCCATCTGATAAAGTTCTTCTCTATCAATATTCAACGGCTTACCCCATACATCAGCACCAATCTTTACAGCCACATAATCACCAACAGAAAGATCCTCACATTTACGCCACACAAATCGACCATCCACATCACACACAAGCACTGGATGAACATGACTTGTCTCCAGTTCAAGCCCCCTATCAAGTATCACACGAATGGTCTCAGTATCCCCATTCACATAATAGGAGGACACTTCCTCCAGATTCTGACCATTATATGTCTGACCATTCCAATCATAATAGCCCCGCTCGGAATCAAGACCAACAGGCGCAAGCCGCCCAATTTCCTTAATGCCATCAGCCGTCAACACAAGTGTATCAGGCGTAACACAGCCATCCACAATATTATACCCATACGGTTCCACGATAGGAGTAATAGCACCCTTAAATAGGTCTCTCAACTTCTCTCTCTGCTCCAGGCTATAAATGGAACTATCATCAGGGAGGTCATCAGACACAGCCGCACCCACGTGAAGACCTCGAATGAAGCCATCCTTTCCTCTAAGATGCAGTTTGGATCCATTCTCACACTCAAAGCCAGTAGCTCCAAGTGAAGCCTTACCGTTCGGATTAAGCACCGCTGAAAGTGCTTCATTGGTATGAATCTCCTCCTTAACCTTATCCAGATGCTCCTTACCAAGTGTCTCCGTGTTGGTTATAATACACGTTTCCTTCCTATTCTTGTTGTCCGGAATGTCAGGCTTCATAAAGTTTGGCCTACGATAGGAATACATTCTCCAGAGAGGAAATGCCATACAGAACTCATAGGAGTTGTGAACAACCGTATTATCCTCCAGAAGAAACTTATGATCACCATCACAGGCAAAACCATAATATGAACCATCACCGTAAAATTCAACCGTTATCGGTGTATATTCCAGTATCGGGTTATCACTCGAAAACACCCTATACCCTCTAAATCTATTCTGCTTCTCCTGAGGGTACTTTAGAAAGTTCCCCATCGGAACTTCAACATAGTGCTTCCTTTTTGTATCCCATAGACATAGAATGTGAAATCTATTCACTGTGTATGACACACCATTCTCCTGATGCACCGTAAACATCTGCGACCGACCGATATGCCGTGTGAGAACCTTTCTTGGAGTAAAATCCATACCCATCACTTCCATTCCTGGATATATGTCCTCCACATTCCTTATAGTCCAATCAGCCATCAAGATATGAGTTCCAGCCAGAAAGCACTTCCCATGAGAACGAGCCGCAAGATAAGCACTATTCGGATACAGCTGAATCATATTACCCCACTCAAGATTTCTCCACCCCTGTCTAAAATTAGGAAGCATTGTAGTCTTGAAGTAATTGTATGACATTATCTTCAAGGAATCATCCATGCTCTCAATGAGCTGATCGACATAGGAAAGACGTTCAGTTTCCAATGTGGTGCTCAACTTCAGGACATTCTCTGTCTGACGAAACATCTCTGACAACATAACATCCTGATCCCCCCTATACCCCTCCATAAGCTGATTTATGGCCTTTATAGGAAGATTCTGCACTATTCTCGTTGTAGTGTCTATGATACTATCCAGCTGCCGAAAAGAAAGACTGTTATTCTCATTAAACTCAATCATCACTACACAAGTTGAAAGGTCTCTCTAAAGGAGGACGGCTTCATTCTTGGAATCGCAACGCTCGAACCCTCTCCAGAGCCACGCATATAGGAAATGTATTTCAAAAGCAACAGGGCATTCGCCTTTGTATCGGCAAGCGCACGATGAGCGTCAACCAAGTCAACGCCCTCCATACGACAGCACGTTCCGAGCTTGTAGTTTTCCTGCTCCTTGGCACGATACCAAGCCAGCTTCATGGTGTCCTCCACGAACGTGACATAGTTCCAGATGCTATCACCGCAGAATTCAAACATATTAATGAGAAAAGGCATATCAAACGGCTGAAAATTATGTCCTGCAAGTACCGCTCCTATACGAGGATTCTTATACTTCTTAAACAACATGATCATCTCCTTATAGATGTTCTTCAGGTCATCACCGCTTTTCTGCAACTGTTCAACCGTAAGACCATTGACCTCAAGTGCCTTGGAGCCATACTCAAGATTGTCCTTATAGGGTCTAAAGAGTGTACTCCATTCCTCCACCACTTTCATTTCCTGAATATCTATAACGACAAAGGCAAATTCACATAGTGCAATGTCATAAAAAGCCTGTTTGTCCTTATTGGGAAGCCCTCCAGTCTCACTGTCACCAACAATTATGTACCTAATCGTGGAATTCATAACAAAATCATTTTTTAGTTTTTCATTAATAATAACGTGTCAAAGTCCTCATCACGCACGTCAACATCGTCATAAACAAGCTCCAGTTCTATAACAGGATTGTTCTCCGCCTTTAGTCCTGCACCAAAGTCATTTATGACAATGGTAGGCTCACCCTCAACAGTCTCACTCTTGCGAAACATAATGATAAAGCCCTTGGAAAGAATCTGACCTGTCCTGTCCCTGAAGTGCATCATCCTTCTACTCATAGTGGACAGCACTGACAGCAACTCACCAAGCAGACGAAGAATCATCTCCGTGGACACCACCTGCTGCTGAAGAATAATCTTATCAACCTCCGCTGACACGGAACTTACACCCATCACGTCAGCCAATAATTTCAACTTAATGAGAATCTCTTTCATAATTAAATCCAAATTCGTGCCGTGAATGACACTCCAGACATAACAATTCTATATTATCCTTGCAAAGTCGCAAGTCAGGTCTCGCCCCCTTGGAATGAATATGACTAAAATAACCTGCTCTCATAGGAGATGAGAGCGGTCTACCGCAATGTGAGCAGACGTGTGGCCGCTCCGCCCATATCTCCTTGAAAATCTCCGCTTCTCCAGTACGCTTCTTTCGTGCTCTTTCCGGAAACTTCCCTGCCGTAAACTTGTATTCAAACCGTGACAGACCATTATGCAGACGTCTGTAATTACACGAATCACACAGGCAATACGTTCTATTGACTATCACTGTCTCACGTCCACACTCACGACATACCCCTTTCACACCCATATCACTTCCCTCCATAAAGAATGTCACAGTCCAGCACAAACGGACACGACATACATATTCGGCTGGAATCATCATAGGGGTTCTCATACTTTAAGCCGCAATAATTCGGCCCAGATATACGAGACATTCTCAGCCTTTCCGCTTCCAACACACTCTGTGCAACATTTTTATAATTTACATTTCTCAATGGATTTTCTATATGATGTTCACTTGCCCATTCAAAAGCGTGATATCTTGCACCACTATCATAAGATTTCCATCGTTCCCACGCTTCCTTACCCATAAACCAAACAGGAAGAGGTCGCAACTTTTGATCCTGAAAATTATAGATGTAGAACTGGAAAACCAGAAAATCCCAAATAAACTGTACCCCTGCTGTATCAGGAAGACTTTCTATAAAAGAAATAACCGTCTTTCGATGAGACGGTTTTTCCCACTTTATGGAACGTGGCATCTTCTTCACACTTCGTTGAAGATAGTCATATAGTGTCAGAACAATGTTCTGATAGGTATCTGTGTCATACAGCATAACAAAATCATTTCTAACTTAATCAGACTGACTAACCTTTCCAGTCAACCACTATATCAACGGCTTCCTCGATCAGTCGTTCCACCGCCACATAACGTCTTCCAGTAGGATCCGTCGGGTCAGGCTTGCAGACATTGTCATACTGCTCCTTTGCCTTGGCCTTATCAATCTCCCGACATATCCAGATGCCGACTTCCTGACCTGAATTAAGGGTCTCAGCAAGATCAAGCGTCACACCGTCCGTCATATCCACAAACTGTGCAGCAAACGGTCTGCTCTGAGCCGACTGCACATTGCTCATCTTCTTCGTGCCGTACTTGTCAGCCGTGACAAGATACTCCACGGCCATCTTGTACCGACAGATTGAATCAGTTGAATTCTTCACCGAAACTTTCACCTTGCGAACCTGATTAGGAAGCTCATTCTTGAGGATGATTGCCCTATACTCGGGACGTGCATTACGCACTGTCATAATGGACACATCATCAAAGAGATTGGAAAAATCATCATTGATGACAAGCGTTGATGACTTGAATCCTCCAAGTGACCTACTCGGATTTGTCTGAATGGCATTATAGCCTGTTGTCGTAGTATAATAAAGCTGCATAGTCCACCTCCTTTACTGTTCAACCACCTGCAAGATACCATCAGTAACCTCAAAGTCCTCATATAGGCCAGTTTCGGTAAGAACCTGATAATTTTCATATCCTGATGGAGTAGGTATATCACCACCACCGCCTGTTCCGAGACTCCAGAACTCTGAACGTTCATCGCCCCAGACAATATTACCACCATTATTCTTTATTCTGGCGATATAATATTCATCGTTATCCTTCTGTGGAGCCTGTCCAGTGGAAACCTCCTCAACAAGACTGACTTCCACGTCAGTAAAGGTATAGAGCCCCTCAAGTTGCTCGTCAGTGAATCTCCTGCCCATAGGAATGGAGCCAAGCACCACAACCTTAAGATTAGATTCCTTCACAAACACCTGACCACCGGACAAAATGATATTGTTATCATCCACAATGTCCACCACCTGATAAACCTGACTGTTCCTTGGTGTGGAGCCATCACTCTTCACGAATCTAATACAGGTAGGCACACCTGAAGACTGACTGCGAACAACACCACTGAAGGACACACTTCCAGAAACATTCCCTGACACGTCCACCTGAACCGTTCCATCCTCATAGTTGCGTTCCCTTGGACTAATCTTCAGCCAATAAAACTGATTGTCCGCTGGAATGGCAAACTCGGTCGTATAAGGCAGTCTAAAGGCCTTATTAGCCGATGTAATGATGTATCCTCCTGCAATGTCCACCGCATTGCCCTTTGACGAAACAGAGACGGAAAATGGTGTTCCAGCCTTTGCCCCAGGAGAAACAATACCGTATGTCAGGGAAGAGGAAAGAACCGCTGATATATCATCTCTGTCCTCCAGAAATGACAGCATTCTCACAAGTTCCTCCTTTTCAAGAAATGTTCCTCTGTGAATATTAATTCTGCTCATATCACAATCTATTTACTTTTTTACAAACAATTCATCTGCCACACTTGCTCCAGTCTCACAGGCAAAAGCCTCATAGTCATCTGAACCCTCAGACTTCACAGTAAATTTATCATAGATGGCATCAACCACCTCAATTCTTATCTCAGTTGTTCCTGCTCCACCCGACTTCGGACTAACACCCACCCAATTAGCATCAATGGCATCCAAAGCCCACTTCTTGGATGATACAGCCTGAACAGTAGCAGTTCCACCGTCATAAGGAATCTCAACCCTATGAGGAATAAATACAAACTCACCGCTTCGCTCAAATATGGCAAGCACATCAATCGGATCCACAAATCCCGTGACAGGGTAACTTACAGGATTGGCGGTAAATTCCTCATAGTTTACTTCCCAGGACTTAAATGTAAACCCACTTGCGGCCACAGCCGTCAATGTCATTGTGGATCCAGGAGTGAGTGAACCACCAACCTCAACTGTACCCCAACCGTTCTGATAAATGGAAACATTCACATCAACAGGCAGATTCAAAACCACTTCAACGAGCTTGTCATCAGTCATCTGCACCGTGCCAACCTCACGAATTCCCTTCATCACAACATCCCAGTTCACGGTAACACCTGTCTCAATTTCAAATCGTATGTAGCCCTCTTCATCCGTTGCACCTGACAGACCATTACTCAATGTCACAATAGCACCCTGAAGAGGAACTCCATTGATAGCCTTTGTCACAGCAAATGTTAGGTAATAAGATGAACGACGAATATAATCAAGCCACGCACCCCAGAAGACCTCCTTATAGGAAAGAAGATAATTCCTAATAAATAACTCTACATCCTTCTTGATTCTGGCGGAATTAATCTGCGAATAAATGGCTACAACATCCTTTGAACCCAAAAAACCCTGCCCCACTGGAGATATGGTCGTGACCATATCATTTCCAGCACCGTTCTTCCATGAATGTTCCTGCACTGGATACCCACCCATCAGCATAGGAACTGAATCACCAATAGATACATTGTATGTCTGATGTCTTGGAAAAAGATACAACGGCTTCACCGTCACACCACCAATCTGCATCGTGACACTGGACTGACCATCTTGAATAATGTATGGAGCCAGATATGCCGTACCATTGGCAAACTTCAAAGGCCTCCCACCATTAAAATTCAATGTTAAATTTAAATCCCTGTCAGCAAGCACGTTATAAATAACACCTCGTAACCTATACCACACGTTAGAAACAAGGCAAGGGCTATGATCAGCATCCCTATCAAAAAAGCTATCCGAAATTCGAAGATCAGTAAGGCCGACCTGTTTCAAAACTCCACCATTGGCATCAAAACAGTTAACACCAAAGTCAATGTTCTGCGCACCACTTGATAAAGCCTTAACCCACACAGTCACCTCATAGTCCATTCCGGAATAAACCTCAACAGCCTTGGACTTGTTAGTGGAATATAGACCACATCGCCCGGAACCTGTCTGAAAAACATACCCATCAGTCGTGTTGATTCTGGAAATACTGCCAACAACAGGATAGTTCTGCATAGAACCAACACCTTTCATCTCACTGCCACGAAGCCAATCCAAACCATAGTCCCACCCTTTTGAAACGGCATTCACTGATTCCGTGCCGTACCACATAGGAGAGGAATAACCGACACACCACCCAACATTACAAGGTTCCAGAACGGCAAATAGAAACTCACTTGGCCTACCATATCCAAGCAATCTGCGAAGCTCTCTGTTGGGCACACCCTCGTCAGCAATCTGCGAAGTGCCTCTCTCGCTAAACACCCCTATCCAATCATTGAAAATATTGGTTCGTTCCTCCTGAGTGAATATTGTCTCATATACAATACACCACTGCTCCAGAAACGTCTTCATCAAAACCTCACTGTCCTCTATTCTGCGATACTTTCGTCCATAGACCACTATTATCGCAAATAAATGAGTAATGGCCAAAAAGAAAGAATTAAAGTCATCAGCATTAATTCTGGAAATATAAATGGGAACAACTCCATGTATATACATCTTTTCAAGGACGTTCCAAGCCCACCCAACAACATCCAGATCATTTACATCAAAGAAGCTTTTAAAGCCTGTTCTGTCATACACCACTGAATCAACAGGCTGCATTCCGTCTTCAACAGGCTCGGTAGATTCACTTTCAGCACCAATGGTTATCTCCCACTCATCACTGGAAGATATGCCATTCTGCACTGGAGCACCACTGGACGGCATATTCAAAATGTCCTTATCAAAAAGGATCCTCCCTGAAGGAACTGAACCCTTAACCTTGGTTACATAGTCAAGCACCACCTCAAACGTATCCTTCATATCAAGACACGCCTTTAGAGATTCATCATTGACAGTGAACCATTCAGTGTATGTCAGCCCACCGTCAAGCGAATATCTAAATAGGCTTCCGGAGTTAGCTCTCGCCATACGCATAACACAGACAAGTCCAGCCAATGGGATTGACTGTGTCTTTACCGTGAATCCTGTCCCGACCTGCGGAAACTCCGCCAATACAAATGAAGCCATCTATTCTCTATACCTTTTTTGTTTATCCTTTGACACAGAAACCCACCTCGCATAGCTTATCGTAGAATTAGGATTGTGATTCACAACCTTTATCTCATACCCTTTAACACCAAAATGTAGACCTAAAAACCGACATTTAGGGACACAATACAAGTAATGTGTCAAACTATCCCGAGTATGTAGATTAAATTCCGTAATAGGCGGATTTTTTGCCAAATCTATCGTCTGTTGCACTGACCACCATCTTGTATCACGATTCCAGTGTAGAATGGAATCAGGTCGCATCAAAATCACTGTATCTTTATACATAATCTTCGTCTCAACGACCGTCTTCACCACCTCACGCACCTCACTTGCACGAATCTTTAGTTCTTTTATGGTTGCAGCATCATCTGCCTGACGCTTCTTAAACTCATCAACCGTATATTGCAACTCCTGAATGGTGATCACTGCTTCACCTCGCTTTGTCTCGGACAACCGATATTTCATGGTAAGTGCCTCCGTATTACCCTTTTCACGAAGCCACCGCAACCGTATGTTTCTGGAATAAGTCATAGAAGCAAGCAAAGCCACAACAAGCAACCCCATTATGACCCACTTCCAATTTCTACAGACAAATCTCCAGACAACTTTCCACATAATCACTTTACATTTTTAATAGTTATCCACACTTGCACCCCACTCTTCTCAGCGTCTTCCACAATGTTACAAACCTTATCACGAGCCTTAAATGTGTTCACAAGATGCTTCCCATCCTGAGCCAAAGTTCCTACAAGAATGCACCCCTTTGAATGTTCCTCGTTAGAACCTGCGTGAATAAGAATACCCAAAAAATGAGGAACATTCTGAACACATGGAAACTTCCGCTTAAACCGATTGGAATAAAGATATCTCACCCTATATCGTCCTGCTGGAATACAAGTCTGGCCATAAACCTTTTCAGGACAGGCACAAGGCTTAAATTTAGGGGTGTATGGACACTTCTCAGGGAGTTCACGCAACGTGTCCTCAAGCGTGTCCGCCAGTTTTACGCCATCGACAAATAGTTCCCCAATAGTTCTCTTGTCATCAAACTTCGTTCTCAAGAGAATCAACTCCAGTGTCTTCATCATTAGTAAGCTCTCCTTCTTTATAAAGTTTCCAGTCAACGTCAGAGATCACCTCCTGATCCCCTTCCAGTGTATTATCATCAATCCACACAACACTCTTCCTGAAGAAAAACCGAAGAATAATCTTTAGGGCTTTCTTGCCGATAATGTGTATGTTTCCAATGATGTTCATTACAGACGACCTCCCTGTATAATCCCGGCTGGAGCCGCCTTAACCTCACACACAAGTTCAATGTTCCATCCTGGATAGAACACAGTCTCGATGAATTCCGTCATACCATAAAGGCGCACACTCAAGGTAACATTGTCCTCAGATATATTCTTAACGGCAAATGGCTCTGTTGACATAAAGTCACCAGAAATATTCCAGAGTTCACCTATCTGCACAGTAAGATCGCGCAAACCGTCCTCAGACTTCAATTTAGTGCCTGTCGTCTGGGCATAATTGCCTAAATTATAATTCTGTCCCATAACAAAATATTTTATATACAAAATTAGTTATTCGCTGCATAATACGACGGGAACAGCTCGTTATATCGTTGTTCAATCACCATAGAAGTGGATGAATCCACCATCACAGTACCGTCCAGATTCCTCATTATAAACCTCTTCACACGAGGAAGCATAAACTCAGACACATACTCGTCCTCATTTGGATAGAACCACTCTGAAGCCACATACTTCACACCCTCTGTGGCCTTAACTATCTCCAGTATATTGTCCCACTCCACCTTTGACCCTGCCGTCCAGTACCTCCAGTCAAGATATTTGGTGATACCAATTTGAATTTTTCTGCGCACGTCAGCAACCTCATAACCTGCCTCCAGCTCACACCTGAAATCAAGCCCTGCTTCCCCTCCAACCTCATACCATTGAACATTGTCAAGTTTAATACCCATCAGCCGACCGCTGACAATCAAGTCGCTCAAGCCAAAATATGGACGTGCCTGTTCCAACAAGGTGTATCGCTCATTCTCCGACAAATCCTGACCGTTCTGAGTAGCAACCTCAATATGAAGAAAACCGTCCTCCATAACCCCAACCCACAGAATCCTAAGAATCCTATCATCGAAGTTCTGGAACACCTGTGTAATTTTTTCCAAAGTAGCCGTCGCAAACAGATTCTGATGATTAAGAATCCTACGCCTAAAGGTGTCATCGTCCTCCTCATCACGACCGCCCTGCGCATAATATTCATTCGTACAGGCTATATGTCCTGTGGGAACAGGCGCAACACGAAGAATGCTGTTTGCCGCCACATTGGTATAAACACCCTCACCAACACTTCTAACCTTTATGTAGGCATAACCGTAATCACCGACAACAACTGTCTCTTCAGGTTGGAAACGAACCCCGTTGGTATTCGTAAATATCTGAACATCCTTGTCATACACTGTTCCAGGATTAGCAAACACACAGACATAGGTGGAAGAACCGTGTGTGGATTTCCTCGGAGTAACACCGAACAACAAGGCCGAACGATCCAGCCACTCACCTGATGCTGTCTCTGGAAATATCTGCGTCTCCACAATAGCTACATCCTTAATCGCCTTTTGAGCAATCTTAGCTGCACCATAGGCAACACCATTCAAGACGGAATTATCCGTAATGTCAGACACCTTATCCGTCTTGTTCAAAAGCACCTCCAAAAACAGGTTCTTCAGATTATTAATTGTATTATCTGTCTTCGTTATCATATCTGAACATTAGTTACAATATAATTATTTACAACAGTTCGTGCACTAATCTTGCAGAACACATTATCATCCTTAACATAAAGATCAAGAATATTCACCTCATCCCACCGACCATCTCTGCTAAACATATCCATCATATTCTTTATAATGGTAGGATAGGAAAGGGCTTTCATTGACACACCTATCGCTCTGTCAGCAAAACCATATTCCGGAAACTCCGGAATTGAACCCTGTATGCTGTTAAGAATTGTATCAAGTGCCTGACGAACTGCTTCATCATATTCAACCGTCACCAAGTCATTTCCGCCAAACGCAAACTTCTTGTCAATATCCTTGCCAAGTATGCTCTTATCACTCAATGAATCAACAATGTTATCAATCGGTGACACACCGCCTGTCTTAATGTTAATCTTAAACATAGGAGAACCGTCATCAGGCGTATAGTCTTCCTCCTCAATCTGATTCGGTCTCGCTATATCAACCCACGAATCATCTGATTCAGAAACACCAAGTGACTCCGTAACATTTTCAAACGTCTCTCTGGACTTCAGTGTACGCTGAACCACAGTATTGTCCCCATACCGTCCTATAATTGCACTTCTAAACCACTTGGAAGAATTATTTATAGTCCAGAGTTTTGTCTGACTATTTGTAAACACATCCAGCAATTCCCAGTAGTCTATAGTGTCCATCTGATTAGCCTTCAAGCTAAAAAGAGATTCAATTGTCTCAGACTGAAGTATAAGATAATCCAGTTCACTAAACACTTTTTTAGTATCAACAGTCTTACCGTTATAATACTGAACAATCGTAGGAAAGGAATTCCGACAGAACAATACAAAGTTCTCAAGATATGACTTGATATCATACCCTGTAATAGTCTGAAATCTTTCAAAAACCCTCGTGTTCATCAGTTCCCTATATTAGTCCAGTCATCAATTTTCATACTTGCCTTTTCACCGAGATCACCAACAACGTTCTTAACTTCCGTGCTGACAATATCCACACTCCCCTTAATGGCTGAAGCCGCAAGCTGCTTCCATTTCCTGGAATCCTTAACAACTGCATCAAGCGGAGCCACAACAGTCAATCGCAAGTCGTAGTTCCATATCATATTGTTAGAAAGATCCTGATAGAATCGCATTCCGTTGGAAGGAACCACAACCTGATAACTCTCTCCAAATGCCATATTGTAGAAAAATAGACGAAACGGTCTCCCCTGATTATCGTGCCCGACACTCTTACTCAACATAGCCTGAAGCATCTTTACGACACCATAGCCCGTCTTTACAGCCGCATTAAATGTCCTAACCTTTGGAATCTTTCTGCCACTTCCTTCCTGAAGGGAATAAAGATCGTACTTCCCTGCTTTCATACTATAAGCCTGAGCACCACCAAAGACATCATTGCTGATACCTACAAGATTCTTAAACCCACGCCCAAAATTACCTTGGAGAACAATCTCTCCGAGTGGAAGTGCTGAATTTTGCAAAACAGTTACACCACTCAATGACTTCTTAATGGACGTACGATTTTGCTCCACCTTGGACAATGAATTGGGCATTATAGGAAAGGTGAGATAATCTATCGTCTTATTGTCAGCCGTGGCCAGCTCCAAGGCAACCATATACCACTCAAACTCGTGTGGCATCATTGTCGCAATAGCCTGAAGGCCGATGTTCTTGGCAAGCCGCATCGCCTCATTTATCACGGTGTTTCCACGATTCTGCAAGTATTCCGTCACATCTGACATAATTCACCCATTCTTTTATGCAAAGATACAAAATTATATCAAAGTTCCAGGTGCAGTGGTCGCCCCAGTTTGAGCTGCTGCTGTTCCTGCGGTGGCCACTGGAATTCCTGGAGCAACCTGTGCTGTTTTAATATATCCATCTATGATATTAGCGAACTTCTGAGCCATAGCCATATCATCAATCTCCGTGACGTTACGCATCTCCTGAAAGAACCCATATAACTGTGTAGCCAGATTCTGAGGTACAAGTGCCATAATTCTATTCATTAAAAAATTGATTCAACTTCTGCTTCAACTGTGTGGTGGCCTGAATAGTAGGAGGAAGTGGTGTGCCACTCGGACCCATAGAGGTCGCCACCGTCAACTTTTCTATCGTATCAACAAGCAAGGAAAGAATATCATTCATTCCAGTACCAGAATTAATTATTGCCACTTTACCCTCCCTTAGCTCTATCTTGGTGTCTTCACCCTGTTGAAGAACCGCAAGCTTTTCCTTTAGGGTGAAAATAATGTCCTTAAATTCGATTTTGTACTCTTCATCAGTGATTGTGTGAGTAAACTGCACTTTATCATCCTTAATCGCCGATTTTGCGATAAACCCCTCCTTGTTGATGTCAACATTATACTTCGTTACATCATCATCCTCACAAAAGTACTCCTCACAGGACACACCATCCTTGGTGATATGAGCCTTGGTATAGTTCACCTTTTCAACATCTTCCTCACCCACGGAATAATTGGCCGCAATATCAACACTATCCTTTGTGACAACAACACCTGTCTGATCCAGATTATCAGGGTTCTCCAGCTGTATATCTATCTTCTCATAGGAACGCACTCGAAGTTCCTTTCCAGATTCAACGGACACAAGACCGTCAGACTTCACCTCAAGAACGGACTTCTCATCACCAAGCACGGACACTCTAACAGTGCCACCACTCTTTTCTTGACCGTGAACAACAACATTCAGTGAGCCGTCCTTGGCATCAGCCGTAACATCAACATATCCCTTGTCCCATTCCTTATGAATCTCAATTGTCTGATCCGTGCCAAGCCGCATTCTATCACCGCTCGGAAACGTACCCACAACCATAGGTCTATTGAATATAGTAGGCTGTGCCACCCACACAACAGGGTCTCCAATGTCACCAACACCCCTCGGAAACTTTAGATTAGCAAGAACCTCATTAGTGGCATAACACTGCTTCAGATATGTCCCCTGACTTTCATCATAGAGATCGATTCGTCCTGTACGATAACAGTCCGCAACATACTGATCTCTATCAACCCCTGATGGAACAATCACACGAGCAAGCCCCACATTCTGACTACCCAAGTCAGCTGTGACAGGCGTGACCCCCTCCTTGTATCCTGAAAGGTCAACATATATTTTCTGATCAAACATACCCATATTAAACCTCCTTAGAACTTACAATCTTATCTGATGAAAATACAGCAAGATTTCCTTCTCCTTCAAACAATTCTCCAGTTGATATGGTGGCACTCCACACATTTTTCACAAACTGCCTACGCCCCAAGAAAAAGTTAAAAACATCACCCTCACGAGTAAGCGTGGTATTAAACTCCGTGTTGGCCACACCAGAGGTCAAGGCTTTTTTAAGTGCATCCTTAAGACCGTCTATATTCACGATATTAAAATAGTTATACTTCTCATTCGTGATATAGTCAACCACCATTCCTCGTTCAACGGTAAGCACTGTCTGTCTTTCCAAGCTGGATTCACTAAATGAAACACTCTGCTGCACTCCCGTGACGTAAAATATCTCATTAGTGGCCTCAAGATGAACGAATGTTCCAACCTTAATACGTCTATCACCGTTAACGATTATCGTCCCCTTGCGAGTGAATGGGAGGTACGCTGTGCTCTCTATCGCATAAATATAATCAGCCGCCAAAGTGGTGAATAATGAATTCGTCTTCTCCTCTGACTTATTGCCACCAAGATAAGCGGAAAGCACATACGGATCCTGCACAATACATCGCTTATTTCCAAAGACCTTAACATAGGCATCCAAATAAAACACTGGAATAATAATGGACACTGTATTGGCATCCAATCCAGGAATAAGCCCATCAGCCGGAACTATTTTATACCACGAATAAACCCTGTTATCAAATGACAGATTAAAGTTAAACAAGTCCTCATCAGCAATGTCAATATAGGATTCAGCGGAAGCTCCTTGACTGTTCTTGGCATAATACATCGTCTGAATGGACGACTTGTCAAACGGTGGCTTGCGAATTATCAGGTCATACCCTGCACCCCAAGTGTCACCAAGTATCTCCACAAACGGCTCCTTGCACGTCGACCGAATGAAATCCGCTACACTGCCATCAGGATTCACAAGAGCATTATTATAGAAGATTCTGCTGTCAAGTTGATTATCACACCATATCTTAAATAGCCGCCAGACACCCTTTGGATCAAAAGCTTCCTCGGCAGTCGCATCCAGATATCTATCACAAGCCTGAAATAAACCATTCGGAACCATCTCTATCTGGGAACACTTCTCAAAAATAAACCCAAGACTGGACTTAATGGACTGAAAATACATTCCAAAGGCAATCATTCCGTCACCATTTCTACGAAGCCAAGGACTTTCATCACTTGTCATCAGCATCATATTATGGGCAGAACCAAATATGGAATTAAATGGAATAAAACTTATACCGTCATCTTCAAATAATTTCGAAAAATCTCTGCCCTCTATGGATACTGCATAGGAATCGCCATCATAATTGATACTGCTTGTAACATTGTCCACAAAGCCAATCATATCCCAGATAAGCGAATCCGTCAAATCAGTGTTGGCCTTAACAAGTGAATCGTTACCATCAACCTGATACTTCTTCTCCATCTGAAGTTCCTCAAACCGAAGCCAAACCATATCGTTCTGCTGCATAAAGACACTAAACCAATCCAATGTCTTAGAATAGCCCAATGCCTTGTCCGCATCTGAATCATTATTCTTTCCTTTAAGTTCAACATCGGCATTAAACCTGTTCACTTCATTGTAATTGAATCCAGCAACATTCTTGGCTATCTTAACTGGATTAACCTGAATGGAAAATGAACCGTTAAAACCACTCTTGCTTGTGGAGGCAGAAAGAACATAGGGTGAAATATCCACAAGCCGCCCAAATGCCCTGCTCCAAACCCAAATCTTGGCATTAAGATTCTTCTGCTGCACCACAACATTCCCAAGTGGATTCTTCCACACAGACTGATATAGTGGGTCACTCGTTATCTTCTTTATGTTATCAGCCCAATACATCACAGCGGTCTTGTCTGGAACTGCAAACACATCAGAATTCTCAAATTTCACTCTTTGTGCCTCCAAATCCACAGACTTAACCAATAATCGTGTTCCCACCTTGACATAAGGCACTTTGCCGTTCTCAATATCAGCCTTGTACTTAATCTTTTCCGTAGGAGAGAACATCTCCACAATGCGTTCCAGATTTGTCTGATTACCGTCAGTGAACTCCAGCCAGTCCTCATTCGGCTTGCCGTCATCACCAAAGGTAAATCCAAGCTTCTTCAAGGCCTCATTAAGTTTCTCAATAGTAATGTTACCCTGCTCATCAGCACCGTCCGTCTTCTGCGTCGTATAAAGACAATATTGGCCTATCACTTCGTTCACAGGAAATTCAACCTGAACATCAGCACCGTCAGATGAATCCTCCATCTTCTTCTGATGCTTTGCAACCCCAATATAGGAAATATGGACAAACCCCTGCTTACTATAAGGAATTATCTGCGTATAGGGAACCCCAAGCTCGTCAACTTTCTTCATCACGGTCTCACAGTCAACCCGTTCCTTCTTACCATTCGTAACCTTATAAAAATTACAGTCAGCCGCACAACCTATCAAATGATGAGATGAATCCACTCCACCAACCTCCTTGTTCAACTGCTTTGACCTATATCCCGAGCTAATTATATTAATCCACCCTGTCGCATCATTTATGGGTTGCAAGGTAGATACACAGAGCCTTCGAATATTTGACTTATATTGCTCCGGAATGGAATTGTCCCACCCCTTTTTTGCCGCTGTTCCAGAACGTGAAAACTCGGCATAGGAATAATTCTTGCTTATATCACCCATAATCTTTCAATTACCTACCACCACCTCCGGCAGAATAGCCTGAGGCTCCTCTACCGCTAACATAACTTGACGTTGACCCTTGACCTGCTGCTCTTGCAGACACACTCTTTATATTAACGTCAATACCACTATTCACCATTTGAAGCAATGTATCCAGATTCTTTTCTATCTGCTTAAAGGACTTAAACCAATCTTTATCACCACGTTGATAGGCATCCTGCTGCATCTTACCTGCAACGATATTTCTATTGGCCGTTCCTGCTTCACTTCTCTCCTGATCCGTCACCATCGCAGCCGCTTCATCCTCAGAAAACTCCTTTCCTAAAATACCACTGCTGTAAATGGAATCTATATCAAGATTTCCATTCCTGTCATATAAGAAATTGGTTCCATTTCTGGCTGCATTACGTTTGGCTGTTCGCAACTGTGATGCACTTATTCCAAGTGTAGAAGAAAGTGTTGTCTCAAAGAAGTCCTTATTACCCCCAGACATATTCCAGAGATTATTTATCAGGGTTTTCATCGTTGCCCCCTCAGGATGCTCCAGTTCAGCCTGTAAATCAAGCAATGAACCACCCTTTCCTGACATGGTGGCTGCTTGCATAATCAAGGCTCGAGACATCTGAGAACCTGACATCGTATTACCTGCAAAGGACTGTGCCATAGAAGACAGATTCTGCCCCTGAACTCCTCTGGCAGTCAACCCTTGAATGATGTTACGCAATTCCTCCGAATCAAACGCACCTGTCTGTCCGATAATGGAATTCGCCACCTGTGTATATGAACTAAGATCCTCCTGAAGACGAACTGACCTTTCAAAAGGATCACTCGTCTGTCTTTGTAGTGACGCAAGCAACCCTCCAGCAATCTTATCAGCACTCAATGAACCATTCTGATATCTATTAGCCGCATACATAGCTGATAAAGTGCCCTTATCCAACCCATAGGTCTTTTCAGCAAGCATCGTCTGCCAGATAGATTCATTATCAGCATTCCTCAATGATACGGCTGCTCGCCTATAATCATAGAGATCAGAAGCCATCTCAGAAATATTCTTTCCAAGAACGATGGAACCTCTATTATGAACCTCCATTTCTGGAACCTTATGGCTCATATACTCATTCCAAGCCCCAAGTCCATACCCACCTAAAAATCCAGCAAAAGCACCAATTCCACCACCAATCGCACTACCTATTCCTGGGGTCACTGCTGTACCTATTGCGGCTCCTCCTGCACCCAGAGATCCAGCCAATTGAATAGCCTTTGAAAGAGCACGAGAATATTCAGGATTATCATCATCCTTACCAAGAACCTTGGAACCTCTGATCTGATAATTAAAAGCTTCATCAATGCCTGTGCCATTCATCAAGGCCGTCTGGTATTGAGCACCACGATTATTCCAATAGGCAGTAAGATTTTCACGAGTGGTCTCTACATTTCGCCCTCTGCTACTAAATGGAAGCCAACTCCAGACATCCAAGCGTTCAAGTTCTCGTTCAATAGAAGAACCTGCTCTATAAACATTTGTCTGTGCACGATATGTATCCTGAAAAGCCTTAATCAATCCAGCTCCGGCAACACCAAGCCCAGCCAGACCCATCAACTTTCCAAAACCACCAACAAAATCTCCGGAAGCAATAGACTGAAGACCACCCTGAACATCAGGTCTTAAAAAGGAACCACCCTCTTCATCACCCTCTTCACGTTGTTCACCTCCTCTCGGCTGCAAAGGTCTTCCACCAACAGTCTGATTCTTATTAAATATCTTATTCAGCGTGTCACGAATCTGCTCAAGAATGGACTTTCGTGAGTTAGAATCATTGTCAACAACATTCGGATTATCAGACACCCCACGCTGATTATCAAGTTGTTGACTTCTCTGTTGTGTAAGATACTGATTACGCTGATTCTCAACCACTCGATTATAATTATTCTGATAATACAACCGAGTAAGATTAAAGTAATCATCATTGGCCTGTTGATTATTACCTGCACCAACTTCATTATAGGAGCGTGTCAGATCGTTAAACTGCCGATATATCCTATCGGCATCCTGACCTGTAATTCGCTCCTGGCTTTGTTGAATCTTCTCAAGATCTCTGTACAGATTGTTTACCTCCGCCCTGAATCGCTCAATTCCGGAAGTATCCGTGGTCACTCTAATCTGCTTATCAGCCATTTTCTTCCACCTTTAACATTTCATCAATTTCCCTCTGCGCCTCCTTTGTAAAATCCTCCAGAGTGGCTGAAGTTCTAAATATGTCACCACTTCCAGGAATATAAACTTCGTTGTCCTTTATAGTGGCCGCTTCAGTAACCGCCTTGGAAAATAGTTTGTCCTCCTCAAACTCAAATAGTTGATATAAGAAGGAAGATTCCCTGTGAACAGGAGACATAAATGCGACTTCGTGCTTGTTGCGCCACCACCTGTCCAAAGGGAATCGATTATTCCAACTGACGATTGCCTGTTCCAATTCGGAACGTTCCATATTACTTCACATTTTCAGCGTCCGTTATGCCGTGCAAGGCGTCATTCACCGACTTAAAGAACGGTGCAACCTGCTTCAAATAGGCAGTCTTAACATCAAGATAATCTCGAATGTCAAGCTCCGTAATAGGAACTTTCAGATCCTTAATAAGGTCTGGACACATTATCGTAAGGGTAGCTTCGATATCAATCATATCCAACGCATCCTGCACACTGCGAAGCGGACTCTGAACCATCATATTGTAGTTACCACGACCCAAAGACTGCTTCAAAGCTTCAATGCCGTAATACTGACCCACTGTCGGAAACTTAATCGTATATTCGTGCCCCTTAACGACAAATTTTACTTCCTCTTGTAACATAATCCTCTTTTCTTTTTATAACGTTACTTCGCCATGGAAATCGGCTCCAGATAGATACCCTGAATGTTCACACCTGCAAGCCCTGCTTCGGAGAGCTGGAAGGACTGTGAATTCAGCAAGCACCCCTGAAGACGAGCTATCGTCTGACCTGTGTTGTCAACCTCTGTCACAAGTTTGGTCTGTTGATCCTCTGACTGAACGGTCTTGGAATAGACGGTAATGTCAAAGGCAATGTCACCAAGAACAAGACTGTTCTTGATTTCAGCGATAGTTCCAAACTTCTTCAGCATCTTCTTCATCACTGGAGTGTCAAAGGAGATGAAGTACTGATCAACCTGCCATTGACAGGTATAAACAACAGGCGGAGCCTCCTGATAAGTAAGGCTGCCAAGACCCTGCACGTTGGCTCTCTGCACATTCTCAGAGAATGTCAGGTTGCGGACATATCCCGCAACCTGATTATCTATCTTGATGAATGCCTTTGGAGCTGTAAAAACTTTTCCTCTGCTCATAATATTCTCTCATTTAATTAGTTTCTGAGAAGGAATCCCGTAAAGAATATCTTCGTCACCTCGTTATTGAGAACAACCTCATAGGAAACATGATAACAGTCATCCACCCTCTTGGCAACAACATTCTGGAACCTCTGAATCAGGTTGTCCTGCTGATCCGTGGCCACCCTCGTCTGGAGGAAATTGGCTGTCCAGGTCTCAAGAGCGCCCTTTGACAGTGTGTTGATATTCACACCGTTCTCATCCCCAAGGAGATCAATGGAAGCATTCACGACACACTCCTTATTCAGTTGTGCGATGATACGCATAAACTGAATGCTGAATGACGCACCCTTTTTGTTGAAGAGCAACCTATTGTCCTGAAGAGTAGTAACACCCTGAAGAACCACGAACCTTTGAAGATATGGATTAGGATACACAACCACAAGACCGAACTTAAGAGCCTTCTCCATTTCCTTCTCGGTAGGAATGTGCTGAAGCTTGTCACCACCGATAGTCTTATTTGTCACTGGGATATAAGGTGGTTTTCCAGACACCCTGCCGACAATCTGACACAAATTATAGAACACCGTCCACCATCTAAATCCTGATGCCGTAGAGTCAGAAGCCGTGGCCACACCACCGTGAACAGCAACTATCCATTGATTGTTCATGGCCTTGGCCACATTCAAAGAATCATTGAATTTTGCCTTTGTGCTGTACGCACCAACATAGACAAACTTGTCAAACTTCGCCTGTGTGTTACGATGAGCAATCACTTTCTTCTGTTGAGCGGAATTAGCATTAGCCTCAATCTGATCCGTGAACACAATGTTGTAGTCCACATCCGGAATGGCGTTAAGAAGATCATCAAGATCAGTCGGCTTGTAGTCTTCCGTGCCACCATCCGCAAGAACATAGGTGTCCAGTGTTGGATTAGTGATGGAATCACCGTCCGTGTAACGAGATTCAGCATCAAGAATAAATCTTGCACCAAAGTTCTCGTCAACATTAGCCCACGCAATCAAATCCTGAATTGTCTTAACCTCAGGAGACTGACAGATAAGCAACGGCTCCGCCTGTGCAACAGTGAGCTCGTCATAGGATAGCGTCACTCCTGTCACAGGATCAGTGTAGTCGCCTGTGTAGGTTCCTCTCCAGAACTTCACCACAAAGGCTGATTCATCATCAGTTCCTTGCTCTATCGTGTAGGCATAGCCATACTTCAGATATTCACCGTCAAGAACACCGTTGGCATTCAAGCCCTCGTCAATCGTCCTAACGATAAACTTGCTGTTTCCGGAAGCAAACTGCATCTTCGCAGGAGTTGTCGTACAGGCACGAGCAAACAAAAGTCTGCTAATGCCAGCCGCATCCTGATTATAAGGGTCTGGAGTGAAAAGGGCTTCGGCAGCCTTCCAATACATACCGCCCTTAACAAAGTCTCTGAATGTCTGCAAGTCATCAAACTCGTAGACGGCATCCTTCCCCTGCTTGTCAACACCGTTCACGCCGGAGCCACCGCCCCAACCACCACCAAAAACTCCAGTGTCTATGAGGAGCACCGTGCCATAGTCAAGAGTTCTGGTCTGGGTGTTATCTCCGGAAGTGATGGTTGAGTACACCCCAGGGAGTGTCCTCATCTTACCGTTGAAATAAACACTTGTCGCCATACTGCAATTATAATTATGAAAATTTTACATTCATACTATTACGATGTAAAGGTAGTGTATTCCTGCGAAACAAGCTCACTATAAATCAAACTGGAGTGAGAACACCCACTCCAGCTCAACATAAATTTATAACAAGAATCAGGATATTGTCCAATCTGCATTGGAAGTAATGGTAATTGCCTTACCCTCTCCATTGGCCACAAAGGACAATTCTGTCGGAGTGACATCCAATGATGCACTTACTCCAGCCTGATTGAACGTAACATCAGTGGTGGCCAACTTTGACCCCTCTCCAGTGGCCGTAACCATAACCACAAAACCATTTCGAGGAGAGGTTGACGTATTCTGTGTCACAGTCACCGTCGCACCGCTAAGACTGAATCCAGTCTTGCTTGTCTTGACCTCATAAGCAAATGACACACTTCCTGCACGAGTGCTGCCTGATGTATAGCTTACAGTCTGACTTGCATTAGGTAATATCGTGCTTGAACCACCAGACGCTGGAATGGAGACTGGAGTTGTGGCCGTAACAGAAACATCCCCATAGATGGCCTCATTGGCCCCCTGATAAACGGTGACTGAATCAGAACCAGACTTGCCGTTCAGCGTCACGGTGGCTGTTAATGTTCCAACGCTTGACCTTAATTTTACTGTTGTGCCAAGACTGTCAGCACTCACAGGCGCTCCATAGGAAACCACCCCTCCAGATGTAATTGTTGACAGTACTTCAGACGCTCCAGAAGTATAATACTGATTCTGACCTTGAGAATAGGTAACCGTACCACTGGAAATCATACCACCACTTGCTGGAATATCATCATTAACAGTAAGTGAAACAGACGGAATGTCATACTCAATGGAAGTCTTCTGGTTCGCCTGTTGATAGACAGAAATGACAAAGGTCTCGTAAACGCCAACTTCGATGGTAAACCTCACCCTAACATCAATTACATTCCTCCTGGATTTCATATTTGTACCCAGACTATCCGCTGTCACATAACCGTTGGACGTGTCAACTACGGCATTACTATACGAACTACCACCACCCCAGTACTTGCTATATGATATACTCATAGATTCACGAGAAATGGCCTCATAGGATCCAGATGTATAACTCCAGTAACAAGGATAGTCCTTAATTGTAGGTATAGCCGCACCTCCATCAGCACCAATATCACTATAGGTAACAGGCTGTGAATTAAGTTTCAAAGTCTTATCGTTCGCTTCCTGATAGACATACATCATTCCTGAAGCTGACTCCCCACCATTTCCAGTCCAGGTAACAGCCTGAGACTTCACCAAGGTAATTTCAGAGACAGTCGTCCCCTTGGAAGAAACCGTGCCAGAAATAAAAGAAACTGATGGATCTATGGATTCATCTGTCGTCACAGCCTCTGACGTCTGTACTGTATTGGTGGCTTCTGACGTATAGGTGTCAGTGCGATATGTGGCCGCAACAGTCTTGTTCTGAGAACCTTTTCCAGCCGTGGCCGTTCCAGTACCACCGCTTGCCGCAATGGTGGCGTTCGTGATGGTTCCAATGGACACACTACCATAGGTGACCTCCCCGCCTGAATCAACGGAACTCTCAACCTTGTTGGCTTCCTGTGACACTATTACGGTGGCAATGGTTCCTTGATATGAACCTGTCACGGTCGTTGACCGTGCGTCACCCACGGTGGTTCCACGAGTGCCGACTGACACAACATTTCCGGATGATACACTAAACACAGCACCTAACACAGTACATGTCGGAATAACGCTATCCGTTAAAATAAGCGAACCATTTCTGTACGTCCGTAACGTGCCTAAAATAGTGGACGAACCACCCTTTGCGGCAATCGTGGACACGGACGGTGAAAGCGTAAGTGTATAGGTGACAACAGAAGCGGCCTGATTCAATGTCCACGTCGCCTTTGCACCACTTGCTGTCGTAGCCGTAATCGTGAAACTAAGAGCTGATGTTCCAGTGTTTACAGGAACTGTCACTGATATGCTGAACTCATATTGAGAGGACGCTCCTGGGTCGCCTGTGATGACCACCCCATTGGTAGCTGTCGAGCCATTGACCGTATAGGATAACGAAACAATAACATCCGTAGAGCTTGAAGCAAATGTTAGTTTGGAAGAATTCGATAACCCACTCAGGGTAAGCGTCTGCCCCTCCCTGTCAACAGAGACAGACGCATCACCTGTAATGGATACAAACTCTTCAAGTGCTTTCTGCACCACTGTATATGAACGACTAACGGAAAGCCCCTTAACGGTGGCCGTCACACTCGTGGAACGTGTATTACGTCCTGTGTGATTCGTTCCAGTATTCGTCAAGGTGGCGTTCCCTGAGCCGGACATAGGATATACAGTAAGCCAAGATGATTTTGCCATAATACACCCCTTATTCTATTGTCCAATTGCCAGTAGTCGTGATTTGAATGGTCTTTCCAGAAGTTGGATCATCTGTAAAACTCAATGAAGTAGGACTGACTTCCAAAGTATCAACGGATCCTCCAGAAGCCTTTTTAACAGCATCCAGATTCACAAACCAAGCCCCTTGATAGGAAGCAAGGCTCGTCTCGTCGAACTTGCCTGTTCTGACAAGCTCGCTCTTGCGAACAAAGGCCGTCGCAGAAATGCCGATGTCAGTCGGAGTGATACCCCCGATATCAGCCGCTTGCTTGGCCGTCGCGAAAGGTCTAAGTTCCGCCATACGCTACTTCGTGTTTCCAGCCCCACCCTGTGCATCGACAAACTTGGTAAAAACAATGTTCCCGGACACAGAGTTGATCTTATCAATAATCTGTTGACCTGTAAGATTCGCCAGAATCTGCTCGGAGGTCATAATGCTGGAAGGATTATTCTTCCAACTGCGAACCTGCTCAATTGCAGCATCCACTTCAGCTCCAGTAAATTTTGATTTGTATGCCATAATCTAAGATATTAAAACAATTTTTCATTAAAAATTATAGTGTTACTGCTCCTTCAGCACCCCATAGGGGGAATCATCAGCCACAAGCATCGAATCTTCATCACCCATAGGTATAAACGGCTCACGCAGACCAAGATGAACAACAACAAAAGAATCCTCCGCTGGAAGAGTTCCTTCAGTCAATCTGCCTGTGATTTTCACCTCTCTGTCAAATTCCTCATTTATCATGGTCCCCCTCCTTAATTAAAAGAGGGGTGGGGTAATATGCCCCACCCCTCATTTTGTCGAATAAACACCTATTCCCAAAGGCACTACGAGAGTGTCCAGGCGGTGTTGGACTTGATGCCCTGAGATACAGCCTCACCGCTTGCCTCGATAGTGATGCTTTCCTTGTCGAAGCTGAAGGTAGGATCTCCGGCTGTCTGCTTAATGGTGATCTGAGCGGTGGCTGCATTGTCACCTGCCGTAACAGCAAGAGCACACTGAAGCTCATTGATAGTAAGGTTCTCAGCGATACCTGTAAAGGTAATGCTAAACTCATACTCTGCTGCCGCTCCTGGGTCGCCTGTGATGACCACATTGTTGGTGGTGGCTGCACCTGCTGCTGTGTAGGATTCAGGAAGAGTAAGGGAAAGATCGTTGACCGTACCCTCTGCGTTGTCAACAAGACTGAACGCAAGTTTAGCGGAATTGGACTTACCCTTAATGGTGAGAGAACCACCATCCTTGCCGACAGTAATCTCCGTGCCATTGTCAAAGGACACGAACTCAGGCTTCGGCTTCTGAATTACGGAATAAGTTTTGTTAGGAGATACTCCAGTGGCTACACCTGTAACAGTTGTAGTTCTCTGCACACGTCCAGTGTGGACGGTGGCTGTGTTCTGTACGGTTGCATTACCCTGTCCTGATGTAGGACTTAGAGTCAACCAAGCTGCTTTTGCCATAGAACAAAAAGATTTAATTAAACACTATAATAAAACTTGTAAAAAGTTCCTTCCTTTATATAACGCAAATATAGTTATAAAACATATTCCTCACTACTCAAGCGTCCATGTTGTCTGCGCCATCACTGTCTGCTCACCATAATTCTCATTATTCAAATAAAGAATGTCCACACCAAAGTTGAATAATTCGCCACCGTACTCCAAAACCCAGTCCGTATTCGACAGAATACCCATATCACCCTCTGCCACCAGAGCATCCAGCCACAGATACGGATTGGTGAAGAAAAAATACTTCCCAATCGGCTCCGGCTCCGGCATTTCAAAATCACTGACAGGAATAGGTGACTCAAACTTCACACACGACATCAAGTCCTGACGTATAAGTGAAGCACAATCCTCACTCTCGGTAACATCTATGGAAACCGTCTTTATAATAACAGGCAGAGGAAACAAACTATTCTCAGCCACAAGCTCAGACGTGGAGAACGAAAAGTTTAGAAACTCCTCCTCAAAGATGTTCCTCGCCCCCTGCAACAAGGCATAAAGCACCTCCCCCATCAACAGTGATTCCATAGGATTATCACTAAAGCACATCAGGTTCACCTTTGAATTGCTTGTCACACTAAATGCTTCCCTCTGATATCCAGGGGCACCAAACGAACTCTCCGGATCACCGATTCCTCCCAGTGGATTGGGCTGTGTCTGCTGACGTGACGGCTCTCGAACCACAATACACGGAAGAGCCACCTTATCCTTCGGATATTCCAGTGTGACAGCCACCTTACGAGAACTCTCATTGGTTCGCAGAAACATCTTTCTGGCCTGTTCATAGAAGTCAAAGCTCCCGTCCCGAGCACCCCAAAACATCTGATATAGAAATGTCTGTGTCTCAGGAATTCCACTGTTATAATCTCGCTGAATATAGTCAATCAGCCCTAAGACAAGTCTCTTAATTCTCGCTACAAGTATCATAATTGCGCCAAAAAATTATCAATCGCCATATCCGCCACAATATAGATGTCAGCCTGATCCAATGCCTTATCCATAAACTTATGAGCATCAAACCCCGGATGAATCCACGAGTTAGGATCACTTCTATCACTCACACGCCTGAATGTCATATAGCTGCCTCGGTTCTCCTTGTCGGTGGATGAAACATTCACACGCACCAAACCGAGATACTTCGGAGCCTTATGAGTGTACTCTGGTATAACACCCCTCGCTGTAACAATCTCCTTTCTGCTACCAAGCTGCCTATACTGCTCCGGAAGCTGTGCCATAGACACTCCACGACCACCATTATTCTTCGCTATATCGTATATCTCCTTCGGTAGAACGCTCTGAAATATGCCTGATTCAGCGACCGCTTCAGGAGTGGCATGTCTAAACGGAACTGTCAAATACCAGCCGCCACCCATAGCCTTAAGACGCTTCCGTGGAGAGGCCTCGAAGAACGGCTTCTCATCCCAAGCCTCCTTGCCCTCCTCCAAGGCCATAGCAAGACCATTCTCACCCTCACGCAACCCAAATATAACCTCCGTGGGACTCTTTTTGTCGACATACATCGCATTCTTATAAACATTGCGAAGCCCCTTTAGATTATTATCAACAAGATTCTCCCATTTGGAAGTGTACTCCACGACTATTCTGTCAATGATAACATCACTCAGTTCCATTGACTGTGTAGCCGTAAGAGCAAACTCCTCAACCACCTCACTAATATCTATATTCAAAGGCATCATCTCTCTATATCGTCATTAATCAACAGACCGCCACCACCATAGTTAGGCTTCCCCACGAGTAAATGAGTTCTCCTGCCAATACTTTGAACAGGCATCTTCAATATCTGAAACTGTCCAGACATCTTACCCCTGCCAAGTGAAGCCCTTATCTCGTGCGGCATATCTATTATATGATATTCAACTCTATGTGTATAGACTATGGAAATAGCCGTGTCAGGCGCAACGTTTCCCTTCGTGAATCTAAGACAATAAGGATTATCCTCCATAATCTCATAACAAGAATCATCCAGCCGATACAACTTCTGATCGGAACCATAGAACTTATACACCCTTTCAATCGTTACAGGCGCATAGGAAAGGAAACATATCACGCTCTCATCAACGGTCTCGGTAACAAGCCGTGACTCCGTAAAGGTCGCAATTTCATCCTCAACAGTCACTCTGTTGAGAAAGGATACAAGCCGTTTATCCTCATCACGAACCGTAATGGCCGCTGTTCCCATCAACTCTGGATTCCATTGAACATAGTTGGTGGAACGATTCAAGCCTGTTATAAGAGCCTTGGTACGCACTGGATTGATGAAGAAGTAGCCAAATCCGTGACAGTTCTCACAGTCCGGAAGTGCTGCATCAGAACTTCCACAGCAAGGACATCTAACAGCCTGTTCACAGACAACATCATATCCATGTGACCAGATGGCCGCATCAAAGTCATTGGGTCTGAACTGAACAGCGGGTTGTCCATACAATGACGCTTCAGGCGCATCAATTATGTTTCTATCCTTTAGCATATTCTGGATATTTTATAATAATTTTCACGAATTTTCTATTTTGTTCATTGTGATTCCAAGAAATCACGTTATATTTGCAGCGTAACAAGGTTGTAATGAGTAAGTACAGGTTCATTACGTAAATTTAGAGAGCATGACGCTTTAAGCAAATTCCTAAATTCCTTAATATAAGCCAGACAAAAATCAATAGTTTGTCTGGTTTATTTGTTCATAATGACTACGTCGCACATTTTCGTCTTCAATAATTTTGGAATTCCTACCCCTCGAAGAATCATAAGAAGTCAAAATAAAATGCCGCACAACTTGATTCCCATATAAATCCTTAGACACTTCCACACTAATAACAAAAGATTCACCTTTTTGATTAAGCAATTCATACGCTCCATTCCTTTCATTAAATTTTACCTCAAATGAAGAAGAATCTTTTTGAAACCTAATCAAATTATAAGTAAGTACGTCTTCCGCATTTTTAATGGATGAAAAATCATTCTGTTGAACAAAATGTCGCAAAAGGATATGTTTTAGACCTTTATCTGCATCACCCCAAACCATATCTATTGAGGTCTCAACCATTAACGGTTCCCCTCCAACTTGATAAACTTGATAAGGCCTACCATTTTCATCAATATCTATTGCTGGAAGATTTATTTTTACAACATCGTATGCTTGACCAGTTTTTCTTCTAAAAAGTGCCTTAAAAGCTTGTCGAGGATCACCAACAAAATCCCTAAAAATCTGTCCATATCTTCCTCTAACAAATTTATCTTTTACATCATCATACCAATACCTCCATCGCCCATTACGCCATTCACGACGAATGTACTTATAGGACTTCATTAGGTATCGCTCCGTAAGATTTAGGAACACGGACTTCTTCACTTCATGCTCCTTACGATGCCATTCCAGCCAAGCGTAGGACGGCTTCGTTCTGCCATAACCATTCTTCTTCTGCGCCCATTCATAAGCATAGGCTCCACCGCCTAAATCAACTGCATAGATATCAGTCCATTCAGGGTGCTTTGCTGCAAATTCCTCAGATTTGGCATAGGTGCGCTCATTTCTTCCAAATTCCTTACCCTTAAAATCACCTGAAATTGATTCCCAGTAGTTATCCAGTTCCTGCTCCTTCTGACGACGCCTATCCATTTCTTCCTCACGCTTTCGAGCTCGCTCCTGAATAGCATCATAATGTTCCTTCGCATAATCAGCAAGTTTCTTCACATCTGAATCATAGGTAAAGAAATCCTCATTCATAACACGATGTATATTCGTAACAGAATGATCGCTGATTCTAAACTTTAGACCATAGCCCTGAACATAGGTGCTAACACCAAAGTCTGTAATTGAACGACTGATATAGAATTCACCAAGACCACGCTTCTTCAACGCTGAAAGCAATTCCTGAGCCTTGACGTACTGCTGATCAGAGACACGTTCCTGTGCTCTACGTCGTGCCAGACGTTCATCCTGCTCCTGCCGCATTCTCTGCTCAGACACACCATAACGCTGACCAACACGCCCAAGCCTACGATTCTCAGGTGTATTGGCATATATACCAGAACGTGCCTTGAGGAATATTTCAGTCAATGTTAGCATACAACCATCTTTATCTCATCATACACCAACTTCAAACGCTTAACAGAATCAGCAATTTCCTTCTGATAAGCAATAATACGAGCTCCGTACCCACTATTCGTGGCCGAGGAAGTTGACGATATACCCTGACTCAAACCATCCACACCTAAACTCTGACTTGCAATACCTGCACCCAGAATCAGGTCTCCTGCAATATTAAGCGGTCCAAAGCACGCCAATTTTCCTATCAGGTTAATCAAGTCCAGGGGCATCGTGTCAAGATCAAAACCTGTAATATATTGAAACGACCAATAATCCGGAATCATCCTAAATCGCTGACTTCCAAGCTGTGTAGTAATACCCGAAAGAATAACTTCAGCATTAGCCTGACAGGTGGCGCTTCCGGTAGGAACAAGAGATACCCTCCTCTTATAAAGGCCATAACTATTCTGGTGTGTGGTAAGCCACTCCGTAGGATAGGAAATCTGCTCTATGTTATTGAATCGCCCTGTCAACGATATAGGCTTGTTGACAGGGTAATTCGTGAATAGAATAGGAAACTGCTGCCAATAGTCAGCACGATAGAACGTGAGCTTCTCTTGACTGATGAACTGCTTCAGAAGCTTGAGGTTGAAGAAGCTCTCCACCTCCTGCTGCGCTGACTGTATGTAGAAGCGCATACTCTCATTGCTGAATGACGTTCCATCACCACCCTGAATGGTTATACCATACAGATACAGCGCAAATATCTCTGACGGATTAAACATCATACCGTCATTCTTTCTGGTTTTCAATGTCAAGACAAGCTGTCCCATCTCCAACTATTTTGTAGATTCCACAATAAACTCTATGATGTCGGCCTTTGTTCTCTTCTCAAGACCGTCAATTTCCAGACCGTTATCCCTTACAAAGGCAAGAAGCTCATCCTTCTTCAGAGAGACAAGCTCTTCACGCAAGGCCTCATCAGATGTTTCCTCCGGAGTGACTTCACCTGCGACTTCCTCCTCACCACCCTGCTCGTCGTTTTTAGGCTGCTCTGGCTCAATTTCATCAGGAACCTCAGGTGCTGATTCGGTGGCTCTCGAAAGATTCTCAACAAGAGCCAAGCGTGCCGCCTTTTCCTTCTCGTACTCCTCCTTCCAGAGTTTCACCTCCGATTCCAGATCCTCAACCTGCTTCTTGCGAGAATCCGCTATATTGCGAAGTCGAGAACACTCACCCTTATACCACTCCTCCTTCTCAGAAAAATCAGTCTTCATCTGAATTTCCTTCGGGGTCTCATACACAGGCTGCTTACCAAGCTCATAGAGGTCAGCAAAACCCATCTTCAATATCTCAGCACCAAAGGCGTCATCCACCTCAGCCACTGAATTGACAAACGTAACCTTTCTTCCGTTGAAATTTACTGTCTGATTGCCTATTTTCTTATCAAAAAGTTTCATAACTAAATCTATTTTAATTAAAAATGGGGAGGGAGTTGTTCACCCCTCCCCGATGATTCTACGGTCATTACCCGATTAAAGGGTAGGAAGACCAATCTTACCGATATTGATGATACGAGCGATCTTTCCTGGCTGATAGAGCACTGGAGTACCGTAATTCAGCACGGAGAATGATCTTCTCGGGCCGACAATGGCATAATCCAGCTTCATCGTGCCGCCGAGCTCAAGATATTCAAGCATCTCGGATCCGTTGAAGTAAACGAGAGCGGACTTTGTTCCAGCGATCCACCTGTTGCGGTCGTGAACTGAACCTGCCTCCGCACCATCCCATCCTGCCACAAGCTCAGTCTTGGACACCTTAAAGATAGGATAGAAGTCAGCAACGTTCTTGTCGGCTGGATTGGCTTCTGTACGATAGATAACATAACAGGTCTCAGGATATGCGGATGATACAGCCCCTGTAAACTTTAAGGCCACGGACTGTGTTGCGCCTACCGCCTGTGCGTCATCGTTGAGAAGCACGAGCTCTGACTCACCATATCTATTGACGGCTGCAACTGCATAGAAATAGTTTCCAGCGTGCATTGTACCAAACTGACCCTTTGCATCAACGGCCACTGACACGGCTGCTGCACCATCCTTAACTGGAGCGTTTGGAGCCTTGTCAGAGGTCTTGCCACGACCGAGCTTAACTGGAGCGTTCCAATCAAAGTACTTGTCGGCCTTGATGGCAACCTTACCGAACTGTGTCGTGATATCATTAACGGACTGACCCATAGTAGCACCTACGACGCCACCCTGCATTCCGACAATGACACGCTTTGATTCGTGGAAGAGCTTAACATAATTGTTGAATACGACTGGGGAGGAAACAATGCGATCGATGATACCGTTTCGGTCGTTGACGACAGCCTGTGCAGCATCCTCAACAAGAGCGTCAGTAAGAACCGAGCCATTCGCATTGATAACAGCCACGTCACCGAAGTATGCGTCAAGCACCTGCTCTGAAGTCTTGCCAAGCAGACCACCTGTGATATCATTGATACCTGCAACGTGCTGTGCGAACACACCGTCAAACTCCTCCGGAACCTTGTTGGAATCAGCGTCGATGACTTTCTTGTCCAGAATCGTCTGAAGAAGAATGGTCTTGTTCTCGACTTCCTTCGTGTAGAGCGAGCCCACAACGGTCTTCACAATCATTCCCGGATGAGTTACCTGTCCAGTAACGCCTGTGAACTTCACAACTACTGACTTACGCCTGTAGATGGAATCGGTCTCGGTAGGGGTCTCGCCCTCAACGTTGAAGATACCGACCTCCTGGCCGTACTTGTAGAGCTGATTGTACTGATGTACGGTGTTTTCGATCCTCTGTCTTCCGAGTTCATTCCAGAAAACAAGCTGATCAAGCCTGTTCTCGAGGTTCTTGAGAACTCCATCCAGAGATTCCGGCTTCAAGCCGCCACCGTTGTTGAGCTGATTGTCGTACTGCATTCCAGTCAGCAGACCAGCTTCCATCGCTTTGAGAATCTCCTCTGAGGACATTGACTCAAGCGGATTGGCATTTTCGTTGCCTGTGTAGTTGAACAAATCCATAATGAACTATAAAATTAAGTAGTTTATAACTGCGAAATTATTTCACCAGACGCACGTTCTTGTTGTTATACATATAGCGTGCGGCTGTCTCACCGATAGCACCACCAATAGGATCAATGAGGTAGTTCAGGGTCTCGTCACGAAGTGACTTCTGAATAGCCTCATCCTTTTCCTCCTCAATGGCCTTCTCAATCAGCGCTCTAACGACCATACGGTCACGGCTGACACTGAGAATGGTCTTGTCATTGTCGTCCTTTGCACCACCGCCAATGGACTTTTCAAGCACCGCACGATTCAGTCCGGCTGACTTGAACGCTGGAGCCTGATCACCGATTGCATCAATCTTGGCGGCAAGACCATCAACGGACTTCATAAGGGTGTCAACCTTTGCGAGAACATCCTTAACGGAATCAGCCACCATAGACTTCAACACGTCATCACGCTCATCCAGCACGGAAGAAAGGCTCTTCATCAGTTCGTCCTTGTCAAGGCTCTTTGCGATAGGCGGCTCGGGGTCAGCACCCTCACCCTCCTTGCCGTCACCGTCACACCCCTCGGACTTCTTCTTCTCGTCCCTATCAGGCTCCTGCTCACCACCGTCGCCCTCAGAACCGTTGTCAGGATCATTCTGTGACTCATCGCCCTCACCACCGTCGCCCTCGGCTTCCTCAGACTTCAGGGTAATGTCACCAGAGTTGATCCAACCTGCGATGGTCTCCTCAGAAAAGCCACTGTCCAACAGAGACTTCACGAGCTCATCTTTCTTCTGATTTTCTGTCAATTCTAACATAACTCTAAAAATTTATTGTTTACATTCTACTGGAATCGTGCCGCTTAGATGCTTTCTTCCACCGTTGTAAAATCTGATTTAATAATAAACTTCCTGCCACCACGCATAACCTCCAGCATCACATCATCACTGATCGCTATTGAACCATCAGTAGGATAAAAATCCTGGGACTGAATTCCCTTGGCAATCTCAATATAGGAGTTAAAGTTCACAGGAGTGAACGTCATCGCTATATTATTGATTATGGCCTTAAGAATGTGCTTCGGGTTCTTAGGGTCACGTTCCAAAGCACGCCCCTCAATGGACATTCCTGGCTTGCGTGTTGAGCCGCTCTCAGCCATCTCAATGCACTTGTCCCAGAACGCCCTTGCCTCAGGACTATCCTTCCAGAGCTTACCTTTCACCCACAACTTGTTATCAACAATCTTGGCTTCCAGTGGCTCACCTATCCAAAATCTGGATTTGAGTTCCTTCGCCCTTATGGTAAGATGGTCAAGATTCAACAGTCCGTGCTTCAGGAAGTGGCTCAAGTCAAAACCCTTCGGCTCCATACTCTCTCCCTCATAGTCCTTGCTATTGTCGCTCGCGATGCCCTCAAACACCATATTCTCGTAGCGTCTTTCGTCACCACGAGGATACCGAGTTGAATCCTCCGCCTTTACAAGATCAGCTGGAAGAAAGAAATTGAAGTCATTCATCCCACTCATTCACGTCAATAATTATGGACAAAAATAATCAGAAACTTACATAACAACAAAGATGGGGTCACCAACATAGTCCGTGCCATTCTCATTAACGGAAGTAAACTCCTCTTCCTTAATTCTGAAATTCACCGAACCATTCCGCAGACCATTCCGCAAGACATCAATTAACTTGCTCATATCAGAATCTTCACCAACATAGCTCACTGCACACTGAACAAGCCTATTTGTCTCTGGATTTTCCTCGTAGGAAACACTATGAATAAACAATGGCTTGACAAACTTAATTGTCTCCGTGCCATTCACAACCACCTCATCAACACCGTTGATTCCCTTCAAAAGCGTCTCAACGCCACACATCGGGTCACGAACAGGCATAGTAAGTTTCCTAACGTCACCCTCCATGCTCTCCGGAATGACAGCTGCTGCATTCTCCGTGGACAGTGCCTTTTTCACAATGTCAGAGCAGATTTCCTTAAAGCACTGAACAGACATACGACCGTCCTGAACAGCCTTGACAACAGTGTCAAGCGGCTCAAGGGAATCCATACGCCACACTCTGTTCATCATATTCAGCACGTTCTTCCCTTGGTCAAAGATGAAGTTCTTCAACGGAATCTCACTTAAATCAATCCACTCATAAAAGCACTCCTCCGTGGCGTCAACCGTAATCGGCTGCCCTGCATCCACATAAACCTGAAAATACTGAATATGGGCATCAGAGTTCTTATACTCACCAAGATAACGAATACCTCTGGCCGCAATAGGGTCAAGGTTCGTCTCCTCCTTAAACTCACGCAAGGCGGCTGTCTTAAAGTCCTCGTTAGGCTCAACGTGCCCTCCAGGAATGCACACTTCACCTGTCGGACACATCTCGTCGTCAACACGATGCAGAATAAGGATCTTACCGTCCGATTCACGCATAACAACCATGTCAGCGTATCGAACAGGCTTGCCGTCCACTGACTTAACAAGATTGAAATACTCACCCTCATTCAACTTGCCAGCCTTGCGAAGCTCCATCAAGCCTTTCAACTTGCGGCTCTTGGCAACCTCATCACGCACCTCCTGACACTCCTCAACAAGTACGTCAATTCCCTTCAGAATCTTCTCACGCTCATTGACACAGGCTGTGACACGCTTTGTGTGACCTTTCATGAAGTCAGCGTGCTTCGCAAGCACATCAGCTCTTCTGGAATCAGGCACACCCTCACCGATGCTGTCAACAATGGACTTCTGAATAGAGAACTGATGAGCAAGTTCCTTACCCTCATCCTCTATCTGAGCAAGCCTCTTCCTAAGATCGTGATACTCCTCCAGCTTTTCCTGTGGAGTCATTATCCCAAGCCATTTCTTGAATCTCATAATCATATAATTTTTATACGTCATAATGTTTGTCACCGATATCAATATGAACCTTGCTTCTGCGCTGCACCTTACGAACATAGTTCTTAGGAGGCTCAAACCTATGATTCTCTTCATTCCACACATAACCCTCTGGAAGCCTGTTTATTAAACAGCGGCAATATGGATGCACTGGATGTACTGTCGGCTTCCACTCCTTTGACTTCACACCATAGTTCGTGCCGTTGGCCAACAACTCCGATAACCTGAATATCCTCGGCTGCGACCCCACACCGTGTGTCAAGTAGAGGCGAATACAGTGCTTGCACGCTCCAGGGTACACCTGAAAGAACACCTTGGGATCATCTTCATCCTGCATAAACGTCTGCGCTCTGCCGAGATTAAACACGTCCTGACACTCCGTCTCCACAATACGACCCCAGTCCCTGTTCCAGTCATCCATCTGATGCGCTATGTTAGAGGCTATCTTCTGCACCGTTCTCTTCTGAACAGTGCCGTTCAGTATCTCGTCATGAATGACCTTGTTCGCTTTTGCGGCCTGTTCAGTCTGAATATAGGACATCTCCTCCGCTGAGATAGCATTCCTCACGTCATTCTTCAGTCTATCACCAAAACCCTTTATATGAGTGTATGTCTTATTCGCTGCCACGTCATAGAAGGACAGTTCCATCGCAGTCGGGACAAAATCACCCATTTTAGGAAGAAACTGCAACAGGTCAGAATAACCCATCGTCCTGGTGATAGAATCGCCCAGTGCAGCCGAAACACGACCAAACAGAAACGACTGATAATGTACTGGAAACTTCGGAATCAACTTTAATAGATCAACACCACGCTTTCTCAGAATATCCAGATCATACTTCGTAAGATAGTTTCTACCGAGAACACGAGCTATCAGCTTGGCCGTGGACAAGTCCACTTCCTTCAGAATACGCTGTATGTCCTTGTCAGTAAAAAGCATATCAACCTCGCTTCTCCTTAACTATTCTCGTCATCGTCTCAACAATGTTACCAAACAGCTCCACAGGCGCAAAGCTCTTCATCGCTTCACGCTCATATCGCCCCTGCACGGCTGGATATCGCATAGGATCAACGTGCCTCTGCACCCTTGGAACTCTTTCTCTATAAGCCATTATTTAGCCGATAACTGATTGTCAATAAATTCCAGTGCCTTGCCAAGAATAGGGTTGCCCTGCGACTTCTGCATAAGCATATCTGCAATATCAAAGTCATCACCATTGCCACCCTCACCGTTCATCTCGTCAACAGCTCCATTCATATCCTCCCCACCCATCATCTTGTTGCTCTGTGCGGTCTGATAGATGGAATTGAGAATGGTATCCTTCTCAGGATCAAGATCACGCCCCGAATACTTACGGAACATATCCTCCAGAGAAACAACACCTGCATCCAGCTTCTTCTTGTCAATATCTATCTGAGCGGACTCATCCTTGATGTCCACACCTGTGAACACAAACTCAAAGCGGTCGTCTATCTCAGATATAATATAACGATTCACAATATTCTGGAAGAACACAAGTAAAGGAAACAGACCTTTCTTCTGTGAATGGTCAAGACGCTCCTTCTGGCCGTCCTGCCCGAACACCCTTGCCGCATCCTGGAACTGAAAACCCAACTCTGATGGATCAATACGATATACCGCACAGGTCACAACAAAGAGGAACTTGATCCACTCTGTAAACTCCATGTCCTTATTGGACTGCTGCAAGTCTATCCACTCAAGATCAATACCCTGTATCACAGGAATCTTGTGAGCGTTATAGACGGTGGACATCGTCTGCTTCCAGTCCTGACGGAACTCATTCAACGTGCCTTGATCAATATTGGAGTTCTTGACGTTAATGAATCCCTTTGGCTGCGACCCCTGCTTAAAGAAGTTGCCGTTGTACTGCATACCCCACAGAATCCACGTCACAACCTCTATAAGGGTCTCAAGCTCTGAACAGCCATAGCCGTTCCTGAGCACGTTGGTCGTCTTGTTACGTATGCCATAACCAAGCTCCCACGGATAGTAGATGACAAGCTCGTCAGTGGCCGGATTACGTATAATCTGACTATCCCACACCATCGCATAACGAGGAAGATAACCGTGCCACCTGTATGATTCGAACATACTTGCATAGCGAGGGTCATCCGTGTCAAGCTGTCGTATAAGGGAGGCATCAACTGCCCTAAACTTGTTCACTTTCATGCTCCTACTGCGAACCACCTCAAAGCAGAGTTGATCCAGACAGAGTGAATCTTTTATGGTCTTGCGAGTGAAGTCCTGAAAGTTATCCTCTGAAGACCACTTGTCATTCTCACCGCCATCCTCAAGAAAGCGCACAAGCCCCTCAACGACTTTCATATCCTTCTTGGATATCTCCTTGATGTCACCGCCAAGCAACCTCTTGTATCGCAGCTGAAATCCAGGTTTCTGATCATCATCACTGTATCTCAGAAAGTTCTGAATCTGCTCAATGCGAGTGTTGATTATTGCCTTGATGATATAGATGTCACCCATCCTCTGAAGCGTGGTGAACGGTATGCCATTGTTCGGGTCACGATAACCACGACCATTAAAACCGATGTCAGACGGATTCCATAGGATGGACTTGATGTCAGGTTTGACGGCTCTACCACTCTTCTCCTGCTGTGCGATGAACGCCTGTGCTTTTAGCACGTCCTCAACGTTCTCTGAACGGAGAGCCTTTTCCAGCCGATTCTGAAGAGCAAGCGGAGCGGCCTGTGACATCAAGCTCAACTCCTGAATGGACATACTGTCTAAACGGTCTATGGGGGCTGCTTTATCAACCCCCATCTGACCCTTTATGGAATGCTTCTTCCTACCCATAAACGGAAGAATTTTTAGATTGTGTCCGGATTCACATTAAGCTTCGCTTCGTAGAGAACACCGCTGTATGTTATACGAATCGTGAACCAAGTCACATTCTTAGGTTCAACAATGCCAAGGTCTGCAACAACCTCCCATGACAGGCCGTTCTTGGCCTTACAGGTGAGGGTCTTCATGTCCTCGGAAATCTCACCAAGATTGGCGCTCGTTCCAACAAAGTCAAGAACCCTGTCATCAGCCAGAACCTGAACCTGATAGGTACTGTCAGGCTTCTCGGTCTGCTTCTTAAATCTGGCTACAAGCCAAGGAAAGTTGTTGTTGGTAAGACCCTCCTCATAAGGATGAGCCTCCACATACTCCGGAAACATATTGGCCTCGTATGTGGCCTTGTCCTTAACAATGGCAAGACTGAGACCCTCTATTGTGCCATCAAGCTCCGGCTCATTCTCAACATAGTCAGCACTCTCGTCCTGAACAAGAACGTCACCCTCGAAACACTCAACCTTGGCCTTGCAGAGCTTTGCCATATTCAACATGGAAGCGATGGACACCGCATCACCCATCTTGAAGCAAAATCCGGACTGCACAAGACCGCTGTAGTTCTTTCCGATGACACCTATCACCATAAAGTTATCGATTCTGCCAAGACCATCAGTCTCCACGATAACTGATTCACTCCCCTTAGTGTAAATGTACTTTTTCATCTCTTATGTAATTTTTTAATCATTCATTGACCACACGGCAAATATAGTCATATTAAAACTAAGACAGCCATTTAATATCAAGCAAGTACCCCATTACTTTCTATCCACAGTAAAATTTTATGAACCATTAAAATTTTAATAATATACGAAGAACATCAATCTTACAAAAATTCTTAGCACCTACAGAAGTACTAAAAAGACCGCTTGATGTACGGCTGGCAATTGTTTTTCCACTACCATTTTTAACAAAATAATGGTTGATTTTATTTCCTCTAAGACTTGGATTTCGAAACGTTGTGTCTATGGTATAATAAGCACCAAAGGTAAAATTCTGTCCGTCAATATCTATTTTATTAGTATTAGGATGCGATGAACTTCCTGATGATGCTGAAGGGAATTTAGCTCGCATCACATTACGAACAATTTTTTCATTTTCTTCAAGCAATTCTTTAATACTTTGAACTTTTTCATCACCCAAATGTCCGTAACCAACAAAATGTTTAATTTTCTGTAACGTGTCTGCTATCAATGCTGAAGGCTTTTTATTTACTTCAATTTCATCCTTAGATACAACATTCTTTTCATCTAAAGATTTCACCTTATTCAACAAATCCTTATATTTCATAATAACATAGAGGGCTGACGCACGTTCAGATTTCTTCAAGCTGTCAAAGTTGTCATTAAACTTCTTAACGGCTGCATCATGCATCTGTTTTACAGTGCTTTTCGGCATAACTTCGGCAGCCTTCATCAAATAATCAACTTGCTTACGCCTTGAATCAGTAAGATACTTCTTCAGGTTCACTTCCTTGGAACGTGGAACATCCGCAAATGTAACACGTGAAGTCGGCTTATCCTGCTTCTCAACACTCTCCTTAACAGGCTGTTTTTCAACCTTTGAAGGAACTTCCTCCACACCTGCCTCTAAAACAGCCTTTTTCTCAAACTTCTGAGCATTAAACCACTTGTTCACAGCCATAAACATTTTAGTGGCAGCCGAAGTGCTCACACCCTCATTATGAACCTTTTGCTGAACATTCTGTATCTTAGCCAGAAACTCCTTATAACAGTCATCAGCAAACGCAACAGCCTCATCATGAGTAGCACCGTTATTGACGGCTTCCACATACTTCTTTGCTGGAATATCCTTAGATGGAGAACCACTGCCTGATTCCTTCAACATAAGATCCACGGACTTACTCTTACCACTCCTCCTAAGAGCCTTATGAACTTCAGCCACGGCTCTGTAATAGTCATCACCAACCCTTCCGGACAGAAACGTCTTTATGCCAGCCTTAGAAGTAACAATTTCAACGTCTTTGACATTGTCACCACCTTTCTTTTCCTCTGGCTTCTTTGCTTCGCCATAGTGTTGACCAACACGATTAAGACGCCTATTTTCCGATGTGTTCTGATAAACACCGCTTCTTGATTTTTCTATTAACACATCATTTCATTTTTATGAATGCAAATATAACAATCCCTCAGAAAATTCCAAGGAGTTGTTTATGAAATTTCATACTACAATTTAATTGTCTATGACTCATTCTTTTGTAAACTTCGCTTTATCAAAAGTATCATAAGCCTTTCTCAACAAATAATCCGTCATATCTTGAGGGTGTCCATTCCTGGCTGCTTCTTGAGCCACCTCAACATCGTGATTAAAAGCTTCAAACTTCTTCTGAGCAAATTCCTTGGCCTCATCATGAGTAGCACCGTTATTGACGGCTTCCACATATTTTCTGGCTGGCATATCCTTAGACGGATTACCACTACCTACTTCCTTTAATATAGTTGTAACTTTCTTATTTTTGCCAACCTGTCTAAAAGCATCATAAACCTCAGCCACGGCTCTGTAATAGTCACCACCGACTTTCCCAGACAAAAACTGCTTTGCACCAGCCTTTGATACGAGAAGTTTAACTTTTTTCCGAGCATTTTCATCTGCTACAAACTTTGCATCACTAAAAGCAACCAGTGCATCCTTATCCCCTTTACCTGCACGACCTATAGTGTCAGCATAAACTTTATTAGCAAAATCTTCAGCTTCCTTGGCAGTTGCACCATCTCTCAGGGCTTCCAATCTTTTGAATTCCTTATATTTTGCTTCGAGTCTTTTAGCCTTGAGTTCATCACTATCATCAGGTCTATCCTTTATAAAGGCACGAACTAGCCCCTTAATGTCCGCTTCAGAAGATTCCTGTTTCTGCTTCTCCTCGACTTCTGCCTTTGCCTTTGTTTCAGCTGCCTCCCTCTTGGCTGCATGACGAGCTCTACGCCTTTCCTGTCGCTTGGCTCTCTTTTCAGCCTTTCTACGCTCCTCCTCCTCGGCATCCTGCTTGTCAGCGCGATCCTTGAGCTGCTTCACGGTCTCCTTCTGCTCAAAGTCCTCACCCTCCTTCTTCAGGGCTTCAATCTTCTTGTCATAGGCATCCTGACCGTATTTTTCAACAATCTTGTCCTTATTTTCCTCAAGAATAGAAATGTCACGTTTCACGGAGTCACCGTTGCGGGACTGCTTTTCACCTGATTCACCGTCTGGAGCACCCTGTTTCTTTTCACCCTTGTCCTTCTCCTGAGCCGCCTTGCCGTACTCCTGGCCAACACGATGCAGACGCCTGTTCTTGGCATTGTCAGCATAGCGACCGTGAGCGGCCTTTACAATATCGACGAATGCCGCCCTTGCATCAGCCAAGTCCTCACGCACGTCAGACAAGTCCTCAGACTTCACAACGTCACAGCACTCATTAAGTGTGTCGCCCCACGATGTCAGATACATACCAACCTCTGTCTTCACGGACTTACAGAGCTCTTCATCAATCTCACCAAGCGCAAGTCTTCTCTCCGCATCAGCGGCCACAACGGCACAGGACTTTCTGATGGAAGAAGCCTGTTCAGCTATCCCAACGTCAACAGTGTTCTCCTCAATGTCATCCTTACCGCCATAGATGGACTTGATGACGTCAGGGCTTGGAACATAGGCACGACCCACACGATTCAACTTTCTGTTCTCAAAAGTGTCAGTGTACGTTCCGGCGATTCCCTTCATCATAACACCATCGTTGTCAACTTTCCAGTCAACAAGCGGCTTGCGATAGTAGAGGGTGCACTGACTACCGTCCTCGTTCGCACAGATTGCTTTCTGCAGACCTGCCATCTCCACTGCAAACTCCTCTCTGTCAGCCTGTGAAATCTCACCTGCCTGTGACTTCATCATGGTATCCTTGGCGTAGGCGGCAACCTGTGCTTCATCAAACACTTCATAACCATTGAGTAGGGCAACCTCCCTAAACTTCTCAATCGGAACTAATTTTTTAGTTGTCATATCGTAAAAATTAAAAAGTTTTCATGATACAAATATAGGCAAGTAAAAATTTACCAAAGAGTCATCGCTCTACCTTTTTATACTGCAAATATAATGGACTTTCTATAATTTCCAATGAACTTTTCACGACTTTTCATAAAAATGTCCACCGTAGAGAACCTTACTTCCCAGACGGTGGGCTAACTACAAAACGAAAAAGAAGAAACTCTACAAACCTTGAAATCACTGATAAATCTCAATTTTTCGTAAATATGATATGCAAGCTAAAATTCTACGCAATTTAGGAATGAACCAATCACAAACCTGACCACACTAAAGAAACACTAAACATCGCTTAAATCGTCTAAAAACCGACAAATTCACCCAATTACAACTTAAAACATAAAATCGTTATAGGCACAAGGCTGAAATTAGAGACATAGATGGACTCGAACCACCGTCTACACACTCATTGCGTCTGCTTTCGTATCTACTTCACGAAACAGCTACATAGAGGGTTGCACTTGCCAGCTATGCTATATGTCTTGTGTCAAGGGAAGAATGTTATATTCTTTGCGGCCTTAACACACCTACTTAACGCATTTCATCATAGGAATCTCCTATAAGAAAATAGGGTCGCTCCGTCGACCCTCTACTGGGCGATAGAAAGGGAGAAGACAAGACCTCCGACCATAGGGAGGAGTCTCCCTTTCGAAGCCCTCTATTTCAGATGTAGCGTTTCAGTTCCCTTTTCTATATTTCCCTTCAAACTATAACCAAAAGAATGGTTATGATATGTATTACGACTTTAGGAGTAATACTATCAAATATAACCATTCAAAGCTATAACCCTATACTATAACCCCATCCGCGAAACCCCGATAATGTCCTGTGGCACAGTGAATTATGTGAATAATAAAAACCCATCCTTGGACGAATAAAAACCCATCCTTGGACGAATAAAAACCC